>LWDU01041019.1_pt1 | contig 50901 bp, 59 predicted proteins | sample 727161 | NCBI WGS metagenome assembly LWDU01 (sample SAMN04566230, study PRJNA314399) | hydrothermal vent metagenome | isolation source: deep sea hydrothermal plume seawater | place: Mexico: Gulf of California, Guaymas Basin | collected 2004-07-11
CAGCTAGTGTATTTATTTACTCTGAAACCGAAATCCAAACTACTCACTCCGGAACTCAGATAAATACACGTTCAAACTGCTCTTCAACCAACTCACTGCACTGAAGAGATGAGAATTATACTTCCTCTGCGCTAATCGTCAAGCGTTTAATTTAACTTCCGCGACACATAACAGTACATTAAGGAAAATAATCACTTAAATTTAACAGCAACTGCGATCCATCGCCCCGATGAGGCCTCCAGCATTCGCGACTAGAGTTACTTCCTACAGTTATATAACGCTTGAACGAAAAAAATACTTCCCTTTAAAATCAATTTGATATGCTATATTAATGACTAATAAAACAATTGAAGATTCTAAATCCGGAATTTTAGTGTTTTTCATTAAAAACAGATAAGTCACTATTTTTAAAAGTGCCTTAATATCCTAAAAGTACACTGAAAAATCCTGAGACTTCAATGTCAGCCCTAACTTCCCAAAACTTCGCGCAATAAAAGCGGAGAGGGGGTTCCCGTTGAATTGGATATACGTGCCTGTATTATGGGTTCATGTTGCATCATAAGGTCTTGCAAAAAGAAACCGATGACAAAATAGCTATTGAAATGGTTAAAACGACACAGGAAAAATTTCCGGAGCTCAACGCATGCAGCTTTAATAAAGGTTTTCACAGCAAGAGCAATCAAACGGGACATGGAACGACAACGATTAGCCAAACAAAAAAAGCAAACCGCCTATATTTTCTTAAAGAAGTGAACTCACTTAGGGGTCAGTAGGTTTAAAAAGTGGCAACATAACATTGCACCGAGAAAACTCGTAACAAGGGGTGGACTTTAATTCCAACTGAGCCAATTTGAAAAATTATTTCACTCGACTGGGTGTCATTTTTTTTAAAAACGGCTTTTTCGTTCAAGCACTAAATAAACTGATTCCAGATATCCCTTGCGCGCCACTAGTTATTGCCTGCTCAAAGTCCTGCTTGCGAATCCCACCTAACGCAAAAACCGGGATATTTACTTCAGCCACCCAATCTCCAAATTGCTGCCAGCCTAGCGCTCTTGCTTCTTGGTGCGAGGATGTTGGCATGACTGGTGACAATACTGCAAAGTCTAACGCTAACTCCTCTACCTTACGTAACTCTTGCAGACTATGACATGACGCTCCAACAAAGCCTGTGTTTTCAGGCCGCTGACTTAAACTCATTAAATCGGAAGACGTCAGATGCACCCCCTCATCGACTTGATTATTTTTTACCGGCATTTGCGAATTGATTAAATAAGTCAGACTTAACTCATGACACCTAATACGGGCTGCTTCCAGTATTTTTTCAGTATCTAGCTCAGATAAACCCTTCACTCGTATTTGCACCAGGCTAACACCCTGCTTTGCAATATCATCCAACTCAAGTAAGACCTCCGGAACAGACTTTCCACCAATAATGGCATACTGCCGCCCTAACTTAATGGCGGATAATATGGGTTTATTTGCTTCTGGAAATGCGTAGTTATTTAATTCATGTAATGTCAGCCATTTTAGCGACTGCCCTTCACGGCTAACTGGCGTACCCTCAAAGTCATGCACTTCGCGAACATGTAACTGAACATTAATATCCGGGTAACTATAATTAACCTTAATTAAAGAACTGGAGCTTTTAGGCTTAATATTGAGCTCTTCAAATAACTCTCTATTTAAGGCCTCACTGGCATCCTCCTCCCCTTCAAATTTGCCACCTGGAAACTCCCAAAACCCACCTAAATGGGCATCATCTTTACGTCGAGCAATTAAAATCCGCCCAATCTTATCTCGCACAATGCCAATAGCAACATCTACCCTTGCCATAGATTAAGTTCTATATTCAGCATTAATGCGCACATAGTCATAGGAAAAGTCACACGTCAATACTTGCTGTTCCAGCTCACCTCTTCCCAGCATGACTGTCACGGTAATTTCCTGTTGATCCATCACTTTCTGACCTGCCACCTCGGTATACGAACTTGCACGCCCGCCATTTTCCACGATACAAACATCATCCAGTAATATAGAAATGCTATTAACATCCAGACTTGCAAGCCCTGACCGACCTACTGCTGCCAAGATACGCCCCCAATTAGGATCACTGGCAAAAAATGCGGTTTTCACCAAGGGTGAATGTGCAATTGTTTTCGCCACCGCAACCGCTTCTAATTCACTCGCGGCTTGCTGAACTTTTATTTTAATTAACTTGGTTGCGCCCTCGCCATCTCTGATAATTGCTTCAGCCAGGTGCATACATGCATCCTGAATTACCTGCTGAAACTGTTGCATGGCTTCACTACCCACTGTAATTTCAGGCAGCGAACTTTTTCCGCTAGCCATTAGCACACAAGCATCATTTGTCGAAGTATCGCCATCAACGGTGATTCGATTAAAAGACTGCTCTACTGCCACTGACAAGCATTCTTGCAATAAACTCTGGGAGATTTTGGCATCCGTTGCAATAAACCCCAACATAGTCGCCATATTGGGCTGGATCATGCCCGCACCTTTAGACACCCCGGAAATAGTAAGTGCATGCCCTTCTATTTCGATACGCTTTGAGTAGCCTTTGGCAAAAGTATCAGTAGTCATAATGGCATGCGCCGCTTTATGCCAGTTATCTTCGATGAGATTGACTTTTGCTTCTGGAAGCGCATTGATTAATTTAGCCATAGGCAAGGGCTCGCCTATTACGCCGGTTGAAAACGGTAACACCTGCTCGGCTTTTGCATCATTCAATTTAGCTACAGAGGCGCAACTCGCCTGAGCGTCTGCCATGCCCTGCTCTCCTGTTCCTGCATTGGCATTCCCGGAATTTATGAGCAGGTAACGTGGCTGTTTATCTAAATGCGTTCTTGCAATATGAACTGGAGCGGCACAAAAGGCATTCTGGGTGAAAACCGCTGCGCAAGTTGAGCCTTCAGCCATCTCTATTAACAACAGGTCATCGCGCTCAGTTTGCTTAATGCCTGCGCAGCTTGTGCCTAATTTAATCCCTGCTACCGCATGCATATGTGGAAATTCTATATTACCTACTGCCATTTTCTCTTCTCCATTAGTAGTAGCCGTGGAATTTACAACAGCTCTTTTCTACTAAAAAGCGGACTAAAGCCGCGTCCTATATTTAAATAATTACGCTTTAAAAAACACCAGCACACTGCTGATCTGGTCGACTTCGTGCTCCAACACAGCGCAGCGATTTTTAATCGTATTAACCTGCTGAGACAAACTAAACATCGTATGCGGCAAGACGACCTCAAGCTCAACCTTACCTTTTATATAATGAACTCTGAAGCTGTCTATTAATGGGTGATTTTCCGCTAAATACTGCTGCAAATAAGCATCAATATCCTGACGTAATAAGACCTTGTTCTGCTCGATGACATATTCGTCATTTTCTGGATCCACATGCACCAGCACATCCCGCACTTCATCAAATTTGTCAATCAATACATCCCTCACGACATCTGCAATCATATGCCCTTCAGACACAGTAATTCGTGAACTAACTACGATGTGCGCATCGACCAGCGCATCTTCACCCATCTGCCGAGTGCGTAATAAATGTAGATTTCTAACGCCCTCAATTGCTGCTATCTCGGCACGGATCTCAGCTACAACATCCTCGGACAAGCCGGTATCAACCAACTCCTTGATACTGTCAGTTACCAGGTTGACTCCGATTTTAGCAATCATTAAGGCAACGATCACTGCAGCCACGGCATCTGCCCAGACATAACCCAATAAGGACCCCGCAACACCTATCAAAACAACGACTGATGAAATAGCATCACTACGGTGATGCCATGCGTTTGCCAGTAATAATTTTGAACGAGTAAAGGTAGCAACCCGTTTTGTATATTGATATAGCCACTCATTCGCTAAAATGGATATGGCAGCAATTCCCAGAGCTTCTGGATGGGGGATCAATAATCGCTCGGGTTGTACTATGCGTTCATAAACATCCCAGGCAATACCCGTCGCAACTATAATTAAACCCACACCCAATACCACCGTGGCAATGGTTTCAAAGCGGCGGTGTCCATATGGGTGATCATGATCCGCTTCGCGCGCACCTAGCTTGACTGCGATCAGAACCAGTAAATCACTGGCCAAATCTGATAATGAATGCACACCATCTGCAATCAACGCTGCAGATTGGCCTAACACTCCAAAACCAATTTTTAAAATACTTAAAAAAAAATTAACCAGCGCGCCAACGAGTGTGGCCCTGTGTTTTAGACTGGTCATTTTTTTTGTATCATAAACCCCGGTCATTATTCACCCACTTCTAAAACAATAATATACTCATAGTCATCAGATTGGGTTTGCAATACCTTATGCCCATTGATACGGCACCAGGCCGGAATATCTTCCAGCACACCAGGATCGGTACACGTCACAGTGAGCACATCCCCTTGCTCCAATTGCTTTACTTTATCCTGCGTGCGAATAACCGGCAGTGGACATAACAAGCGTGTTGCATCCAGCTCATACTGACTCATACAAACCATTCCTTCGGCATTTCATCTACACCAAAAGGCTTAACCTGCAAAGTGGACTCATTACCTGCCAAATCTCTGACCGACACTTCGACTTGCTCAGCATCTCTCCCTTGTCCATAACGCGCGACAATTTGCGCAGCTATATGCAAGTCTTCGGCACTGGGATCACCATCAATTAAGGCCAAAGGCCCTCTATGGCTTGCACAATTCATATTGATATAATTTTTCTTATAGCCTTGAAGAAAACGTCCTTCACCATCTTCGCGTGCAACGATTATTTTAAAATCCTGATTAGGCCGAATATGCCGCCCAACCTTTAGTAGCATGACATCATCAAGCTCATAATCTTTTGTGCCGCGCGCCTTCCATAAATCCACGAGTTTTGCAGAATAGCTCTCATCGGTCAAGAAACAACAACCACCTGCAGGTTGCGAATAATCTTTTAAGCCGTATTCTTTCGCCAGAGCCATTTGCGGCTTGCGTGACCGTCCAGTAAAATCAAATAATTGATCACGGTCAATCCAGCCTTCCCGCTCTGGCAATGTCATCGGTAAATTTTTACCACACAAAGGGCGTACTAACCGATCATGGGCACCCGACTCTTCCGCTATAATCGGCATGGTTTCACGCCGTTGCGACATCGGTCTTTGCCCCATCACTTCACCGGTAATAATAAAGTCGAAGTCATTTTCCGAAATCCACTGTTTGGCTTTATTGACCATAAAGATCTTGCAGTCCAGGCAGGGATTCATATTGGCACCGTACCCATGCTTGGGATTAATCAGAACATCTTTGTACTCTTCAATAATATCGATGATATGTAGCTTAATTCCCAGCGTTTCCGCTACCCATAAAGAGTTATTACGCTTGGGCTTTTCTTTATCTTTCTTGCGGATCGCATGAGTATGCCCCTCTACACAAAACCCGGTAAAGAAATTAATACCTTCAACATGTACGCCTTGCTCCATAATGGCTTTTGTAGCCAACATGGAATCCAGACCACCTGAAATTAACGAAACTGCCTTTATCTGCTTACTCATAATCTAACCATCACCTAAACTAACACCAGATTATCTCTATGAATGACTTCTTCATTATCTGAATATCCTAAAATTTTCTCAAACTGCCCACTCGCCTGACCCTGAATTAATGCCAGCTCTTCAGAGTTATAATTAACCAGACCGCGTGCAACCTCATTACCATTGCCGTCAAGACATACAACCAGCTCTCCGCGACTAAACTGACCTTCTACCGCCTTAATCCCGACCGCCAATAAACTTTTACCCGATTTCTTTAAAACACCCACCGCACCGCCATCCAGCAGCAAACGGCCTTTAGCCTGCAACTGTCCAGCTAACCACTGCTTACGCGCCACGATAGGCTCGATACTTGCAAACAAATAAGTACCGATTTCTTCACCAGCGATCACTTTAGTCAGTATATTTTCAACATCGCCCGACGCGATGACTGTTGAGGCTCCTGACCGTGCGGCCAACCGAGCTGCACTGACTTTAGTTGCCATACCGCCACGCCCTAATCCACTGCGACTTTCTCCTGCCATAGCATCAATACGCGAATCATCCGAACTAATCTGATTTATGAGCACGGCATTCGCATTGACACTCGGATCAGAATCAAACAAACCTGACTGATCGGTTAAAATAATCAACAAATCAGCCTCAACCAGGTTAGCAACTAAAGCGCCTAGTGTATCGTTATCTCCAAAGCGTATCTCGTCCGTTGCCACCGCATCATTCTCATTAATCACAGGTACAACTTTATAGTCCAGCAAAGACATTAAAGTACTGCGTGCATTCAAATAACGTTTACGATCCGATAAATCATCATGGGTTAGCAATACCTGCGCCGTATGTATTCCATGCTGCTGAAAATTACTTTCAAAATTTTGCACTAACCCCATCTGCCCAACTGAAGCAGCCGCCTGTAATTCATGCAAGGCTTTAGGTCTAACTTTTAAGCCCAGACGCGACATCCCTTCAGCCACCGATCCCGATGACACCAGTACAACTTCGATTCCCTGTTGTTTTAATTTTGCCATCTGCGCGACCCAGATAGCAATCGCGGTTTTATTTAAACCTTTACCACCCTCTGTTAATAGCGCACTACCAATTTTAATAACAATACGCTTTACTGTAGCAAAATCACTCCGACTCATTATTTTGTTCCAGGCTTTTTGCCAACTCTTTTTCCTGCAATTGCTGCGCTTCCAGAAATGTCATAATATCAAACATTAAAGTTCGGGTTCCCTCTGCCTTCAACGCTGATATTTGATAAACCGGACCGTCCCAGCCCAGCTCATCAACAATTGCCTGGCAATAAGCCTGCTGATCCTCATCTTCTTGCAATCTATCCACTTTATTTAAAATCAACCAACGCGGTTTATTAGCTAAGTCATCGCTCCACTTTTCCACCTCGGCAATAATTTTTCTAGCCGACTCAACAGGCGAATCCATCGATTCATAAGGTTTAATATCAACCAGATGCATCAGCAATTTAGTCCGCGCCAAATGCTTTAAAAACTGCAACCCCAGACCAGCACCTTCTGCCGCGCCTTCGATCACCCCGGGAATATCCGCTATAACAAAGCTGCGCTTATCATCAACACTAACTACACCCAGGTTCGGCACCAAAGTAGTAAAAGGGTAATCGGCCACTCTCGGCTTTGCCGACGAAACAGCCCGAATCAAACTCGACTTGCCCGCATTGGGCATACCCAGTAAACCCACGTCTGCAATTAAGGTTAATTCTAACTGCAAAACCCTATGTTCACCTTTAGAGCCCAATGAAGCACGTTGTGGCGCACGGTTAATACTACTTTTAAACCGCGTATTTCCCAATCCATGAAAGCCACCCTGAGCGACTAGCAGTTTTGCCTCGACCCGCATAAGCTCGCCTAACTTTTCATTGGTATTCTTATCAGTGACCACAGTTCCGGGTGGAACAGTGACATAAATATCCTCACCTTTTCTACCGGTGCATTGCCGCCCCATTCCATTTTGACCGCGCTGCGCCCTATGCACCGAATGAAAACGAAAATCCACCAGCGTATTAACATTATCGGTAGCAACCAGGTAAACACTGCCGCCATCGCCACCATCGCCACCATCAGGACCACCTTTAGGAATATACTTCTCGCGACGAAAACCAATACAACCGTTTCCACCATCACCCGCTTCAACGCGAATCTCTGCTTCATCAACAAATTTCATAAGCCTAAAAACCTCAGTTAAACCAGTTCATCTTTTACGCCGTGATATGACTGGAGTGCAATAGCTGTAGCTACTGCGATCACTAAAAAAGCTAACGCTTTTTTAGTCCTGTTAAATATAAATGCTTATACACATGGAGCAATCATATAGTACAAAAAACAGGCAAAAAAAAACCCCGTCTGTGCGGACGAGGTTTTTATACTCTATACAGTTTAAGTCTGATTAATCAGACTTAAAACGGTCTAAAATAACTATACTGCAACGATGCTAACAAATTTACGTTTTTGAGGACCTTTAACCTCAAATAAAACCTGCCCATCAGTCGTAGCGAATAAAGTATGATCTTTACCGCAACCAACATTTGTTCCAGCATGAAAACGTGTTCCTCGTTGGCGAACAATTATGCTACCTGCACTAACTGATTCACCACCATAACGCTTTACACCTAGTCGTTTCGAATTTGAATCGCGACCGTTTCTGGTACTACCACCCGCTTTCTTATGAGCCATTGTAACTCCTCGTGTTAAGCAGAAATACCAGTAACCTGGACTTCTGTGTAATATTGACGATGACCCATCTGCTTCATATGGTGTTTACGTCTTTTGAATTTTATGATTTTAACTTTTTTGTGTCTACCTTGAGCAGTAACAGTAGCCGTAACTTTGCCGCCATCAACATATGGCTGCCCGACTTTAACTGTATCATCTGACTTGATCATAAGTACATTGTCGAATTCAACGCTGTCGCCCATACCAAGCTCAAGTTTTTCTATTTTTAAGGTAGTACCTTCTTCAACACGGTATTGTTTACCGCCAGTTTGAATTACCGCATACATTTGCGTCAGCTCCATCAAGCAATATCTATTAAAAGTGAACAGAGGATTATAATTAGAAAAAAAACTCTCGTCAACTAAAACCATACAAAGAAAATATTAACCTGCAAAATAACACACGATCACATTTAACGCCCTAAGGTATTTTTAAACGCTATGTTCTGTTAATATATACGCAGTTTATTTAATAAATAACGCCTTCACTAAATTTATATTTACCAATACAAATCAATGACAGCTCCGCAAAACTCTAATAACAAAGCACAAACGACTATTGATTTTGCATCAATCCAACGTTTAACAGAAAGTGAGGCCCAGTCAGTCGACCAGTTAATCCTGGAAGAACTTACCTCTGACGTAGTGCTTATTAATCAAATAGGTCATTACATTATTAATAGTGGCGGCAAACGCTTACGCCCGATGCTATTAATGCTCACCGCAAAGGCACTTAATTATAAAGACAGTAACCACCACCTATTATTAGCAGCGGTCATAGAATTCATTCACACCGCAACGCTTTTACACGATGACGTGGTTGATGAGTCGGACCTACGCCGCGGTAAAGACTCGGCAAATGCAGTTTGGGGCAATGCCGCCAGCATCCTGGTCGGAGATTATCTGTACTCCAGCGCCTTTGAAATGATGGTGCGTACCAGCAATATGCGGGTTATGCAGATCTTGTGCAAAACCACTACCGCGATTGCCGAAGGCGAAGTATTACAACTGCTGAATTGCAACAACCCGGCAACCACAGAAGCAAAATACCTGGAAGTTATCTCACGCAAAACCGCAATTCTATTTAGCGCAGCAACACAACTAGGCGCTATCATTGCTAATGCCGACCCTGCCATCGAAGCAAGCATGGCTGCATACGGACAACACCTCGGTATTGCGTTTCAACTAATTGATGATGCCTTAGATTTTACTTCCAGCAAAGATGAGTTGGGGAAAAACCTGGGCGATGACCTTGCAGAAGGCAAACCTACCCTACCCCTTATTTACGCAATAGAAAACGGCACAAAAGAACAGGCTGACGTTATCATCAATGCAATCAAGACAGGCGACAGAGATTCATTTAATGAAGTCTACGAAATTGTTAAAGCAACCAACGCCATTAGCTATACAGAGCAACGCGCAGAAGATGAAGCCCAAAAAGCAATTGCTGCATTAATTAATTTGCCCGCCTCTGAGTATAAAGATGCACTAGAACTACTAGCGCGCTTTTCTGTGCAGCGTAATTATTAAACAGCTTATAGCTTTTCAACTCTCCTTCGCTGAAAATCCTGGAAACGGGGTTTAAGCGAAGTGAAGATTTTTAGCCGATGCTGCAATTTCACAACGCTTATTAAAACTTAACTCATAGCGCATGACTTCCCAGTTACGTAACGCTCTCATCATGCTAATGGGGTTAACGGACTAAAGTCCGCCCACCAGTGAGTGTTGATATGACTATATTTACCCCCTTTTAACGACATCAGTGCTAAAATCTTAAGTCACTCTCTACTCCACATTCTTACGATATGACTGACTCGTTAAAACTTCCTGTCTCTTCATTAAAACTACAAATTACCTCGGCTGATTACGCCATTCTTAATAAGGGTAAAAACGCAGGGACCACTAATATTCTTGGTCAGGAACGTGCGCAGTCAGCACTTGCCTTTGGGGTTGCCATGCAAAACCCGGGCTATAACATCTATGTGATGGGTGAGCCGGGTACGGGACGTTTATCGATGATCACCAACCATCTCACTCCTATTTCACAAACCCAGGAAACGCCCCCTTCCTATGCCTATGTAGAGAACTTTGAAAACAATAGGGAGCCGGTTGCTATTGAACTACCTGCAGGACAAGCGCAGGCCTTTTGCAAAGATATCAACCGACTGGTTGATAATTTAATTGCAACATTCCCCGAAGCATTTGAAAGTCCTCGCTACCAGCAAAAAAAGACGGCTATAGAGCGCACTTTTAATCAGCTGTATAACAGCGCTATTGATGTTATCGAGCAACAATCTAAGGAAAAGAACATTGCCTTGTTTCGTGATACCGAATCGATCACTTTCGCGCCGATTCGTGATAACAAGGTTCTGGATGAAGAGCAATTTAATCAACTACCGCAAGCAGAACGTGATGTTTTTCATAAAGATACGGAAGTTCTGGAAGACGCTCTAGGCGATGCATTAATCGAGTTACCGCAATGGCGGCGTGCACTGGTGGAGAAAAACCGACAACTGGATAATGTCACCATCCGTATGGCAATCTCTCCGTTATTTAAAGAACTCACTCATCGTTATCAAAATATTGATAGCGTCATTACTTATCTGAGTGAAATTAAAAAAGACCTGGGCGAAACCATTAAAGATCTGTTTGTGCAAACCCAGTCATTGGAAGGAATTAGTGACAGTACTAAAAAACAACTATTAAAAGACCAGTATCAACCCAACATTCTGATTGATTATAAAGAAAACTCTGGCGCTCCAGTTATTTACGAACCTAATCCAACCTATCAGAACCTGTTTGGGCGCATAGAATATTCTAGCGAACAAGGTGCATTAACGACTAATTACCAGCGCATTTTCTCTGGCTCATTACACCAGGCAAACGGCGGTTACTTGATCTTAGATGCCGACAAGCTGCTCAACTCCCCCTTTGTCTGGGAGGGTCTAAAGCGCGCTTTAAAATCGGGGCGCATTGAAATTGAATCACCCTATGCTGAATTGGGAATCAATACAGTAACTTTAAAGCCCGAAGTCATTCCGCTGAATATCAAGGTAATTCTGGTCGGTTCACGCGAGATATATTACCTATTGCAAGACCTGGATGATGAATTTAATGAAATGTTCCGTATTCTGGCGGACTTTGATTACGATATTCCGCGTACTGAAAGCAATATGCACAATTTTGCGCAACTGATGATACAACAGGCGCATGACTCCGGTGCGAAGCCTTTAGCAGAATCCGCTATTATCAGCTTACTGGAGCACAGCTGCCGGCTTGCCGAACATCAGCAACGCCTATCGGCACATATTAATGATGCGCTGGAAATTATTGGCGAAGCTAACTTCCTATGTCAATCAGCAGAAATTGATAGTGCCGTTATTGAGCAGGCACTTAGCGCACGCGAATACCGAAATGGCAGAATTGCACAAAGCATTCTGGAAGAAATGCTGGATGGAACGATCTTAATTAATACTTCCGATAGTGTCATAGGCCAAGTAAACGGCCTGACGGTGCTGCAAGTCGGAGGCAGCAGCTTTGGTGCACCGTCGCGTATTACTGTTACGGTTTATCCGGGGTCACGCGGTATCGTCGATATAGAGCGCGAGGCCGAACTAGGTCTGGCGATCCATTCCAAAGGCGTGATGATTCTGACTGGTTATCTGGGTAATTGTTATGCACAGGAATTTCCACTGGCGATTTCAGCCAGCATTGCGCTGGAGCAGTCTTATGGTCATATAGATGGCGATAGCGCGGCACTTGCCGAATTATGCTGTCTTATCTCTGCCCTGACCCTGACACCAATCAAACAAAGCTTTGCCGTGACCGGCTCCATCAACCAATATGGAGAAGTTCAAGCGATAGGTGGGGTTAATGAAAAAATAGAAGGATTCTTTAAACTCTGTAAGGGGCGGGGCTTAACAGGAGAGCAAGGTTGCATCATCCCACAGGCCAATGTGCGTAATTTAATGCTGAAACAGGAAATTATTGATGCTGTCGCTAATAATGATTTTGCTATTTACCCAGTTGCTAATGTCAACCAGGCGCTGCAACTACTCACTGGTGAACTGGCCGGCATCAAGGATAAAAATGGCGAATACCCTAAAGATAGCCTAAACTTAAAAGCAATCTCCAGACTCAAAGAGATTTCTGACCTGGGCCATGATAAGGATGAAGACAACAATGCAGATGAACCGGAACTATAGAACAAGCTGTTCTTCTAATATGGGCAATACTCTGCTCATTTAAACTCCATGCTGATACTTCGCATACGGATTGTCAGGTAACACTAGTTAGTTGCACATAGATTAATGAACTCAATACCTAACGCCCTAACTACCTCGTATACTCATAATAGTTATACTAAAAGCTGGATATTATAGTGTTCCTTTCCGTATTCCGTATTCCGTATTCCGTATTCCGTATTCCGTATTCCGTATTCCGTATTCCGTATTCCGTATTCCGTATTCCGTATTCAGTTTAAACTTTAAGATATTTAATCACAGGGTATGGCTAGCCAGATTTATTATATATAACCCCTTTCCAATACGGGTAGAACCCAGTAATGTATTCCAGAGCCTGAAAAATATTGCCTTAAATGATTAATCAAAACACTCAGTTGCTGCTCAGGTAAATACATCTGAAAGCGAATTTTCTTCTGTCTCCCAGCCACTTGCTCAGCCAGAGACAGACCTTCATGGTCGGTAGAATGCGCATTAACTACGAAACTACTAAAGCCTTCAGCTGCTTCAATAGCTAACAGACAATCAACTACCGCTTCTTCTAATAGCGGCGGCACATTAATACTTACCAGATATTCTTGTCCACTCATATTTATTCCTCTCGCGCTTCGCCAAAAATTTCATATAACATCGGCAATAAAATTAAGGTTAAAAACGTTGATGACACTAATCCGCCTATCACAACGATTGCCAGCGGTCGCTGAATTTCCGAGCCTGGTCCTGTAGCGAACAGCATCGGCAATAAACCAAAAGCAGTTAAACTTGCCGTCATCAATACCGGTCTTAAACGACGCTCGGTACCGACTATAATCACCTCCGCCAGACTCATGCCTGTCGCTCTCAATTGATTAAAGTAACTGAGCAATACCACACTATTAGGCACGGCAATTCCTAATAGGGCGATAAAGCCTATTGAGGCAGGTACTGACAGATATTCTCCCGATAACCACAGGGCAAAAACACCACCAATCATAGCCAGAGGAATATTTGAAAACACCAGCACGGCCTGCCGAATTGAGCCAAAGGTGGTAAACAGTAATAAAAAAATAAGTAATAAGGACACGGGCACAACAAGCGCTAAACGTGCCGCCGCTCGCTGTTGATTTTCAAACTGCCCACCCCACTGTACTAAATAACCAGCAGGTAACTCAACTTGGTTTTGTACCGCCTGCTTTGCTTCATCAACAAAGCTCACTAAATCTCTTCCTTCGACATTACTACGCACTACAACAAAACGCCGGCTATACTCACGCTGTATAGAAACCATGCCATCGACTTTCTCTAGCTTGGCAACGCTAGATAAGGGCACTGACCCACCACTCGGTAAAGTAATTTGTAGACTATCAAAATTGGCACTATTACTATCACCTTTTATAACTAAAGGTGTTCGGCGCACACCTTCCTGAACAATACCAATCGATAAGCCTTCTATCTGAGCGCGTAAAATTTGCTGTATTTGTTCAATATCTAACCCCAGGCGCCCTGCTGCTAAACGATCAATGGTTAATTGTAAGTATTGCATCCCCTCATTCTGGCTGGTAAAAACATCGCTTGCCCCCTGAATGGTTTTAAGCACGGTTTCTATCTCTTCTGCCTTACGATTTAACAAATCCAGGTCTATACCGAATAGTTTTATAGCTACATCACCCCGTGTTCCTGTCAGCATTTCGGAAACACGCATTTCTATCGGCTGGGTAAAACCAAAAGCGACCCCTGGCGTGCCTGCCATAACTTCACGAATAGCTTCCTTCAATTCTTCCTTGGTCTCCATTCGCCATTGCTCTTTAGAGTGTAATTCTAAAAAGATATCGGTATCATTTAAGCTCATCGGATCTAAACCAAGCTCATCAGAACCAACCCGAGCAATAATATTTTTTACTTCAGGCACATTTAGCAAAATATTTTTCTGTACCCGCATATCCAGAGCAACCGAATCCTCCAATGTAATAGAAGGTAATTTTTCCAGTTGCAAGACTATATCACCTTCATCCATCGTCGGCATAAAAGTACGACCAATTTGCATAAAAACAACGACAGTAACCAATAACATAACAGCTGTAGTGATAAACACTTTTTTACTATTCTGAATACTCCACTTTAAGGTAGGCATATATAATCTATGCAACTGCCTTGATAGCCAAGGCTCTTCAAGTCCTTCCTGTTTTAATAGATAAGATGAAAAAACGGGAATCACAGTCAATGACAAAACCAAAGACCCTGCCAAGGCAAAAACAATGGTTAATGCAACGGGAGCAAATAACTTACCCTCCAGCCCTTGTAATGCCAGTAAGGGAAGGAAAACAATAATAATAATTAAACTACCAGAAACAACAGGCGCTGCCACTTCGCGTGTTGCCCGGTAAACAATATGTAAGCGAGGCAAGCGCTGAGACTTACCTTTATCAGAAAACTGCGTCAATATATTTTCTACGACCACAACTGCGGCATCTACCAGCATACCAATCGCAATAGTTAAACCACCCAGACTCATTAAATTAGCTGACATCCCCGTGACGTGCATCATAATAAATGTAAACAATGCAGCTAGCGGCAAAACCAACGCAACAACCAATGAAGCACGTAAATCACCCAAAAATAATACTAACAAAATCATCACTAAACCAATGGCTTGTAATAATGCACTCGAGACTGATGAAAGCGCAGAGTTGACTAAATCTCCTCGGTTATAAAATACATCCAGCCTAACCCCGGCAGGCAAGCTCGAACTTAGCTCCTCTAATTTTTTCTCTATATCAGCAACTGTCTGTCCGGCATTCGCACCTCGCAAACTCAGCACCAACCCTTCTACGGCCTCTCCTTCTCCATTACGACTCACCGCACCATACCTTGTCAGCGATCCCAGCTTTACCTCTGCAATATCACTGACCATAATTGGAATACCACGGCTATTTCCTACAACAATGGAAGCCACATCTGCTAATGTTTTAATGCGTCCTTCCGCCCTGACTAACAAGGCCTCTTCACCTTCGTTTAATCGTCCTGCTCCATCATTGCGGTTGTTATGCTGTAAAGCATCAACCAACTGTTGCATACTAATATTTCTAGCTGTCATCAAGGCATTATCAGGCACCACAGAAAACGCTCTGGCCAAACCACCTAAAGCATTGACATCGGCCACGCCAGTTACCGTACGTAAAGCCGGGCGTATCACCCAGTCCAGCAGGCTACGACGCTCCATTAGATTTAAATCCCCACCTTCGATGGTAAACATAAACATTTCACCTAAAGGCGTTGTCATTGGTGCAATACCACCTTCAATACCTGCAGGTAAATCAGCCCAAATGCTATTTAAGCGCTCGGCAATTTGCTGTCTTGCCCAATAAATATCCGTCCCTTCCTCAAAGTCTATGGTGATATCTGTCAGGGAATATTTGGCAATAGAGCGCAACATGGTTTGCTGTGGAACACCCAATAACTCCACTTCAATAGGGGCGGTAATTCTTGCTTCTACTTCTTCAGGAGGCATCCCGGCAGCCTTAACGATTACCTTGACTTGCGTAGGGGAGACATCTGGAAAAGCATCAATCGGAATTTGTTTAAAAGCTGAATAACCGCTACCAATAAGCAATAAGGTCGTTAGCAACATTAACAAGCGCTGAGTTAAGGCACAGCGTATTAAAGCAGTCATTATTCATCGCCTCCCAAACCTAGAAAGTTTGCTTTTAATGCCACAGCGCCACGAATGGCAATTTCATCATTTTCCTGCAAGTCTCCGGCAATAATAGTCTGCTGCTTTTTTCTACCAACAATCTGAACAGGTTTCGCAGTAAAACCTGTGGCGGTACGCAGAAATAAATACGTGTCTCCGGCATATTTTGCCAATGCTGAGTTAGGCACTTGAAACATTAGCGTTGCCTTGTTTTGAATAATCTTGACCGCTACCGTCTGTCCTGGCCTAATTGAATCTTTGGCCGTTTTTACTTCTGCTCTTACTAGTACCGTTTGATTTGCAGGATCGACATGCTGACCCAATAAGAAAATACGTGCAGTCACGTCAGAATTAGAAACCTGTACTTTATCGCCCAGTTGTACAAATTCAATGCGTTGCTGCGGAATACTGATATCTAGCCAAAGCTTGTCAAAATTTGCCACGCGGAATAAAGGAGCCAGAGCCTCAGCCTTTTCACCAATAGTAACCAAACGCTCTAAAACCACTCCGGAAATAGGGGCAAAAATTTTTAATTGACTACTTAACTGCTGGTTTTTTTCCAGTGCCTTGATATCGGCTTCAGTAACACCGGAAATTTGTAATAATTGTCGAGTTTCATTCAGGTGGGATACAAAAACATGGTAATTGGCTTTGGTTTGTAGCCATCGCCTATCAGCGATCACGCCTTCTTTATATAGCTTCTTATCCCGAGCATAGTCGGCCCGTGCTAATTTTAAATCATTAACAGACTTCAAGTGATGTAGTTGTAAGGTTAATAGCTCAGGACTATTAATAGTCGCTAAAACCTGCCCTTTTTGTACTTGATCACCGATACTCGCCTTAATCTCATTAATCAAACCAGCTTGTGTGGTACTCACTATATATTCATTTTCAGGAGGAATACTCACTATAGCCGGGGCATCTAATAAAGGCACAGATCTAATCACCTCGAGTTTACCCAGCTTAACCCCCAGATTATAAATCTGTGCCTGGGATAACTCTATTTGCGGATCAGCAGCAACGGCAAAACGACTGACTAACAATAATATAATCATGACTCTCATGGCATCACTCCTACCGCCTGGTTATAAAAAGCAATATCACGCTGAAAACGTACGCTACTTTCCTGTGCGTTTTCAATCGCCGATTGAGCACGCGCCTGAATCCGTAAATAATCCATCAACTCGATCTCTCCCGCCGCAAAACTTACCTGTGCAATTTTCAACAACTTCTTTGCATTTTCTTGCATCTGTTTAGCAAGATCTAATTGCGCCGTATCAACTTCTAGCTCATGCTCTGCTTCATGCAATTCTTCTAATAAGTTTCTGTAAATATGTTCTTTGTTAGCTGTCGCAGCTATATATTCCCGATTCGCGGCAGCAACCATCGGAGCAATATAAGCGTGCCCCCCAAAAGGTATGTTCACATTAAACGCGATACTATTAACTATGTTGTCGGTTCTCGAACCTCTTTCAGATACCCCTCCTACTGCCACGGTCGTCTGCCCTGATCCTTGTGCCTTGAGCCATTCCACTTGTGCTTTTTTGCGTGCGATAATGGAATTAATTGCTAACAGGCTGGGGTGTGCCTCATTGATCCTATTTTCTTTGCTTTTTTCTTCATTAAATTGCTCTGGTACCTTGTGGCTCAGCGTCAAAAAGTAATAGCGCTTACGTGCATGCATAAGCGCTGCTTCGGTATTGATCAATGCCTCCTTTTTATCCAATAGCTCGCTCTCGGCCAGGTAATAATCTGCTTTAGGCAAGTCACCTACTTCTACCCGGCGCTGCACGGTCCTGGCTAATTTTTGCGCATAAGTGAATTCCTTTTTCTTCATTTGAAAGCGTGCCAATGCCAATTTCTGTGCCCATAAAGCCTCGCGCACCAGGCCAGCAACTTTTAATTTAATGGCGTTGACTGTATTTCCCACTCCTTGCCTGGCTTGCGTAGCTAATTGCAAGCCCGCATCGCGCTGCCCCCAGTTCCAGACGGGCACTTGAATTGAGCCATCAAATTCGTACGCGCCAAGATTTGTGCCTGAAAAGTCACCTTTATAATAGGTTTGCAACTGCGGTGCTCCTGATATCCAGCGACTACCGCGCTCCTGCAGTGCCACACTTTCCTGATGCATAGCTGCAATCAACGCATAATCAGGATATTTTTCTACAGTTTGCATCACTAAATCTGGCAACCTTAATTGCGGATCAATAACCATTAAATCAACATGATCAACAATATGTTGCGGCTCTGCCTGTGCGCTCGGAAATACAGCTCCCCCAGCAACTAATAGCAGCGCAATAAAATTGATAATAAGCATTTTTATCTCTATACAAAGAAAATAACGAAGACAGACACACAAGACTCAGTATGATTTTCTGCATCTATGTTTACAGCTGAAACTCAGTCGTACCCAGAGTTATAGCTAAGGCTCCCTAACTGAAGAAACGACTCGGGATGGGAAGATGTACTTAGCAATAAACAGAATCAAAACAGTGCTACCTTGCCAACAATCTAACATCGGACACCGCTCTAAAGCAATGACCTATAGAGGAGGTCCACGAGGGGTAGCAGTCGATAATCTGAGCGCTGCTTTTGAAAGCGTAAGATATGCTGAAGGGGACATGGCTATTGGTAGAGCAATAGCAGGGGAAGAATTTGTTTGCCTAAAGATTAGGCTGGCGTTACTAGGCTCGCATTCCAGTAATTTTTTTTGCACAATGGCCAGCTTGATACCGATCACTGCATCGCAATGCCCAAAATCCAGTGCGGCAATTTTGCTCTGCTGCCTGACTTATACAGTAAAGCCATGAAAATGCACGCTCTGATTACTCGCCGCATGTACCAGAGGCGCAACACTTTGCAATGCCAAGAGCAATAGTAATAGTGGGCGATGGAAAAATATTTTCATAGGCTAAGACTACGCTAAAACTCTCTAATGATCACGAACTTTTGTAAAAATGGCTGCGTACTTAATTCTATTGCCAGAACCAGCCACCCTCTGCGATCAGCTGACACAAAATATTGGCTGATACGGCATCATGGCGCAGGTTTTGCCAATCAGTAATACTTAAGCTATTTGTTTCGCTCATTAGAGGTAAGTTCCTCACTCCCTCTAAGCCAACGGCATAGCTTTCACCAGCCATAAATAACTCCCCACCCTTATCATTGCTAGTCCAAGCGAACCGGTAATACGTGTTTCTTTGCAACACTTCTCCAGTGTCAAACCGGCTAGTAAGCTCATCAATGTCAGGTAAATCCGTACTCGCCTCTGCGGCTATCGTTGCCAGACCTGGCTTGGTCTCAGTAACGAACCGGCCTAAAACAGTTGCTAACTGAGGTTCTGCCTGATCAATCGTAAGGTGTAACATATGCTTTAATCTTGCCACAGCTTGGATATCAATCTCAGCACCATGCTGATTCAACACTAGGTCTGGATCCTGGTAGCGGCTTTTGCCCAGGCCGTGCTCTAACAAAGTATTGACTAATGCATCCAGCATATCAACAGCAGAAGGTGCACGAAAGCCAATCGAATAGGTCATGCAATCATTAACAGCGACACCATGATGAGCAAAATGCGGAGGCAGGTATAGCATATCCCCAGGCAGTAAGTCCCAGCTTTGATCAGGCGTAAACTCAGACAGGATTTGCAACTCCAGGCCATCAATTAATTTCGCTTCATGAATAGGCTGGTCGCCGAACTGCCAGCGCCGTGTCCCCATTGCCTGGAGTAGAAAAACATCGTAAGCATCGGTATGCGGCCCAACACTACCGGATTCAGTCGCATAACTGATCATCAGGTCATCGCGTCGCCAATCAGGGATAAAATTAAAGATGTCGAGTAACGCCTGTAATTCCGGTAAATGCTTATCGACGTCCTGCACCAGCAGCGTCCAGTGAGTTTCAGGTAGGCGGGCAAAATCGCTATCTGTCAAAGGACCTGTAGAGACCTGCCAGGCACTGCCATCGTGCCCATACTCCTCTATCAATCGGGATTCAATCTCAGGCTCACAGGCAAGACCGGCTAATTCTTCTGCAGAAATAGGCGACTCAAATTCAGGAAATGCCTGGCGGATCAATAAGGGCTTTTTCTGCCAATATTTTTGTAAAAATTGCTGTTGATTTAAGCCGGTATTAAAAAATTTCACCACATTTCCCCGCTAGATACAGAGGAGTACAATAGCTTTAACTATTGCTGTCACCAGAAAAAGCTAACGCTTTTTTTACTCCTGTTGGTTAACTATTTCGCTCTGCTTCGAGTATTTGAATAACCGGCAAGGTATCTGGGCGCATACCACGCCACAGATAAAATGCTTCTGCTGCCTGCTCAACCAGCATCCCTAAGCCATCCAGACTGTTACTCGCATGTTGTTCATAACCCCAGCGTACAAACGCAGTGGCTTTATTTGCATACGCCAGATCATAACAGCTCCCTTGCTCTGCCAGTAATCCAGCGGCTAAAGGCGGCAACTCATCAGTCAGGCTGGCTGAAGTGGCATTTAAAATCAAGTCAAACGACTGACCTTTTAAAGCATCATAACCACAGGCGTTTATTTTTGCTTTATGGCAAAATTCATCAGCCAGGGTTACAGCTTTAGCAACTGTCCGGTTAGCAATAGTCATTGATAGCGGCAATTGTTCCAGAATAGGCAGGATAATTCCCCTGCTTGCTCCACCCGCTCCCAGAATAAGAATCCGTTTTTGCTTTAAGCTTATCCCATGATTATTCTGTATATCAGTCACCAATCCGATGCCGTCGGTATTATCGCCCAAGATACGACCGTCTGCCTGCACAGCCAGGGTATTCACAGCCTTAGCTAACTCAGCACGTTCGGTTTTTAATTTGGCATACTCCCAGGCGAGTTCTTTTAAGGGGACGGTACAATTTAAACCACGACCGCCTGAAGAAAAAAAATCCTTAACCGCCCGTGGAAATTTCTCAGCGGAAACCAGTTGCGTTGAGTATTCCATTAATTGCTGCGTTTGTTCGGCAAATAATGTATGAATACGCGGAGATTTACTATGTTCGATCGGCGAGCCAAAAACCGCATAGTGATCAATTTGACTCATGTTTTCTGCTCCTTAAGCCACTCTGCAACCCCTTTGGCATAGTAAGTCAATATCGCATCACTTCCAGCGCGTTTAAACGACAGCAAAGATTCTAACACCACCTCCCGTTCATTTAGCCAGCCATTAAGGCTTGCCGCTTTTAGCATCGCATATTCGCCACTGACCTGATAAGCAAATACGGGAACGGCAAACTCATCTTTTACTCGGCGAATAATATCTAGATACGGCATGCCCGGCTTCACCATCACCATATCCGCCCCTTCCTCCAGATCCAGCTGCACTTCACGTAAGGCTTCATCTGAATTGGCAGGATCCATCTGATAGGTGAATTTATTGCCTTTGCCTAAATTGCCAGCCGACCCGACAGCATCCCGGAAAGGCCCATAAAAACTGGAGGCATATTTGGCTGAATAGGCCAATATCTGGGTATTTATATACCCTTCAGCTTCTAGAGCCTCGCGGATAGCGCCAATCCGTCCGTCCATCATGTCCGAAGGAGCAACCACATCTGCACCAGCTTGTGCATGTGACAACGCCTGCTTTACCAAGACAGCCACAGTTTCATCATTAACCACATAGGCTTGTTCATTAATCAATCCATCCTGACCATGTGAAGTAAATGGGTCTAATGCAACATCAGTCATCACGCCTAATTCCGGGCAGGCGGCTTTAATAGCACGCACTGCACGCTGCGCTAGTCCTTCTGGGTTATAGGCTTCTGCCGCATCATCTGATTTGACACTCGCCGGGGTCACCGGAAATAAAGCTAACATAGGAATTCCCAACGCATGACACTGCTTAGCTTCTGCTACCAGCAAATCAATCGACAACCTTTCTACACCCGGCATAGAGGCAACAGCCTCTTTTTTATTTTCACCTTCAATAACAAACAAAGGATAAATTAAGTCATTACTGGAAAGCTGATTTTCCGACATCAGGCGCCTAGAAAAATCATGATAGCGCATCCGGCGCATACGAGTTTTGGGGAAATTAATGCTATTCTTCATTCCATTTATTTATCTAGTGAGCGATTACTTATACAATTAGGAGTCAAGATTTAATAATATACAGAAGTTTGACGCAGAATTTTTGTTCGTTTTCAAGGTTTAGTAATAGGCGCATAGCAAGCTACACAACTATGACTACAACCCGGAAAAACGGATAAAAAGACAAGTCAAGATCCGAATATTATTAAACCCTCGTTCCTGTGCCATTAAAATGTTCATTGTACAGAAAACACGCCCTATACTAAAACCCAAGCCTCTATAATGACTCAAATACTAATACGCACTCTATTTACTGGATTTTTCCTCTTCATTAGCATAACCGCTACAGCAGCGACGGAAAAACTACTGGCACCACAACTGGTGATTGACAACACCTCTCAGGTTTTGCTCAAGAAACTAAAAGAGCAGGGCTTTGCCAACAATAAAACCGAAATCCGCAGTTTTGTAGATACCGCTATCTTTCCCCATGTTGATACCGTGCGCATGTCAGCACTGGTATTAGGAAAACACTGGCGCAAAGCCAGCAAGCAACAAAAAAAGCAATTTATTGCCGCGTTTAAAGAGCTACTGGTCAACACCTATTCAACCACTTTTACCGAACAATTTAATGACTGGACGATTAATTATTTACCCTTAAAACTAGACCCCAGTGACAAAACAACGACCGTTAAAACCATCGTCTCGCAATCAGGTAAGGCGAATGCAAAGATAGATTATGCAATGGTGCTGCGTAATGAACAGTGGAAAATCTATGATTTAAAGGTCGAAGGAATCAGTTTAGTAATCAGCAATCGTGAAACCTTTAACCAGATGATCAGAAACACAGGTTCACTAGATACAGTGATTACTAAAATGCAAGCGAAAAATCATCCGCCTTAATTTTCTATTTCACCATAGCCGGCCAACTTCACAAGCTGTAGCATAATGCTAAAGGTAAGCTATTACAATTCTATTGAGGTGATTTATGGCCAAAACGGCATCTCCTATTCATCTGCAAAAAGAACTAATGAAATCCACCACCTTGGCAGCTAGCCTCGCACATCAGAACAAGTTGAATATTAGGCTTTTTTAGGACATAGCATAGCTACAACACATAATACAGAACGTATTTAGCTATCCGTTCTGGATTAGCCAGGGTTAAAATTGAGACTATTGAAGCGCCTGCTATCAATCCTGATACAGTTTTTCTGCACTTGAAGAAAAACGTCACTCAGGACTTCTAGTTGAAACAATAACAACGTCACCTGTTCGTTATCAGGCATCATTCTCTCGTACCCAGGTCAATGAGAGAAAATTAGTTATCTGGCTGCAAAAATCGCCGGAGAAATTCTTAATAAACTATGACAAGAGGGGCAAAACTTCTGTTTTGAAATAGTATCTTCACATCCATCCAAAATAGACTTTCCTGAATTCGTTAAATAAAACATGCGTATAGCAAAAGACTGAAGAAAGAGGTCATAATATTCCTGATGATAAAATTAAAAATCGTATCCCTCGCCTTTTAGAACATGTTAAAACAGCTTTGCCTTTATGCGACCAAGTCTGGGCTTTAGATAACTCATCAGCTATCGCTGCCAGCTATGGAGAGCGAACGCGATGGCTGGTAGTCCCCAGAAGGCGTAGGGCCGTTGTTTTGTCGGAATCGGAGCGTTAGCGTAGGNNNGTAGTGGCGAAGTGGCACGTACGCAGGACGTCTGGGGCGCCGAAGGCATTAGTGGTCGCGTTAAGTTTTTGCCGCTTGCTTGGGCTGGGATACCCAAAACAAGCTTTCGCAAAAATAGCGACTCCCCGTTAACTCCTTTGTGCCTGTTTTTACAATTTATAATGACATTGAGCATAAAATAGACATGCACCTTTCACTTACCAGAGTGGGCCGATAAGCTATAAGGAAAGTACACAAGATAACTTAAGCAGCAAAAAACTGGAAGCTTACTTATTTCCAGGAGCCTAACACCACATAAATAACTTTAAAATGGAAGAACTGATAACACTTATTCAGGCTAACATCCAATACGCCCATTTTATTATTTTTGCTACTTTGCTCCTGGCTGGCTTAAATATCCCTATTTCTGAAGATGCGATGATTTTTGTTTCAGCGCTCCTGGCAAGCAAGTACCCTGATTATTTACCCCGTTTATTTATCGGCGTGTATCTGGGGGCTTTTTCCTCCGATTTAATCTCTTACAGCTTAGGCCGATTTGTCGGGCCAAAGATATTTGAGGTCCGGTTTTTTGCCAATATGGTATCTTCCGAAAGACTCTCCAAAATTTCTGCTTACTATCAAAAATATGGGGTCATTACTTTGATCCTGGGGCGCTTTATTCCTTTTGGGGTAAGGAATGCTCTGTTTTTAACGGCAGGTCTAGGGAAAATGAATTTTATCAAATTCGCCTTGTCCGACTTACTCGCCTGCACTATCTCAACACTAAGCTTTTTTACACTTTACTTTCACTATGGAAATAGAGTTATCAGCTATATCAAACAAGGAAATATAGTGATCTTCGCCCTGTTGTTGCTTATTATTGTTGCCATTTGGTACCGTAAGAAATAGGCAGCTTAAAGCTTATTTTAGCTGGTAGCTAAAAAGCATCATGAAGAGCAAGAGTGTGCTTGTCACGTCTCTTTTTAGCTGGGCACCTCGATTAACTCCGACACCTCAAAGGATACCGCTAATATCAAGAAAAGGACAAGCCTCTGCAGTTAACAATGCAGCATCCATAAATTCCGCTTCGATGATAGTGTAACCAGACATCATTGTGGCGCCTCCAGTGGAAACAGACCCATCAGGGTTTACTGTACTGGTATTTTTAAGTGGGTTTGCAGGACTAACAACTTTGTCACCCAATTGAGATAACCAATCCATATATTTCGAAAAATTCAGCTTACCTTCCTCAGGACTAGAGGGCTGATTGCCGCCAAGGAATACTTGACCATTACAGGCATCCTCCACTTTAATCTAGATTTACGCTATGCGAATTAAATTCTCAATATGCATGGCTCTCTGAGGGACTTTTTTCAAGTTATTCTGAATATTAGCATAGAGCATAATAACTCCTACTGCTCACGTACTATTTATCTTTTAAATCAGTTTATTATGGTATATTTACGTTAAATTTAAACGCTTATCTGCCTCAGAAACAACAATGACAACCCCTTTTAAGTCTCACCCTGTCGAACTTAACCAGCACCAGATTTTCCCCAGTAATATCTTCGATTTGTTGGCCGATGATCATGAATGTTACGTTTCGATTTATATCTAGGGGATTGTCTCGTCCTCTTTTGCCTGAAACAAACACACCTGTTTCATACACTAATAGATTTTAATTTGGTAACTACTCAGCAAAGCTGAGTAGTTACTATAATCGATTTATAATCAATAACTTCAAGAAAACCTTCTCCTTTTATTGTATGGCTTGAATGTGCGTTGCAGCCAATTAAATTGAATTGTCGCTACATAAACTTCTCTGAACTTTAAAATGCTACTACTGCTCAGGATTATCGCAATATTTATCAAATGCGGCCTGAGTGTTCGCAAACTTCTGTATCTTTGCCAGCTCCCAGGGGCGTTCACATTGTTGAGTGTCTGCACACCAGCGATAGCCTGCTGATGAAATGCAAGCATGCGCATCCCGGTCTGAACCCACCATTGCCGCTTCAGAGCCCTGGGGAGCTTTAGTTGTACATGCCGTAAGCGCAATTAAAAATAAACTGCCGCATAGAAATTTAATCAGCATGATGTCCTCCTTATATTTTATATAATGTGTTACTAGTGACTGAAAAACTCTCTAAACACAACTACTCAGCCAGCCAGTCTCTGGCATGTAAATAATCTATGTACAATACAGATTCAGGACTGCCTTCTTCAGGGCTCCAGTCATATTTCCAATGTACGACTGGCGGCATGGACATTAGTATCGATTCAGTACGTCCTCCTGATTGCAAACCGAACAATGTGCCACGATCGTAGACCAGGTTAAATTCAACATATCGTCCACGACGATAGAGCTGAAAATCACGCTCGCGCTCACCATATTCTGTCGCTTTACGTTTTTGGACTATCGGCAAATACGCCTTTAAGAAATGCTCTCCCACGCTTTGCATAAAAACAAAGCTTTGCTCAAATCCCGGTGCATTTAAATCATCAAAAAATAACCCCCCTACCCCTCGTGTTTCATCTCGGTGCTTAAGGTAAAAGTACTCATCACACCATTTTTTATATTTTGCATAGACATTTTTGCCAAATGGGTCACAAGCGTCTTTTGCGGTTTTATGCCAAGAAATAGCATCCTCTTTAAATGGGTAATAAGGCGTTAGATCAAAGCCACCACCAAACCACCAGATGGGTTCTTCACCTTCTTTTTCAGCAATAAAAAAACGCACATTGGCATGCGAAGTCGGCACATAGGGATTATGCGGGTGGATCACCAGAGAAACACCCATTGCCTGAAAATCACGTCCTTCTAATTCTGGGCGTTTTGCGGTTGCAGAAGCGGGAAGTTTGTGACCGAATACGTGCGAAAAATTGACACCTGCCTGTTCAAAAGCTTTGCCATTGGTTAATACTCGCGATCGTCCACCGCCCCCTTCTGCTCTATCCCAGGAATCTTCGACAAAGACAGCACCACCATCCTCATTTTGTAAGCCCGCACAAATACTATCTTGAAGCCCCATTAGGAAAGCCTTTACTTGTTCAATTTTATTTTGACTGGGTTGGTTCTGATTAAGCTGTGTCACTCTTCATTTTCTCCTTAAAGTATTTTTCTACGTACAAACCGGGGTTTTTTAAGTAAAATTAACTTTCTGTTTTTATAGCTACCAAAATGAATTCACAAAAAGATACTTTATATGCCAGTCCGTTGGGCGATGTCGACGGTTTTAAATTCGATGGCAGCGTTGTCGATGTTTTTCCAGACATGATTCAGCGTTCAGTCCCAGGTTACAGTGCCATCATCTCTGCCATCGGCTTGCTTGCCAGTCGCTTTGCGCACGCGGATAGCGTTTGCTATGACCTGGGTTGCTCATTAGGTGCTGCTACACTGTCCATGCGCCATAAAATCTCAGCCGCAAATTGTAAAATTATTGCCGTGGATAATTCCACTGCGATGCTATCCCGTTGCCAGAAAATTATCGCCAGAGATACCGCTCCTATTCCTGTAGAGCTGGTGTGTAGCAATATTCAGGATATTAAAATACAAAATGCCTCGGTGGTTGTGCTGAATTTTACCTTACAATTTATTCCTCTGCATGAGCGTAATGATTTTATAAAAAAAATATATGCCGGTCTGAATCCTGGAGGCTTATTAATTCTATCAGAAAAACTAATGTTTATCGACGAACGGCAGCAAAGTTTACAAACAGAAATGCATCATGCGTTTAAAAAGGCTAATGGCTACAGTGACATGGAAATCAGCCAAAAACGCGCTTCACTGGAAAATGTGTTAATCCCTGAAACATTCGCTGCACATAAAAACCGCCTCTTACAATCGGGATTTGATAATACCGAAGTCTGGTTTCAATATTTTAATTTTGCTTCTATGATTGCCTTGAAATGATTGATTATCAACCACTCTACAACTTGCTGGCCGAACGAAATGCCGAGTACTGGAGTGCTATGCTACCCGTGCAAATTCAGCAAAAACTTAACCCCGATGCGCATGGCAATTTTACTAAGTGGAATGCAGCTGTAGAGCAATTACCCCTACCGAAAAACCCAAGCATACAGCTTGACGACAAAGGTTTTAAGATCGGCCTGCCTAATGAGTTATCTACACAAGAACTGCAACAACTGGATACGGGCTTAAAGAATCTGTTCCCCTGGCGGAAAGGGCCGTATGATTTATTTGGTTTACATCTGGATACTGAATGGCGATCCGACTGGAAATGGGAGCGTATCCAAGATCATATTAGTCCATTAGATAAGCGCCTTGTTTTAGATGTCGGTTGTGGCAATGGCTACCATTGTTGGCGTAGTCTGGGTGCAGGCGCACAAATGGTGGTTGGGATAGACCCTGTGCAATTGCATGTATTACAGTTTCAGGCGATACGACGCTTATTTGGCGAAGCCCCAGTGTATGTCCTGCCCTTAACTCTGGAAGAGATTCCAGCAAAGACGCGTATTTTTGATACGGTATTTTCCATGGGGGTACTTTACCATCGCCGCTCACCCATTGATCATTTAACAGGTTTACGCGACTGCTTACGCAGTGGTGGCGAACTGGTTTTAGAAACGCTGGTCGTCGAAGGTAAACAAGGCGAGGTCTTAGTTCCGGAGGGGCGTTATGCGCGGATGCGTAATGTCTGGTTTTTACCTACTTGCGATACATTGGTCAGCTGGATGAAGCGCTGTGGCTTTAAAAATATACGCGTTGTCGATGTTAATCAAACCAGTATGCAGGAGCAACGGGCTACCCCGTGGATGACTTTTAACTCGCTAGAAGATTTTTTAGACCCTGATGATCCAGATTTGACTATTGAAGGGCACCCAGCGCCGAGGCGAGCTACTTTTATTGCGACGATTGATTAAGGAAGATGCTAGCTTACGTCTTTTTATTGCTGCGCAAAAAAAATCTAACCCAACCTACGGACAATACTATTTACATTGCACTTGCGCTGGTGATGACTTGAGTCGATGCCAGCTCCAGGCCTAGCTTGTAACACTCACTTGCACGTTCTTGATCACCCTCTTCTGCAAGAAAGTTGCCCAGAATTCGATAGGCTTCAACAGTCGGCTCGATACCGATGCTTTTAGCCAGGTATTTTTTAGCTTTTTCGGAAAACTCACATTTAATAGAAACCTTACCTAAAACACGCAATAAGATCGGATCATTACCGTGTTGCAACAACCATTTCTCGGCCATCTCTAGTTGACCTCGGAAATCTATGGACTGAACGCTGCCGAATAACACCAGCAAGGTCATATCCCATTTATTATTTAACGATTTGACCAGATTCTTTTCAATCTTAGCTCCTGCGCCCGCTTCAATCATTGCGGCATAATAAATAGCAGGAACTCCCGACATTGTTTTGACATGTTCAGGAACACTTCCCCAAAGCTCCTGAATTTCTCGCGCATTTTCATGCTCTGCAGCTTCTTTAAGTAAAACGCTGTAAGTCTCTACTTCTAATAATCTTACCTCTGCTTCCATAAAAACTTTATTCTCATGAAAAGCGGGTAGCAAAGAACGAATTGCTTTCCAGTCACCTAGTTGCTGATAGGTTTGATGCAGTAGCTTTAAAACGCTGGCATGTGACGAATCAATAGAGTGCAATTTTGTCAGTGTTTCCAGCGCCTGATCAAATTGCTTCTGCGATAAATGCAATTCCGCCTGGGTTAAGCCAACTGCTACTTCAGACCCTGGAGCATCCTTTGTAGCCCGCTGCAAATACTCATCCCGCTTGTCCATTGCGCCACGAGAATGGGCGGCACGTGCCGCTGTTAAATAATGTATTAACGGTGCGCCACTATTGGAGGCGTGTTTAATTAAAGTTTTCTCGGCACGTTCCCAGTTACCTTCCGCCGCATCAACCAACCCGGAAATCAGGGCATCTTGAGATCGGTTAAATTTAACGGATTTTCCACGCATTTTGATCCTGACAGGCAGGCGCATAAACCAGCCTATAATTCTGAATAAGACATAGAAAATAAAGAAACTGATAATCAGCCCGACAGTAAAGACAATCAGCGAAGTTTCCATAACCCAGTGCCCGACACCAATCAGCACATACCCCGGATCGTTATATTGCTGCATCCACTCATGGACAATAAAGGCAAAACCTACCGCAGCAACGAGAGCCCCGAGAAAAAATAGAATATTCTTCATAATGCTACTGCCTTTTTATTGAGCGTCCTGAGAATCAGGTTTTGTTAAGGGCTTGATATCTACAACTGGCTGCGAGGCCATATCTGAGTCCAGTCTTAGCTTGGCTATATTGCGTAGCATTTTAAGTGATTGACTAATATCTGGAAAATCAATTCTTATCTTTATCTTCTTTAACTGCTCTAATTCGCTGTTGAAATTTTTATAGGCAGCATCGTTAGTAAAGTTCTTACTTAGCCATTGCTGTACATCAGCAATCCCAGCCTGGTAAAGAACATCGTCATGCTGCACTAAAGCCAATTTGACTATCACTAGGTTGGTGCTGAGCTGCTCGGTTATAAAGGCTTTCTGTTGCGGGCTAAGAATCGCATTAACCGGAGTATCCAGGCGCTTGATAGTCACAATTCCTTCAATTTCTACCAGAACATTATTTAAAACATCATTTATGTCATCGGTTGACTTAATATCTTCAGCCGCTGTTTCACGTGCTTGTTGCTGGTCTTTCGCCTTACCCGAATAGGGAAGAAACACATTTAGTTTAGCGACATCTTCTTCCAGCATTTCCAGCTTGGAATAAATACCTACCACATCAGCAACCTGTACTTTTTTTACTGCGGAAATTTCCTTGGCTATCTGGCTGCGCACTTTAAACGCCGCCGTGTCACCACTCTCGCGCAAGCGGATATCCGCTGCCTTTAATGCTTCAATAGTGGTCGAGACATCACCCATTAAATGCAGGCGTCGACTGGCAACACTGAGTAAATATTCTGCATCGGCAACCAGCCAGTCACCTCGTGTTTTCCCTAGCTGGCGTTGGATATGCTGGATTGACTCTTTTAAACGTGCAAAGCTATTGGATAAGCGTTCATTGTGTAAATCACTTTGCTCATTAAGTTTACGCTGATAGTCAGTTTCTTTACTGCCTACCTCAGCACTTAAACTGGTTATTTGTGTGTGAATGGCAACCAGCTGATTCTGATATCCTGAAATCTGCTTAGTCAATTCCAGCATCTGCTGAGAATCTTTACTTAATACCCCACCTAAGTCTTGTTGCTTATCACGTAATTGCTGTAAGAGTAGAAAGCCTGAACCAGCCAGACCTAAAATAATTAAGATAATAATCAGACCAAACCATGCACCATTGCCAGATTTCATGGGTACAGATTCTGGCAGTGGTGTTGCTTGCACTGACTCTGGTTGTTTTTGTTCTTCTTGTATAATTTCAGCCATGTTGTTCCTCTTTCAATATTGCATTTATCATTGCCGCATCAGACGCCTCATCAGCAATAATAATATTCTTAAACCCGATTTTTTTAGCTAAGTCCCGTACTCTCTGGCTAATAACAAGTACCGGGGTATGTAGCAAATTCTTTTTAATATCTTCTTTAGCCAGCATTTGCAGCAGATTTCTGAGCGCATCCCCACTATAAATCAGGATGGCAGCCAATGCTTTATGGCGTAAATACTCGCCTATCAAACCACTGTCTGAAACTGGTATTACGCGTTTATATACCTCCAAATAGTCTACCCTGGCACCATGCTTGCGTAAGTTATCGGCTAAAAATTCACGCCCACCTGCGCCTCTTATAATCAGACAGGATTGACCTTGCATATCCTGCATTTCGGGCATTGCCAGTATCGCTTCACTGTTAAACCCTAGTTGCGGCACTAGTACATCTCTAACTCCGTGTGCCTGCAAAGCCTGATAACTCGCTTTTCCTACCGCGATACACGAGATTTTTTGCAAGCATTCCATTTTGCCACTAATTAACGGCAGTGCAAAATTTATCGCATTAACGCTGACAAAAATAACATGCTGATATTGCTCTATCTCTTGTATATGCTGACTATCCAGAGCAGATAAATCCCTGGCTTGAATTTCTAGCACTGGAAAGCGTATTGCTTTCCAGCCTTGTTGCTCTATCAACCTACACATATTTTCCGATTGATGAGCAGGACGAGTAACTAATATTTTTCTTCCCGAGCACATCTTTTTTCCAAGCAGAACTATTCAAGTTTAGGCGTATAAATCCATTAGCACCTTAGCTGCGCCCATAGCCAGCAGTTCATCAGCCACCGCGCGTCCAATGGATTCTGCCTCTGCAATAGGACCGGTTTTCTCTGCGCGATAAATAATACTGCCATCAGGCTTACCGACTAAGCCTCGCATATACAATTGATCACCACGCAATTCGGCAAAACCTGCAATAGGAACCTGACAGCCGCCATTCAAACGCTCATTCATCGCACGTTCCGCACTGACTCTAATGGTACTTTCCTTATCCCGTAGGGGGACGAGTAATTGATTTATTTCCACATCGTCCACACGACATTCAATCCCGACAGCTCCCTGCCCGATTGCCGGTAAACTAATAGTACTATCTAACCGCTGAGTAATTCTATCAGCAAAGCCCAGACGTTTTAATCCAGCTGCTGCCAAAATAATGGCATCATAATCTCCCGCATCCAGTTTGGCCAGGCGGGTATTCACATTACCTCGTAGAGATAATATTTGTACACCTGGCTGACGCTCGGCGACTTGACATTGACGACGTAAACTAGAAGTGCCAATCCTGGCATCGACAGGTAACTCTTGTATCGACTTATACTTATTAGATACAAAGGCATCACAAGGGTCTTCACGCGGCAATATAACCGCTAAATGCAAGCCTTCTGGAAACTCAACAGGAACATCCTTCATAGAATGTACCGCAATATCTGCTGCGCCTTCGAGCATGCCCTGCTCTAGTTCTTTAACAAATAAACCTTTGCCGCCGATTTTAGCTAAAGGCGCATCCAGAATTTTATCACCCTTAGTAACCATTTTCACCAGTTCGGTTTTTATCTTTGGGTGGGCTTGCTGTAATCGATCCGCAACATATTTAGCCTGCCATAAGGCCAGAGGGCTTTGCCTTGTTGCAATTTTAATAATTCGTTGAGTCACTCGTCTTCCTGATTTTCATTTACCATAACGCCTGACATTGTACCTTTTTATGCTGTTTATTAGCATATTAATCTGTGTTTTTCTTGATCTCTCAGTTAATTCTTAAAAAATACACGCTAACGGCTCTTTTCAACTATAGTAATAGTGATAATAATAATAAACGCAGCTGGCACCTTAATTTTCACCTGAAAGCAAATAGTTATTGCTATGCATATTATTGAAAAAACCGCATTACATTCGTTGCATACCGAATTAAAAGCAAAAATTACGTCCTTTGCCGGATATGCAATGCCCTTACATTACCCTGCAGGAATCATCAAAGAACATCTGCACACCCGCTCTAAGGCAGGTTTTTTTGATATTTCTCATATGGGTCAAATACAGCTGATTGGCGATCAATCTGCTGCCGAATTAGAAAAACTTGTCCCTGGCAACATCCAGAACTTGGAAACTGGAAGGCAGCGCTATACTGTGCTGACAAATAAATCCGGGGGGATTATTGATGATTTGATCATTGCAAATCTTGGCACACATTTGCTGCTTATTGTTAATGCTGCGCGTAAAAACACGGTCTTACAACACCTGCAAAATCACTTGCCACACCACTGCCAGATTAGCTTGGAATCAGAGCAAGCTCTGTTGGCACTGCAGGGCCCACAAGCCATTGCGGTACTTGAGCAGTACGATACCCGGCTTAGCTCCATGCCCTACATGAGCATCAGCCAAACAGCGATAAATGATATTCCTTGCACCATTAGTCGCAGCGGCTATACCGGTGAGGATGGTTTTGAAATTTCAGTTAGCAATAAAAATGCCCTCACCCTTGCACAACTCCTGCTAAGCCATGCAGAGGTTTTACCTATCGGCTTAGGGGCTCGCGATAGTCTACGCCTGGAAGCAGGGCTATGCTTATATGGCCATGAGCTTTCGCCCAATATTACTGCCGTAGAAGCAAATTTAGTATGGCTCGTTGCGAAAGATCGCAGTAACTATTTAGGTGCAAAAAGGATACTCTTCCAATTTTGCGAAGGGGCTGAACGCTACCGAGTGGGGATTGCAACCCAAGGTAAAAACATACTCAGAGAAGGCTCCGAATTATTTGATCAGCAAGGCGACAAAGTTGGCTATATTAGCAGTGGCAGCTTTGGTGCCAGCCTACAAAAACCCGTAGCAATGGGCTATGTACTTGCTGATTTTATTACCCCTGGCAAGCCGCTTGTTTGCAATCAGCGGAATAAACAAATTCCGGTGACTGTAACCCAACTACCCTTTATAAAACACCGTTATTATCGTAGCAAGGATTAAGGACACCTTTGCCTTGATTACCAAGCTGTCACTGACACCTTAGCCTATGGGCAATAAAAAAATTCCGTTAACAGAACTGGAAATGCCTGGTGCCTTTGCGCAACGCCACATAGGCTCCAATACCCAGCAAATCCAAAAGATGTTACATGAACTGGGTTTACAATCACTAGAAGATATTATAAGCACTGCTTTTCCTGACAATATAGTCGAGCACGAAACTATCGAGCTGATTGATGCCATGAGCGTAAGCGCTGTCATCGAATATTTACGTAAAATACAGGCGCGCAACAAAACTTTCACATCATTAATCGGCATGGGTTATTATGACACGGCTATGCCCGCCGTGATAAAACGTAATGTACTGGAAAATCCTGCTTGGTACAGCGCCTATACACCATACCAGGCTGAGGTTAGTCAGGGACGACTGGAGGCACTGATTAATTTTCAGCAGCTAATCATTGATTTAACTGCTATGGATATTGCCAATGCGTCTCTATTAGATGAAGCAACTGCTGCTGCAGAAGCAATGAACATGAGCCGGCGTATTAGTAAAAGTGACTCTAACAACTATTTTGTCGATCAACTGTGTCATCCGCAAACCATTGCGGTACTGCAAACGCATGCAGCACCCCTAGAGCTAAAAATAGTATTAGGAAATCCGTTAAAAGATTTTGCCAAACAACACTGCTTTGGGGTGCTTGTCCAATACCCTAATACGCTTGGTGAAGTTAACGATTTTCACCAATTAGGCAGACAAGCCAAAGAAAGATCGGCGTTACTCACGATTACCACCGATCTGCTCAGCTTGGTCATACTCAGAGCACCAGCCGACTTTGGAGCCGACATGGTAATTGGTAATGCGCAACGTTTCGGAGTACCGATGGGTTATGGTGGTCCCCATGCTGCTTATTTTGCCTGTAAAGATAAACATAAGCGCTCCATGCCTGGGAGAATAATAGGCGTTTCCAAAGACAACCACGGTAACAGCGCTTACCGCATGAGCTTACAAACCCGTGAACAGCATATCAGGCGCGAAAAAGCGACCAGTAATATCTGTACGGCTCAGGTGCTGTTAGCAGTTTTATCTGGATTTTATGCCGTTTATCATGGTGAATATGGGCTAAAAATGATCGCCCAACGAGTACACCGCTATAGTCAAATCCTTGCCCAGGGTTTGGTACAGCTAGGTTACCAAGTAAATAATCAGCCTTACTTTGATACCATTATCATTCACACCCCTTACAAAGCGCATAAAATAGCTTCCAGAGCTGAAGAAGCAAGGATAAACCTGCGCATTATTGATAACAATACTCTGGGCATTTCCTTGGATGAAAGCAGTTCCCGAAAATTAATCAGTCAATTGTGGAAAATCTTTGCCACACCTGACAAGTCGCTACCCGACTTATCAGAAATAGATAAAAGCATTGGTGAATGCATCCCTACTACATTACTTAGATCAGACTCAATCTTGCAACAGCCCGTGTTTAATCTTTATCATTCCGAAACTGAAATGATGCGTTATATGCGTTTATTAGCTAACAAGGATATTGCTTTGGATCGCTCCATGATTCCCCTGGGCTCTTGTACCATGAAACTAAATTCAGCTACTTCGTTACAAGCGATTTCGCAATATGAATTTAACAGCTTACATCCGTTTATTCCGACCTACCAGGCTCAAGGTTTTCAGCAACTATTTGAAGAACTGGAAAATATGCTCTGCAACTTAACTGGTTTCGATGCCTTCTCTTTACAACCCAACGCAGGCTCTCAGGGTGAATACAGTGGCTTGCTTGTCATTCAGAAATACCACCAATCACGCGGTGACACGCAACGTAATATCTGCCTGATTCCAGAATCAGCACATGGTACAAACCCTGCCAGTGCTGCTTTAGCTGGTTTGAACATTATTAATTTACCCTGTGATCATGAGGGCAATATAAACCTGATAGAACTGAATAAAATCGCTAGCCAGCATTCTAACAAACTGTCAGCTATAATGATTACCTACCCTTCTACGCACGGCGTTTTTGAGGTGTCATTTTGCCAGATATGCCAAATCATCCATGACCACGGTGGCCAGGTCTATTTAGACGGGGCAAATTTTAATGCTTTAGTCGGTGTCAGTCGTCCCGGGAGAATAGGTGCAGATGTTGCCCATCTAAATCTACACAAAACATTTAGCATTCCGCATGGCGGTGGCGGGCCAGGCGCTGGCCCTATAGGCGTCGGCGAACATTTAATACCCTTTTTACCCACCCATCCTTTCGTTTACGGTGTAAACCCAGCAGCAACTGAACAAAAAAGTATAGGCACTATTTCAGCAGCACCCTGGGGGCCAGCAAACATCCTAAGCATACCCTGGGCCTATATCGCAATGATGGGTGCAACAGGCTTAAAAAAAGCCACTTTAACGGCTATATTAAATGCTAACTATATTGCCAGGAAGCTCGCATCCCACTATCCCATTTTATATACCGGAAAGAATGGCTGGATTGCGCATGAATGCATTATCGACTGCAGGGCATTTAAAAAAAGTTGTGGGATAAGCGTTAACGATATAGCCAAGCGCCTGATAGATTATGGTTATCATGCGCCCACGGTCTCCTTTCCTGTGCATGGAACATTAATGATAGAGCCCACAGAAAGTGAAAATAAACCTCAACTCGATAGATTCTGTTCAGCACTGATTTCTATACGCCAGGAGATAGCTGCTATCGAAAACGGCTCAGCTGACAAACAAGACAATATGTTAGTCAATGCGCCACACACGCAATTAAGCTTGATAGAAGACAAATGGCCTTTCCCTTATAGTAAGCAACAGGCGTTTTTCCCGAATAATGCCCTACAGAGTGATAAATACTGGCCGCCCGTGGGACGTATTGATGAAACTTATGGCGACCGGTATTTAAAGTGTAGCTGTCTATAGTTCTGTTAAAATCAACCAAAACCATTACATCACCAGAGTATGCCAGGTAAGTTTCTCTGAATGACAGGCATAAAAAAACCAGCCTAAGCTGGTTCTTTTACTGAAAATGAAGACTAATTAATCTTCAGCTTCCACTTCTATTTCAGGTCGGCCAACTAATTCAACGTATGCCATAGGTGCTTTATCACCTGTACGGAAACCGCACTTCATAATACGTAAATAACCACCAGGGCGCTCCTGGTAACGTGGACCTAGTTCGTTAAATAATTTAGTCACGATAGCGCGATCTCTTAATTTAGCGAACGCGATACGACGATTTGCAACTGAATCATTTTTAGATAGTGTCAGAAGAGGCTCTGCTACAGAACGCAATTCTTTTGCCTTAGGCAAAGTCGTTCTAATTAATTCTTTATCAAATAAAGAAGTTGCCATATTACTAAACATAGCTTTTCTATGACTACTGTTTCTATTTAATTGTCTACCAGACTTACGATGTCTCATACGAATAAACCTTGTATTGTTATAAAACCGCTTGAGCTTGCTCAAGCAAATTTTCAGGCGGCCAGTTCTCTAGTCGCATTCCTAAAGAAAGTCCCTTTAGTGCTAACACATCTTTTATCTCTGTTAACGACTTTCTACCTAAATTGGGTGTTTTTAATAATTCAAACTCAGTACGCTGAATTAAATCACCAATATAATAAATATTTTCTGCTTTCAGACAGTTAGCTGACCTAACAGTAAGCTCTAAATCATCCACTGGACGTAGAAGATTAGGATCTATCTGTTCAACAGGTTCAACAATTTCTTCAGCGATTTGCTCATTAACTTTTTCAAAATCAACAAATACAGAAAGCTGATCATGCAAGATTGTTGCCGCTAACTTAATAGTAGACTCAGGATCAATCGTACCGTTGGTATCTAATTCAATGATTAATCTATCAAGATTAGTACGCTGCTCAACACGAGTTGTTTCGACTCTATAAGCCACTGTAGAAACAGGACTATAAGAAGCATCAACTTGTAAAGCACCAACTACACCAACACCTAACCCTTCAGTTCTAGTATTAGATGGCTCATAGCCACGACCACGCTGAATGTTAATTTTCATTGCCAACTCGCCTTCTTCAGTCAAGTTAGCGATCACCAAATCAGGATTAATGATTTCAACATCATGTGGAACTTGTATATCAGCCGCAGTAACTACTCCTGATCCACTTTTACTTAATGTTAATGTCACTTCATTGCCAGAGTGTAACACGACAGCTAATTGTTTTAAATTCAACAAGATATCAATAACATCTTCTTGAACGCCATCAATCACTGAATATTCGTGCTCAGCTTTTTCAATCTCGGCGCTAACAACAGCGCAACCTGGGATTGAAGAAAGAAGTACTCTTCTTAATGCATTCCCTAAAGAGTGGCCGAAACCTCTCTCTAAAGGCTCAATAACAATTCTTGAATGATTAGTTGACTTACTAACCACCTCAACAAGTTGAGGCTTTAATAAACCAGTAATAGCACTATGCATTTAAAACCCCGAAATATTATTTAGAATATAGCTCAACAACAAGCTGTTCATTAATATCAGAACCCAAATCAGCACGCTCAGGTAATGAATTAAAAGAACCAGTTAAATCCTTTGTATTGACTTCAAGCCAAGTAGGGAATCCATACTGATCCGCAACAGTTAGTGCATCAACAATACGCGCCTGTTTTTTAGACTTTTCTCTAATAGAGATTTTATCACCAACAGATACTTGAGCAGAAGGGATGTTATTAATACTGTCATTTACCAAAATGGATTTGTGACTAACTAATTGTCTTGCTTCAGCTCGTGTTGCAGCAAAGCCCATTCTGTAAACAATATTATCCAGCCTAGACTCTAAAATATTTAACAGGTTTAAACCTGTTGCACCCTTTTGCAAGTCTGCAGACTTATAGTAATTTCTGAATTGTTTTTCAAGAACACCATAGATACGTCTGATACGTTGCTTTGCTCTTAACTGAGTTGCATAGTTAGAGTCGCGAGCACGTTTCGTACCATGCTGACCGGGACGTTGATCTAATTTACATTTACCTTCGAGCGACTTACCTCTGCTTTTTAAAAAAAGATCAGTACCTTCGCGACGACTTAATTTACAAGTGGGTCCTACATATCTAGCCATAATATACTCCTAACTATACCCTACGCTTTTTCGGTGGACGACAACCATTATGAGGGATAGGCGTAACATCAACGATGTTGCCAATTTTAAACCCCAGGTTGTTGAATGATCTTACTGCAGACTCACGACCAGGCCCTGGGCCTTTGATCATAACATCTAGATTCTTTATACCGAATTCCTGAGCTACTTTGCCTGCGTTTTCTGCAGCAACCTGCGCTGCAAAAGGAGTACTTTTTCTAGAGCCTCTAAAACCAGAGCCGCCAGACGTTGCCCATGCCAGAGCATTTCCTTTACGATCAGTAATTGTAACTATAGTGTTATTGAAAGTTGCATGGATATGTGCGATACCGTCAGCAATTTCTTTTTTTATTTTTTTCTTTGTGCGATTTGAACTAGCCATATTTATAACTTATCTTATTTTCTAATAGGTTTACGCGGGCCTTTTCGAGTACGAGCGTTTGTTTTCGTCCTCTGACCACGCAATGGTAGTCCACGTCTATGACGAATACCACGGTAACAACCAAGATCCATTAAACGCTTAATGTTCATAGACACTTCACGTCGCAGATCTCCCTCAACGACAATTTTTGCGATAGTTTCACGAATAGCCTCTAATTGCTCTTCGTTTAACTCTTTAATTTTAATTGTCCGTTCGATACCAACTTCTTTACAGATATTAATTGCAGTTGGCTTACCAACACCATAAATTGCAGTTAAACCAATCTCTGCATGTTTATGATCTGGTACATTAATTCCGGCAATTCGTGCCATTTAGATACTCCTAATACGGTACTCTAAAGTTAAGCGCTCAATTATAGCACTAACACTTTATAAAGCAATAAAAAAACTAACCCTGACGTTGCTTATGACGCCCATCTTTACAAATAATCCTAACTACTCCAGCTCTTTTAACAACCTTACAGTTACGGCATATTTTTTTTACAGAAGCTCGTACTTTCACAGTTCACCCCTTTTATAAATGAATTTATCTACTTTTTAAATTTGCTTTGTTCATCAGACCATCATATTGCTGAGACATTAGATGTGTTTGCATTTGCGAAACAAAATCCATGACCACTACAACAATAATCAGCAATGACGTTCCACCAAAATAAAATGGCACGTTCCAATAAACAATTAAAAACTCAGGTAATAAACAGACTGATGTTATATAGAAAGCACCAATCAACGTTAAGCGTGTCATGACCTTATCAATATAAATCGCCGTTTGCTCACCCGGTCTGATTCCAGGCAAAAAAGCACCTGATTTTTTTAAATTATCTGCAGTTTCTGTTGAGTTAAATACCAAAGCGGTATAAAAGAAACAGAAAAACACAATAGCTATAGTATACAGCATCACATATAGCGGTTGTCCCGGAGAAATAGAAGTTGCAATATCCTGCAACCAGCCATACCCTTCAGAACTACTAAACCAGCCAGCGATAGTAGCCGGGAATAAAATGATACTAGAAGCGAAAATTGGTGGAATAACACCAGCCATATTAAGCTTGAGTGGCAAAAAACTACTTTGCCCCGCATACATTCTTTTTCCTTGCTGACGTTTTGGATAGTTAATCACTATCCGTCTTTGGCCACGCTCTACAAAAACGACCAACGCAGTCACTGCAACCGCCAGTATAAATAGCAAGACGATAAAGGCGCCGTTAAGCTCTCCTGTTCTTGCTAATTCTAAGGTACCACCAATAGCGGAAGGTAATCCAGAAACGATACCGGCAAAGATGATCAACGATATACCATTACCTAAACCACGCTCAGTAATTTGCTCACCTAGCCACATCAGGAAAATAGTTCCAGCGACCAAAGTAATTGCAGTAATCACTATAAACTGAATGCCTGGATTAATAACAACAGGTAAACCACCCGCAGTCTGATTTTGTAATGCAACTGAGACACCGATTGCCTGAAAAGTTGCTAATACCACCGTACCATATCTGGTGTATTGAGAAATCTTATGTCGACCAGATTCACCTTCTTTCTTGATCTGCTCAAGCTGAGGTATAACGATCGCCATCAACTGCATAATAATAGAGGCAGAAATGTACGGCATAATCCCCAAGGCAAAAAGACTTAATCTTTTTAATGCACCACCGGAAAACATGTTGAACATATCAAAGATAGACCCTTCTTGCTGCTTGAACATCAGGGCTAATGCCTGAGGATCAATACCTGGTACCGGGATATGTGCACCGACCCGGTAAACAAAAAAAGCGCCGAGAACGAATAATAACCTTGATCGCAATTCAGACGTTTTGTCTAATTGCTCTTTCATTTGCGCGCCTGATCTACTCACGTTTATTCCTCTACTTTTCCACCAGCCGCTTCAACACTTGCTTTAGCACCAGCTGTTACTTTGATGCCTTTTAAAGTGACTGCAGACGTTATTTCACCAGATTTAATAAGTTTCGCTACTTTAGTAAAAGCAGGAACTATATTTGCTTTAATTAGATCATCAAGTGTTACCACTTCCTGAGCTAATTTGGCAACTTCACTTAATCTGACTTCAGAAGTAAATTTTGACTTTCTAGCAGTAAAACCCACTTTAGGTAACCGTTTTTGCAGAGGCATTTGACCGCCCTCAAAACCGACTTTGTGAAATCCACCACTACGTGATTTTTGACCTTTATGGCCACGACCACAAGTCTTACCAAGAGTTGAGCCTATTCCGCGCCCGACTCTTTTACGATCTTTCTTAGAACCTTCAGCAGGCTTGATTGTATTTAAATACATTAAACTTCCTCTACTGTAACCATATAAGAGACTTTATTAATCATGCCTCTATTTTCAGCAGTATCGATAACTTCAACCGTATGATTGATTCGTCTTAAACCCAAACCCTGAAGACAGGCTTTGTGTTTTTTTAGACGACCGATGCTACTCTTTGTCATTGTAATGCGTAATTTTTTATCTGACATGTCGATTACCCTGTGATCTGATCAACTGTTAAACCACGTTTAGCAGCAATTTGTTCAGCATTATTCATATTAGCCAGACCATCAATAGTTGCTCGCACAACATTAATAGGATTGTTAGTGCCGATACATTTAGCCAGGACATTATGTACGCCAACAGCTTCGAAAACTGCACGCATAGGGCCACCAGCAATGATACCTGTACCTTCTGTAGCAGGCTGCATAAATACTTTTGCAGCGCCTAACTCAGACATAATTGAATATTGCAGAGTATCGCCGTTCAGAGCGACCTTATGCATATTTTTTCTTGCTTGCTCTAGTGATTTTTGTATCGCTATGGGTACTTCTTTCGCTTTACTGACTCCATAACCCACATTACCATCACCATCGCCTACTACTGTAAGCGCAGTAAAACCAAAAACTCTACCGCCTTTAACAACTTTTGCGACTCGTCGGACAGAAACCAGTTTTTCCTGTAATCCGTCTGAATTCGCTTGTTGAGATGCATTTGCCATTTTTATCCCCTAGAACTTCAAGCCAGCTTCGCGAGCAGCATCAGCTAATGCTTTTACACGGCCATGATATTTAAAACCAGAACGATCAAAAGTTACTTCAGTAATACCTGCAGCGATTGCCTTATCTGCTACTGTCTTACCTACTAAAACCGCTGATTCAATATTACCAGTACTCTTAACAGCTGACTTAATATCAGCTTGAGTAGTTGAGGCACTAGCTACTGTAACAGTTCCATTCTCAGTAATTATCTGAGCATATATGTGTTTCGATGTTTTGTGCACTGATAAGCGATTAGCACCCAACCTTTTAATATTGGACCTAAGCTTTAGTGCTCTTTTCATTCGAGATGCTTTTTTATTCATTTCGTTAGCCTATTTTTTCTTAGCGTCTTTTCTAACAATATGCTCATCAGAATACTTAACACCTTTACCTTTATAAGGCTCAGGGGGACGGAACGCTCTGATATCTGCTGATACTGCACCAACAAGTTGCTTATCTATACCCTTAACAACTAGTTCAGTCTGGCTTGGCGCTTCAATTACTATCCCTTCAGGCATAGCAAATTCAATCGGGTGTGAGAAACCAAGGCTTAAGTTTAAAACCTTGCCTTTAACCTGGGCTCTATAACCTACACCAACAAGAGTCAGTTTCTTTTCAAATCCGCGAGTAACGCCAGTAACCATATTGGCTATATTAGCACGCGCTGTGCCAGCCTGGGCTGTAGCTTTTTTATTATTCTGATCCCACTTTATGTTAATAGAAGAATCAGATTGGTCTACTTGAACAAACCTATGCAAGTTAAGGCTTAGCTGCCCTTTAGAACCTTTAACTGAAACCGTTGAACCATCAACCTTTACTTCGACACCCGTAGGTATTGTGATAGGGTTTTTTGCAATTCTAGACATATCTCACCCTCCCCTTAACAAACAGTGCAAAGTACTTCACCGCCATGACCGATTGCACGAGCCGCGCGATCAGTCATAACACCTTTGGAAGTAGATACTATTGCAACACCCAAACCACCTAAAACCTTTGGCAGCTCATCCTTTGATTTGTAAACACGTAGACCAGGTCTGCTGATACGCTTGACCTTATCTATGACGGCTTTACCGTTATAATATTTTAATTCAACTGATATGGATACGTGAGCCCCACTTGTTTCAGTTGAGAAGTTTGTAATATAACCTTCATCTTTCAAAACTTTTGCAATAGCAACTTTAAGTTTAGATGATGGCATATTAACGTTTATTTTTCCTGCAGACTGCCCATTTCTGATGCGCGTAAGCATGTCTGCAACTGGATCTGTCATGCTCATAATTTATTCTCCAAATTCTGACTAGTCGATTACCAACTGGCTTTAGTTAAGCCTGGTACATCCCCGCGCATAGTGGCTTCTCTAAGCTTGTTTCTGCTTAAACCAAATTTGCGATAGAAACCATGAGGTCGACCTGTAATAGTACATCTATTACGTAATCTTGCCGCACATGAATCTCTGGGCAGTTTTTGTAATGCTAGACTAGCTTCATCCTTCTCTTCAAAAGAAGCATTTGGATCTCTAATAATTTCTTTTAAAGAAGCTCGCTTTGCTGCGTATTTACTTACTAGCTTAACTCGCTTATGTTCACGAGCTATCATTGATTTTTTAGCCATAACTGTTAGCTCTTAAATGGAAAATTAAACTGCTTTAACAATGCCAGGCCTTCTTCATTGTTAGTTGCACTCGTGGTAATACAAATATCCATACCGCGTAAAGTATCAATCTTGTCGTAATCAATCTCAGGAAAGATAATTTGCTCGGTAACACCCATTGTAAAGTTACCCCGACCATCAAAGCTTTTAGGACTTAAACCTCTAAAGTCACGAATTCTTGGGATCGCTATACTAATTAAACGATCAAGAAATTCGTACATCTTATCTTGTCTAAGAGTCACTTTGCAGCCAATTGGCATATCGTCACGTATTTTAAAACCCGCAATGGATTTACGTGACAATGTAACAACAGGTTTTTGACCACTAATTTTTTCCATATCAGAAAGCGCAGCTTGGACAATTTTCTTGTCAGCAACAGCCTCACCCAAACCCATGTTGAGTGTGATTTTAGTAATTTTGGGAGCTTGCATTATTGATGTGTAATTGAACTCTTTCACCAATGCAGGCAATACTTTCTTTTTATAATCTTCTTGTAATCTAGCCATGATTATACCTACACATCAATAGTTTCATTATTAGATTTAAAATAACGGACTTTCTTGCCATCATCTAATGTTTTAAAGCCTACTTTATCTGCTTTTTTGCTAGCAGCATTATAAAGTGCAACATTGGAATTATGAATTGGCATTTCTTTTTCTATGATACCGCCCTGTACACCCGCATTTGGGTTTGGTTTTTGATGTTTTTTAACCTGATTAACACCTTCAACCATAACTTTATCATTTAAAAATTTACTGATCCGTCCTCGTTTGCCCTTATCTTTACCGATAAGAACGATGACTTCGTCACCTTGTTTAAGTTTTTGCATATTTAAGACCCTTACAATACTTCTGGCGCTAGAGAAACTATTTTCATAAATTTCTCATTTCTCAACTCTCGTGTCACAGGCCCGAAAATACGAGTACCTAATGGCTGTAGTTGAGCGTTTAATATAACCGCTGCATTGTCATCAAATCTTATAAGCGAGCCATCAGTTCTACGCACACCTTTTTTGGTACGTACAACTAAAGCATTATAAACTTCGCCTTTCTTAACTCTGCCGCGTGGGATAGCGTCTTTAATACTGACTTTAATAATATCCCCTATCGCAGCATAGCGTCTATGCGACCCGCCGAGAACTTTGATACACATGACCTTTTTTGCGCCGCTGTTATCAGCGACATCAAGGTTAGTTTGCATCTGAATCATTATTTAATACCTAATTAACTTTTTACTAGTAATTTAAAACAGTTGATCAACTTACTTTTGATACTACTTCAACTAATTTAAACGTTTTGTTTTTTGAATACGGACGACATGATGCAATTGACACTACATCACCTTCGTTACAAATATTATTCTCATCATGTGCGAATAATTTTGTAGAACGTCTTATATATTTACCGTAGACAGGATGCTTAACAAGTCGCTCTACCAAGATAGTGACTGTTTTGTCCATTTTGTTACTTACTACGCGACCAGTGATGGTACGTATTTGTTTTGCATTATCACTCATTATGCTGCTCTCGCCATTTCATTTACGATTGTTTGCACACGCGCAATATTTCTTCTAACCTTTTTTACCTGGTCAGCTTTTGCTAATTGCCCAGTGCTTTTTTGCATACGTAAATTAAATTGTTCACGCCCTAATTCAACTAATGTTGCATTAAGTTCCTCTGCACTTTTCTGACGTAATTCACTTGCTTTCATCACAGTACCGTCCTAACTATAAATTTAGTTTTAACAGGTAATTTTGCTGCCGCCAGAGTAAATGCTTCACGCGCTATTTCTTCTGGTACACCCTGCAATTCATACAACATTGTTCCTGGCTTGATTTGCGCAATCCAGTATTCAACACTACCCTTACCTTTACCCATACGAACTTCTAAAGGCTTTTTAGTAATCGGTTTGTCAGGGAATATTCTGATCCACAGCTTGCCATCACGCTTGCAATGACGACTAATCGTTCTACGAGCGGCTTCAATTTGACGCGCAGAAATCCTGCCTCGTTCAAGTGACTTAAGCCCATACTCACCAAAGCTAACTGATGAACCACGAACAGCGATACCTGTGTTTCTTAATTTATGCTGTTTACGAAATTTTGTTCTTTTAGGTTGAAGCATGATATTTTCCCTTCACCTATTTTTTAGATTTAGTTTTTTCTGAATTTTCTAAAGCAGGGTCTATATTAAAAACCTCACCTTTAAAAATCCATACTTTAATTCCAATAATACCATAAGTAGTATTGGCCTCAGCGACGCCGTAATCGATATCAGCTCTTAGCGTATGCAGAGGAACACGTCCTTCTCTATACCATTCACTACGAGCAATTTCAGCACCGTTTAAACGTCCACCTAAATTAATCTTGATACCTTCTGCACCTAAGCGCATAGAATTCGTCACCGCACGCTTCATCGCACGACGATACATAATTCTTTTTTCTAATTGCTGAGCAACGCTCTCTGCAACAAGCTTAGCATCTAATTCTGGCTTCCTAATTTCTTCAACATTGATCTGTACCGGGATGCCCAACATCTTGGAAACATCTTTACGTAACAAATCAATATCTTCGCCTTTTTTGCCGATAACAATACCAGGACGTGCCGTATGTATTGTTATGTGCGCATTATTAGCAGGACGATTAATCTGAATACGACTAACAGATGCGTGCGCTAATTTCTTAGAAATATAAGCACGTACCGATAAATCCTGATTTAAAAAAACAGGATAATCTTTGCTATTTGCATACCATCTTGAAGTGAAATCCTTGACTATTCCCAGCCTGATTCCCGTTGGATGTACCTTTTGACCCATTTCTCTGCCCCTACTCGAACTCTGCGACTTTAACTGTAATATGACAAGTGCGCTTCAAAATATGATTTGCACGACCTTTTGCTCTCGCTCTAAAGCGTTTTAGCGTAGGCGCTTCATCTACAAATACGGTTGAAACTTTTAACTCGTCTATATCTGCACTCTCATTATGCTCTGCATTTGCAATAGCTGATTCGAGTACTTTCTTCATAATCGCAGCTGCTTTTTTAGTACTGAATTTCAGTACATTCAAAGCCGCTCCGACATCTAGACCTCTAATTTGATCTGCAACCAGCCTTGCTTTTTGAGCAGACATAGGCGCATTACTTAATTTAGCTGAAACTTCCATTACAACACCCTACCTTGACTTTTTATCAGCCAAATGGCCTTTGTATGTACGAGTCGGCGCAAATTCACCTAACTTATGACCCACCATATTTTCCGAAACTAATACCGGAATATGCTGACGGCCATTATGTACGGCAATTGTTAAGCCTAACATTTCAGGCGAGATCATTGATCGTCTAGACCAAGTCTTAATCGGTTTCCTACTACTGCTACTGACTGCATCATCAACTTTCTTTTGTAAATGATGATCAATAAAAGGACCTTTTTTAATTGAACGTGGCACTTTATTAATTCCTCTCTAACGCTTGTTACGACGTCTGACAATCATTTTGTCAGTTCGCTTATTTTTTCTGGTTTTATAACCTTTGGTTGGCGTACCCCAGGGAGAAACAGGATGTCTACCACCCGATGTCCTTCCTTCACCACCACCGTGCGGATGATCCACTGGATTCATTACCACACCACGAACAGTAGGTCGAACGCCACGCCATCTTGACGCACCCGCCTTACCTAATGATCTTAGATTATGCTCAGAGTTCGATACTTCACCAATAACCGCTTTACAGTCAGCTAATACTTTACGCATTTCGCCAGAACGTAATCTCAGCGTTACATAGCTTCCATCTTTAGCAACTAACTGCGCAGATGTTCCTGCACTACGCGCCATTTGCGCACCCTTGCCTGGCTTGAGCTCAACACAATGAACCACAGAACCTAAAGGTACATTACGCAGAGACATACAGTTACCAGCTTTAATAGCCGCGCTTTCTGAAGAAACAATCTCCTGCCCAGCAACCACACCCTTAGGTGCAATAATATATTTACGCTCACCGTCCCTATATAAGACTAGAGCTATATTAGCTGTTCTGTTGGGATCATATTCCAGACGCTCTACTATGCCCGGGATTTCCATCTTGTTGCGTTTAAAATCTATAATACGGTAGCTTTGCTTATGCCCACCACCGATATGACGAGTCGTAATACGTCCATTGTTATTACGCCCACCAGTCTTACTTTTTTTTCTTAGTAAAGGTCCATAAGGTTTACCTTTATGTAAATCATCATGCTTTACTCTTACGACAAACCTGGAACCCGGCGATGTCGGTTTTGATTTTACAATAGCCATTTGCCCTACCGTTTATATTCTTTTACTTTCAATTATGCTGCCGAGAAATCTATATCGTGACCTTCTTTAAGCTTAACGTACGCTTTTTTCCAGTCCGATCTCTTACCCATAAAGCGACCAAATCTTTTTGCCTTACCTTTAACATTTAATATTTGAACTTTTTCAACTTCAACGTTAAACATCAATTCCACAGATTTCTTAACTTGTAGCTTTGTCGCTTGACTTGCTACTTTAAACACAAATCTATTGTGATTCTCTGCTGCAACCGTGCTCTTTTCAGAAACGACCGGCGCCTTTATAATATTTGATAGATTAAACTCTACACTCATGATAACTGCGCCTCAATTGCTTTCAACGCTGCAGGTGTTGCTATAACATTATCCGCAGCAATTAACATAACAGGATCGAGCTCGCTGGCAGTAGTAACTTCCAGATTTGCAACATTTCTTGAAGATAAGTAAATATTTTCAGTCAACTCATCCGCAATAATTAAAATCCGACTCTTGCCCAAGCCTTTCAATTTTGCAACTAACTCTTTCGTTTTTGGAGTTGACGGCATAATATCTTCACTTGCCACCAAACGATTCTGGCGCAACAACTCTGATAATATTGAACGAATTCCAGCGCGATACATTTTTTTATTTAGCTTTTGATCAAATGATCTAGGCTGAGCAGCAAATGTCGCACCACCTCCTCTCCAAAGTGGACTGCGTATTGTACCAGATCTTGCACGACCTGATCCTTTTTGTTTCCAAGGCTTTGCTCCACCACCACTTACAGCGGCTCTATTTTTTTGTGCTTTGGTTCCAGAACGCCAGCCAGCCATGGTCTTTGTAGCCAATTGATGAACCAGAGCTTCGTTATATTCCCGCCCAAAAACATCTTCGCTTACCTCTACTTCACCCGCAGAGTCTGCACTATTAAGTGCTGGTATTTTGACACTCATGACCTATCCTTTATTTTTTTGCTTGGTTGCAGGCGTTAAAATGACATCGCCACCTTTAGCACCAGGAATCGCACCCTTGACTAAAATAAGATTTCTTTCAGTATCAATTGAATGAATGGTCAGATTTTGTGTAGTGACAGTTTCCGCCCCCATATGACCCGACATTTTTTTACCTTTGAATACTCGACCTGGTGTCTGACACATACCAATAGATCCGTTAGATCTATGTGATATTGAGTTACCATGTGTTGCATCCTGCATTTGAAAGTTATGTCGCTTGACACCACCCTGAAAACCTTTACCGATACTGGTTCCCTGGACATCAATAAGCTGACCATCAGCAAAAACTGCGGTGGTTAATTCAGAGCCTACTGCAAGCTCCTCACCTTCACCTTCAGCTAATCTAAATTCCCACAAGCCACGACCAGCAGTCATATTTGCTGCCGCATAATGACCCGCCATTGCCTTACTTACTTTTGATGACTTCTTATCGCCGGCAGCAACCTGCACTGCACGATAACCATCTGTTTCTAGCCCTTTAAGCTGAGAAACTCTATTTGAATCTATCTGTACAACCGAAACAGGTACTGACACACCATCTTCTGTGAAAACACGTGTCATACCACATTTACGACCAATTAGACCTAATGACATAATTAAACCCTCAAACTTCTCAAGCTTAAATAAGCTTTATTTTAACGTCGACGCCCGCTGCTAAATCTAACTTCATTAGCGTATCAACTGTCTTATCGGTCGGCTCGATAATATCAAGCAGACGTTTGTATGTTCTCAATTCATATTGATCACGCGCATCTTTGTTTACATGCGGAGAAGTTAGAATTGTAAAACGCTCATGTTTTGTTGGTAGCGGAATAGGCCCCTTTACTTGCGCACCCGTTCTTTTTGCTGTTTCAACAATTTCACCTGCTGACTGATCAATTAGTTTATGATCAAACGCCTTCAGGCTAATTCTAATTGTTTGACTTGACATATTTATTACTCAATAATTTTAGCAACAACACCCGCACCAACAGTACGACCACCTTCACGAATCGCGAAACGCAAACCATCTTCCATCGCAATCGGTGCAATCAAAGTG
>LWDU01041018.1_pt1 | contig 50800 bp, 40 predicted proteins | sample 727161 | NCBI WGS metagenome assembly LWDU01 (sample SAMN04566230, study PRJNA314399) | hydrothermal vent metagenome | isolation source: deep sea hydrothermal plume seawater | place: Mexico: Gulf of California, Guaymas Basin | collected 2004-07-11
TGAGGCAACTGTGATAATGCAGATGGGCATTGAGCATTGAACCGAAACGATGGATATAAGTGATTCCGCCATATTTTGCGGTATGTGGTGCGTCCGGGCAATGTTCTCTAACTGTTCTGAATCTATCGATACCTATCAGGCGTGGGCGTACCAGTGGTATTCAACATAGACATTGGCAACAAAACTCTGGTTTGCGCTATCAACATCAGTAACAAATATAGTGCTGTCGATGGTTGTTGCTGAATGCGACTCTGGGCGAGGAATATCAGCCTAACTAGCGAGGCTTATAAGCAGTAGATTTAGCTATAAAAGCAGACGAATAATCATAAGGATTGTATCCAGGTTAGTGTAACCACATCAGGTTTACTTTTGAGCGTGGGTAAATCTAAATTTCGCATATTTATCTATGCACTTCATGATGGTGCGGGTATAGATTATTTTCTGGGTTTAAAAGTGTAATAGCGGTTGGTTAGAAAATTACATAAAAAAACGACAGTGCTAGCAATGATTTGTGCATACCAATAGGCAATATTTTTTGGTTTGGCAAGTGGAATTTGTTCAGGATAGGGAATGCTTTTTAGGAAGGCTAATATTTCCGGGATAGTGCTTAACCAGAAAATTGCTGCATTAAGACCAAACATAGTAGCACTGACTATTAAATATCGAGTGAAAAAAACCTTATGTGGGCCGTTGACCTTAAATGTCCAGTGAAACTGAATATTGTAATTGACTAAAAATCCACATCCAGCGCCTAGCATGCTCGCTTGTAAAGGTGTTGTGAGGTGATATTCAATGAGCAAAATTAGCACAATGAACTGAACCGAAGTGGCGAGCCCACCTGAAATCGTATAGCGTATAAAGGTCTTAAAAAAACCGTGGGTGTTCATGGTCGTTTATTTCTCTTTTAACAAAGCATGTTTCCGATACTCTTCAACTATTTCAAAGTTTTTGAAGTGTTCAGCCGGAAGCCTATTCAGATGATCTTTTTCTATAATTAAATAATCTTCAATTGAATTATTGCTGAGTGCATTGATAGAACTTACCGCTAAAGTGATGCGCTTAGCCTGACCCTGAGTGTGAAAATTGATCGAAAATAAGCGCTCACCGGCGTAGGAAAGCTGGCTTTTTTCTGACTGCCGGGTATTTTGATAAATTTCGACTAAATATTTCTGATTCTTTTCAAAGTTTAATTTATTAGGCGCCGTCCATACCAGCGCCATAAAGACTAGACCCGCAATCGGAATAATTAGCCCGGCATACAGCCATTTACTTTGCAGGCTAGCGTTTGTATCAAAGCGTAGGGAAATCATTTCTGCAACCATCATGGCAAAAGCAGGTAATCCCGGCAAGACGTAGGTATACAGGATATTACCAGACATGGTGAAAAAAATCATGGGTGCGATAGCCCATAAAAAAAGATAGCTATGCATACTACCCTGACAGGCATTTTTTAAGGTGATAGTCTTATTCTTTCTTAACGGCCAGCTTAAGACACTGCCTAGAAATATAAACGACCACGGAAAGCTGGCAAACAACCATAACAGCCAGATTTTTCCATGCGGGTGTTTATGCGCGACACCATATAAATCACCATGCCAACCAGCATCGACAAAGCGCATAAAATGCTCACCCACTAAAAAGTAATTGATAAACCCTGGGCTATCAATTTCCGCGATGATATACCAGGGTACAGAGATTAATAGCATCAGTGCCGAGCCTTTGAACCAGGGCACTTTCTGCCAGGTGGCTAACCATTGTTTTTCTAATATAACCCAGGCAAAAAGAGGTAATAAAACCAGCACCCCAACAATAGGCCCTTTGACTAATAAGCCAAAACCCAGGCCAGCAAAGAATAAATAGCTCCATTTTCTGGCTTGCTGTTCATCCGGGTTATTTAGGGCATGCCAGAAGCTAATCATGGATAAGCTGATGCATAGGCACAAGGCCATATCAGTCATTACTGCTCCACTGGCAATAAAGAACAGTGCGGTGCTGATTAATACGGTACTACTAAAGGCGGCTTTTTTGGCGCCGAGTATTACCTTGGCAAAGCAGTAACTTAGCCATAACACGAGTCCGGCTAATAAAAATACGGGCAAACGCGCTGCAAATTCAGAGTAACCAAATAGCTTAAAGGAGATTGCTGTAAGCCAAAATGTCAGCGGAGGCTTTCCCCAGAAGGGTACATCATAATCAAAGGGCGGCATAATCCAGTTGCCAGTTTCTATAATTAACCGGGGGATTTCTGCGTAACGCGCTTCAGTTGGGTCGTGCAGGGGATATTCAATAATACCAAATAGGCGCGTTAAAATTGCGATACCAATAATCGCCAGGGATATATTGCTGAAGGCTTTAGTCATCTGCTTTGGCCGAATAGGTTTTTTTAATAAAATAAAGCGGGCGCTGTTTGGATTCGATAAACATATGCCCGATATATTCACCTAGAATGCCGATAGATAATAACTGCACGCCGGAGAAAAATAAAATCACGGTAATCAGGGTTGGGAAGCCTTGTATCGCGTCACCAAACATCAGAGTTTTAATAATATAAAAGAGTCCTAATGCAAAGGCGCCAAACGCAGTAAGAAAACCCATATAAGTAGCGAGGCGTAAGGGTTCCTGAGTAAATGATGAAATGCCCTCTATGGCAAACTTGGTGAGTTTCCGGTAGTTCCAGTTAGTTTTTCCTGCTAGACGAGGATCTCTGCTATATTCTATAGCTGTCTGTGGAAAACCTATCCATGCAAATAAGCCTTTCATAAAGCGCTTACGCTCGCGTACTTGGTTTAGCGCATCTACGGCCTGGCGACTCATTAGGCGGAAATCACCAACATTTTCCGGGATTTCATGGTCACTGATTTTATTAATCAGCTTATAAAATAACCGTGCTGTTGCTTTTTTAACAAGGCTTTCACCTTTGCGTTTGGTACGCTTGGCATACACAACATCAAAGCCAGTACGCCAGATTTTTACCATTTCAGTAATCAACTCAGGCGGGTCTTGTAAGTCAGCATCAATAATAACCACAGCATCGCCTTTTGCCACATCTAGCCCTGCTGTCATGGCCGTTTCTTTGCCAAAATTACGACTGAGATCAATGATTTTAATACGTTTATCTTGTTGCATCAGAGCAATAAGAATATCTAAGCTGTCATCTTTACTGCCGTCATTTACGTAAAGTATTTCAATCTGCATATCAATTGCTGCAACGGCTGCAGATATGCGTCGCTGGCATTCGCTGATTACTTCCTGTTCATTATGAAAAGGAATGATGATGGATAAAAGTTCAGTTGGTTTCATATTAATATCTTGCAACCACGATACGGCGTGGATCCTGACAAACGATTTTCATCGGTACTTGTCGTTTAAGTCGTCTCTGGTAAGTTTCTAGCGAAACTACAGCTAAAACTTATTGCTTCTAACCAGGCGAGCGTATAGCTTAAGGTGCCTAATTCCGATTTTTTGGAAGAACTATTAAGACTGTCGCTTGATCCTTAATCGATAGCTTTTATGAGTAGGCTCACTTTATGGCCCGTGTTTTTCGAAGGTTAACTAAAACTTTCTGATGGCAATTGGCCGTGCGAAGCGGCTTTATCTCGTAAAATTAATTTACTTGTTTTACGTTGTTCCAGATAATTAATCAGTAATAACCAGCAGCCTAAGACGATAAACCCGCCGGGCGGTAAGATCATCACTACCCAGGGCTCAAACTGAGTGCTAAACACCTGATAGCCCAATAACTGGCCGGCACCTAATAATTCTCTGACTCCACCCAGCATCACAAGTGCCAGGGTGAAGCCTAGCCCCATACCTAGCGCACTAACCACTGATTTGGTAAACGAGTTCTTTGAAGCATAGGCTTCGGCGCGACCTAAAATTAAGCAATTGACTACAATCAATTGAATAAATGCACCGAGTCGATTATATAAATCCAGGCTTACAGCCTGAATAATATAATCAACCAGAGTCACAAAGGTGGCGATGATAATAATATAAGTCGTGATGCGTACCTGCTTGGGAATAAAGTTGCGCAATGCAGAAACTAAGGCATTAGAGCAAACTAATACAAATATACTTGCAATGCCCATTGCTAGTGAATTCAGTACAGAATTAGTCACGGCCAGCACCGGGCAGAGGCCGAGCATCATGACGAATACCGGATTTTCTTTCCAGATACCTGCGGTAAAGACATCCAAAGTTAAGGGTGTTTCTTTTTTGTTAGCTTGAGTCATTTTTACCTCATTTTGATCTTGTTTCCACGCTTTGAGTCATGGCGTAGGCTGGGATACGTTTTTATTGCTGTCCTTGCTTCAACAGGTCTAAATTCTTAACAACCACCGGAAGCAGCTTTTGCGCGCTCTTATTTAACATACGCCCGACTGCATTAGATGTAATGGTCGACCCTGAAATAGCATCAATTTGCCAGGCGTGTTTTTTGGTACCGTGCCGCACTGTTGTAATTGCGTTTGCTAATGCGGATTGTGGCATATTAAGCTGCGCATCTAAACATTTAAAATTAGCTAAAAACCCCTCATCCGTGGTGATTTTGGTGCCAAAGCCAGGTGTTTCGGTGCTTTTTAATACATCAAAGCCTATGATGCAACTGTTATCTTGATTGTAGCCATAGAGTATTTTAACAATATCCTGATAACCTTGCGCTGCTGCATTAATAGCAACACCCACCAGATTGTTGTGTTTATCATAACCTGCATAAATTAGCTCACCTACGGTTTTATCATCGGCTAGCACTAACTTATCCTGGTCGACAACATAGGTTAATCGCTTCTTTGCCAGGGGTAAAACCTTAAAAATAGCACGCTCTGTCGCCAGTCGCTGGTTCTCGGCAATAATGGGCTTGGTAAATTCATAGACCATGACCACTAATAAGCCGGAAATCATGGCAACTGTTGCCAAGGTCATAATGAGCTTGGTGCTTGAGGGTAATTCAGGAACTTGGTTTTCTGGAGTGCTCATGATTTATCCTGGTTTTTCTTGCGTGCACCATAAATGCGTGGCTGGGTGTAGGTTTCAATAATAGGCGTCGCAGCATTGCCGAATAATATTGCATACATTACGGCTTCGGTCAGACCGCCAAATAAACGAATAATAACCGTGAGAAACCCTACTAAACAGCCAAATATGAAGATCCCCAAAGGAGTCACAGGTGAGGCAACCATATCGCTGGCCATAAACATGGCGGCAAACATTAAGCCACCCGAAAGCAGCATAAAAGCAGGCGTGGGGTATTTAAGCGGATCTAGTAAATAAAAAAGCTCGGCTGATACCGCCGTACCGAATATAACTGCCGCAGGAATGCGCCAGTCGAGCATTTTTTTAAATATTAAATAAGCGCCACAGACTAATATTAACAGCGTGGAGGTTTCACCGGTGGAGCCTGCGATATTCCCCATAAACAAGTCATAGGAATTAGTCATTATTCCCTGAAACTTCATTAAAGCCAACGGCGTTGCACCTGTAAATCCATCGATAGCAACCCTGGCAGACCATTCGGCTGTTGGTAAGGGGTGCATAAAAGGCAAGGCTAGTGTCGATGGAATAAACTCGCTGAAACGGTCTACCGCTAAAGCAGGCGTCCAGGTAGTAATGGAGACAGGAAATGCTGCCTGGACAAATGCACGCCCCACTAGCGCAGGGTTAAAGATATTAAAGCCCAGTCCGCCAAACAAGGTTTTGCCCATGGCAATTGCAGTGAAACCGGCAACAGCCCCCATCCATAAGGGGAACCCAGGCGGCAGAGTCATGGCCAGCAACAGACCGCTGATTACCGCACTGGCATCCAGAATGGTGGATTTTTTACCTGACATCGTGCAGAAAAAATGCTCTGTCAGGATGCAGGATAGTGTGGTTACCAGTATCAAGGCCAAGGCACTGATACCAAAATGATATACAGAATAAATTACCAGAGGGAGCAGGGCATACACAACATTGCGCATGATTTGCGCAACAGTGGGAGCTTTGCGGATATACGGCGATGTGCGTATATCAATTTTCAAGTCATGTTTAGCCATCTTGTCTGTGCCTTTCACGATTTAGTGTTTTTGCAATTCTAAAATATTGCACTAGCGGGATATTAGACGGACAAACATAACTGCAGCAACCACATTCAAAGCAGTCATTCAGATGATATTTTTCTTCCATCACATCATATTGTCGCTTGGCTGCTAATAATCCCAGCTCAGAAGGGTTTAAATTGATAGGGCAGGCGCTTAGGCATTGCGAGCACTTTATGCAAGGTAAAATATCATCCCGTTTAGTGGCGCGCTCATCAAGTACCAGTACGCCGCCAGTGCCTTTTGTAATAGGCACATCCAATGAACGCACTGGCGTGCCCATCATCGGGCCTCCTATGATCAATCCTGCTTCGTCGCCTTTAAATCCAGCATGATCTAAAATATAACGTAAAGGTGTGCCAATCGGTGCTAGATAATTCCCCGGGTTTTCTAAATTATCGCCAGTAATAGTGATGATGCGTTCAATAAACCCTTGGCCTTTGGGTAATAATGCACCAACCTTGGCTAAAGTAGCCACATTAAAAATGGCTAAACCCGCTTCTGATGAGCGACTTCCAGACGGGATTTCAATCCCTAGTAAAGAATAGGCCAACATTTTTTGCGCACCTTGAGGGTACTTGGTGGCAATGGCTTTAATGCTAATGCTGTTATCGTCTGGTAAAAATGGCTCAATGGCATGTAAAACATCCATTTTATTATCTTCAATGCCGATAATAGCTTTAGGTGCATCAACACACTTCATGCTGATGCGAATGCCATGTAATAAATGATCTATTCTTTCTAACATAAGCCGGTGATCAGTAGTTAGAAAGGGTTCACACTCGCAGCCATTTACCAGTACGGTATGAATAGAGCAATCAGTGGGCGTCTTCATTTTTACATGGGTTGGAAAAGCGGCTCCGCCCAGGCCTACAATACCTGTATTTTGTACTGCCTGGATAAGTTCTTCACGCGACATTTGCAGATAATCATAATGAATATCTGAGTCTAATAGATGTTGCCCTGAGTTGAGCGATGTAGTGATAATAATGGCATCTTGCTTGCCACCTTGCGCTGTTTTAGCGAGCCCAATCTCCTTGATCGTTCCTGTTACAGGCGCATGAATGGGGGATGACATAAAGCCATCTGCCGCTGCAATCAATTCGCCGCGCGTGACATGTTGGCCTTGAAATACAAGAGGTTTGGCCGGTTTTCCTACATGTTGCGCCAGAGGGACAATGATTTCAGGAGCAAAAGGCAGGCGGCGAGTTGGCTTAGCGTTAGTTTCAGCCTTATGTTCTTCCAGGTGTATACCGTGCGGAAAAGTTTTTTTGCCAAATAGTTTTGATAAGTTCATAAATTCCCTTTTATTGTAGTTATGGCTAATAATTGCGTCAGCTGTTTTGTAAGTGTCTCTCTCGGTTTAAAGTTTTTGCTATTCTAAAATATTGAACTAGCGGGATGTTGGAAGGGCAAACATAACTACAGCAACCACATTCAAAGCAGTCATTGAGGTGATATTGTTCTTCCATAATGTCGTATTGCCGTTTAGCAGCTAGTAACCCTAACTCAGATGGGTTTAAATTAATAGGACAGGCCTGTAGGCATTGGGTGCATTTTATACAGGGTAAAATATCATCGCCCTTGGTAGCCCGTTTATCTAACACAAGTAATGCGCCTGTGCCTTTAGTAATGGGTACATCTAGTGAGCGAGCCGGCATACCCATCATCGGGCCGCCTAAAATAAGTTCTGCTTCTGCGCCTATAAACTCGGCATATTCCAGCAAAAATCGAACGGGCGTGCCGATGGGCGCTAAATAATTCCCTGGTTTTTTTACCCCATCGCCGGTAATCGTGATAACGCGCTCGATTAAACCTTGTTTGACAGGGAGTAGTGCGCCTAGTTCAGCCAGGGTTGCCACATTAAAAATAGCTAAGCCAACTTCAGATGGCAGACCACCAGACGGAATTTCTATACCTAATAAAGAGTACGCCAGCATCTTTTCAGCGCCTTGCGGGTACTTTGTTTCTACGGCTTCAATGGTAATTGTACCATCATCAGGTAAATAGAGCTTTATTGCCGCCAACACATTGAGTTTATTATCTTCGATACCGATGATTGCTTTTGTCGCAGCTACCGTTCTCATGGCAATGCGAATACCCAGCAGCAAATTGTCAATTTGTTCCAGCATCACTCGGTGATCAGTGGTTAGAAAAGGCTCACATTCGCAACCATTAACCAGTACCGTATGAATAGTGCGATCAGGTGGAATCGCCATTTTAACATGGGTAGGAAATGCGGCACCGCCCAGGCCAACAAGCCCGGTGTTTTGTACGGCCTTAACCAGTTCCTCGCGTGACATTTGCAAATAATCACAGTGCTCACCCGAATCTGGAATTTGCTGGCCAGAGTTTAAGGAGGTGGTAATGATAATCGCTGGCTGCTTACCGCCTTTCGCAGTTGAAGCAATATCAACAGCCTTGATGGTACCATTAACCGGTGCATGGATAGGCACGGACATAAAGCCATCTGCTTCAGCAATGATTTCTCCTCGAACGACATGCTGACCTCTAAAGACAATGGCTTTCGCCGGTCGACCGATGCTTTGTGCCAAAGGCACAATGATTTCATCGGCAAAAGGCAAGCGGCGTGTAATTTTCGCCTGCGTTTGTTCTTTATAGGTATCGGGATGAATACCGTGAGGAAAAGACTTTTTGCCAAATAGATTGAATAGGTTCATAGGTTTAATTACTCAATACCGAATACAGCACTGACTACTAGGCTTTAGAGACATTTAGAAATAAAGCGGATGCGTATTATATGCCCTATTTTATACCATATTATTTGCTTAAACATAAGGTCTCTTCAATATGTAAGCAGCATTATTATTCGCTACTTTCTTCTTGCCCGGAATTATCCAAAGCAAGTAAATAATGAATCAGATCAGCATGTTTATCGGGAACTTTCCATTCTCGCTCCAGTACAAAATTTTTAAGTAGGCAATCTAACCAGGGGCGGTTAGATTGTATCTGGTGGATGACAAGCTGGAATGATTGTTTATGAGTCGTCAGGGTAAAGTCTTCCAGCCAGAGTTCCACCTTTTTCTCTTCACCAGAGAGGAGCAGTTGCGCATAAAGTTTGCGTTCTTTGGAATTAAACCTGAAGTCTGTTAGTTTTGCTATTCCTTTAGCTTTTTTATTCGCAACCCAGAATATCATTTTCTTTGGGGTTTTTTTGATGGCAAATTTGACTAGGGATTTTTTATAGCTCATCGATTGTGGGAATTAATACGCTTAGGAGTGAGGATATTAATAATCCACGCTCCTTAGTCTTACCTACAATTTAGGTAAAAAATGATTAAAGTATGTTGCAATAGCATAGTTAAAGATACCAACTTGCTCTCTTGAAAATTTTAACCTAAGTTAATATTCACTAGCATCTCCGAAAAATGATGTCTTATATTTTTGGAGAAAAATACTCATCTCCATCATCAAACGAATCGACTTCATTTTTTTGTTCTTTGAAAGCTTTTGCCTTTTGTCGATCTGCACGCATTCTGAGTGAGGAATGCGTCCTCATTTGATGTTATGCTTTTCAAATAAGGCGAAAACTATCCTGATACAGGGGGCAACTTCGTAGTGTTTTATTACTGAAACTTCTCAGCCCGCTTTATTAATTTCGCCAGGTTTTTCTCATCCGGGTTCCAGGGTGTGCCTGGATGAATGATGACAGCAGTACATTTTTCTGCAGCTTTAACGATATCTTCAAACGTCCCGGCTGTCGGGTCTATGATGATGGCTTTTTTATCATCATTGTATTTGAAGATTTTCGGGTTAATATCCACACACTCGTCACAGGTTGTACAATCCGGTGTTTCTATCCACACGGCGTCATGTCCACCTGCTGCAGCGGGTTGTTCGGCTTTTGCAGTTGGGCTGGCGGCAGCGGTTTTTCCTGCTGGAGCAGCAACTGTTGGTACGGGTACTTGAGGCGCACTCGCAGCAGGAGCAGCGGCTAAAACAGCGGCTAATGCATTGACATCGGTAGCACCGTCGGCTGATTTGCCGCTCACCATATTCATTAAGTTAGAGGCTATGCCGGAAGCCATTTCTGCTTTGGCCTGTGCGGCAATGGCTTCCACGTCAATGACAATTTTATCCAGGCCAGCCAGACCTTTTAAGGTACGCCAGAAATTACGTCGCTCAATGGTGGCGTGCACAATTTCGGGATCAATTGCAACGCGAACCAGAGTATTTGATTCAGGGTGTACCGCATGGACGTAGGCAGTATTTTCTGCCATCTCATCATGGTCTAAATCAATAAACTCATGTAATGGCACCATGTCGTCGGTCCATTTTGAAGGAGCGACAAATTTAAAGTGCTTCTGGAAGCGTCCTTCAGTCATTGCCCAGTCGGCAAAGGTTAAAGGCACGGTCATGGTATCTTCTATGCCATATTCATCAACGAATTTAAGCTCGTAAGTAGTCCAGTCATTGTCTAGATCCGGGTTGCCTTTTAGTGACATGCTTTTTTCCCAGGTATCATCTTCGCGTGGGTCGTAAGTCATTAAAGGGTATGCACGGGCCTCAACAGCAAGTTTACTTTGCATGGTCGCCGCATCATCGGCAACACCATGCTCAGGCTGGCATACGGCGTAAATATTAAAAATGGCAGGGCCACGATAATTTAAGCCATCGATATAGCCTTCGATTAAATGGTTCGGGTGGGCAATAGAGCTTTGCAAGGTATAGGTGGTTCTATGTGCCATGGAAATCAAGCTCATTTCTTTACGCCGCTCAGTCTTGCCTTTCCATTCTTTGCCATAAGGTGCCATATCGGATATTTGCCCCGTAAAGGTATTTGAATACACTTGAGTGTCTAAAATCAGGATTTTTAATGGCATACCCGACATAATGCTACGGGACAGGTTCTGGAAACCTATATCGTACATGGCGCCATCACCACCAACTGTGACGACTGGTGGACAAAGCAGGTATTCTTCTTCGCTGAACTGATGCCAATCAAAATACTTAAAGAAATGATCGCTTTCCTGCTTATCATATTTTCCGGCAATTTCCAGTTCAGCCATACGAATGGCTTTGAAACCGTCTGCCATTTTGACCATATGTCCTTCAAAGATCCCCATTGCTAATGATGGAGCATCCTGAAACAAGTTATTTGCCCACGGAAAAGGGTAGGGGTTAAATGGAAAAGTTGAACCCCAGACTGAAGAGCAACCGGTGCTGTTGGTAATACCCATTTCAACACGGCCATTGCCAGTTACACCGGTCGTGTATTGCCATTTTAAATGTTTAAGCTTCGCTACTATCTGTGATGCCCACTTTAACCACTTGCTATCAATAGGGTCACTGGCTTTACCCGCACTTAATGAGCTACTTAATTTGGTTAGGGTTAAATCGACATTCTTATTGGCATCAATCGCTGCTTCAAGGGCTTCTATGTCGCTGATATCCAGTTTTTCTGATAATTTCAGACGGATATGTTTTTCCATGTCTGTGATCAGCTGGTCTATCTTGACCACTTGTTTTTTAGCACGAGGCTGCATCAGTGCCGTCACTGTACTGGTGAACAAATGCACGATAGTTTTTTCACCGCAGCCTAGGCAGGCACCATCTCCACAATTCATCGAAGCGTAGGTGTGTTTATCTAGCAGCATAGTGGTCAGGGCGCCAGCCTTTTCATCTAAATCATCAATACGTTTGTATTTAGGGTTTGATGTTGGCAGGTCGTTCCAGTACTCCCAGTCATTGCGCAATGTTTGTATGCTTTCGACTGTTTGCGGAGCGGGTTTTAGTGCGTCATCAGGGCAGACTTCGACGCATTCCATGCAACCTTTACAGGTCATAGGGTTAATCGTGATCGAAAATAGGCCGCCATTATTAGGGGTGCGCTTATTGATTGCGTCATGGTATGGCTTGGTAATGGCAAATTTAAAGTCGCCCATGGCTTCTTTAAACCACTCAAATTCCTGTTTGACTTCAGCCTGATCCGCATCAGGGTATTCTTTGATGGTTTCGCCGATCGACTTATTGAAAATCGGATCCAACACCGTACCTTCTGATTTATCAGCCGTTAAGGTATGATATTTTTTCTCAACATTACGAATCGCGCGGCGTAAATGCTTAACTGTTTTGCCGGTTTTTTCGATGCGCTTGATATTGGTTTCAAACACCTCATTCACGCTATTAATCAGGCCGGGGATCGCGCTATCAGGGCAGGCGGTATAGCAGTCACCACAGGCGGTACAATTTTCTGGAATCCAGATGGGGTGCTCAAAGCGAATCTGGGTCATATCCCGGTAAATTCCGGTGGCAGCAGGGATAATGCTCAGTGCCATAAAAGGGTCGGCCAGGCTTTCGTTGGCGCGGCCATTAATATAGTTTGTGCCTGTCTGTTCAAAAAAACGATGAATATCCGATATTGGGTCATCATTCGCTGGCTTTTGCAGTAGCATCAGAGGCGCGGTCTTTTCCTTTTTAACAGCCCATGGCGCGACATCGCCGACTTTCATTTCTTCAACAGCGAGGTGTCTAGTTTCGCTAAAACCACGTTTTACTGTACGGAAATTCTCTTCGACTACCTGCTCGCCTTTGCCGCCGAACTTGGTTTTAATGGTGTTATGGATGGCTTGTAAAATATCATCTTTGCTCTTGCCCGCATTTTCAGCGATAGGAGACGACTCAAAAAATGCACCCTGAAAGGCAATGCCCTGCATGCGAAATTGTAAATCAGGATGGTCGGTTTCCTCGCGTGCGATTTTAAAGCCATCTAGGTAGGCAACTTTGATGTTTTTATCAACAATATATTGCTGCGAGGCTCTGGGGAAGGTGCGCCAGACTTCTTGCGGGCTTTCCAGGTTACTTTGAATAATAAACACGCCGTTTTTATTGAGTCCGGCCAGTGGATTGGCGTGCGTAAAAACATTCGGATCCTGGGCAATAACGATATCAACATGTGCATATTCACAGGTAATACGAATCGGCTCCGGTGCTGCTGATAAATAATAAGTAGTTGGCTGGCCTTTTTTCTCAGAGCCGTACTTAGGGTTAGCTTTGATATTATAATCAAGCAAATCAAATAGGGTCATTGCCAGGTTTTTACCGGTGGTAATCGCCCCCCAGCCGCCCACTGAATGCATGCGCACGGTTAGTGAGTCCTTGGGCATCAGATTAGGGTTTTCTGAGCCTTTTAGGGCTAAATCACGAATCGCCGGATAAGCATCAATAACTGCTTGCTGTTGTAATTCCTGTTTCGGCGAGAAAGCCTGGCTACGCACAAAATCTATGCCCAGATAAAAGAATTTCTGACGTTTCCCTTGCGGTAGCATATTTTCTATAGCAGCAATAATACCTTCGGGTTGTAGGTCACGACTTCCTAGGCCAAAGCAGGCAGAGTAGAGTGGTGAAGTGTCTGTGACTTTATTGTAAGATGCATATTCAGGGAATGGCGTTTCTTTGGCATGACCATTTTCAAATGCTTTGGCCATCGCATTGCGAATTTCCGAAATCAGCGGCAAGTCTTCTGATAAGGGCTGATCGGTACGTTCCATCACGGTAATGCCCTTGCGGCCTTTAGCGACAGCAGAAATCAAGTCACCGGGAAAAGGGCGGAAGAAAGTCATATTGACGACGCCCACTTTAATATTGCGCTTTTCGCGTAGATAATCAGCGGTTGCCTGTGCTGTGTGAATGACACTACCCTGAGCAATAATCAGGTATTCGGCATCTTTGCAGCGATATTGACCAATACGCTGGTAGCGTCTGCCGGTCAGTTCATACCATTCATCCAGGCATTCATCTGCAAATTTCTGTACGTGGTCAAAAAAGTAGGGGCGTTGTCCGGCAACTGATTGCATGTAGGAATCTTGATTCTGCACTACGCCTGACATCATAGGCTTATCGACATCCCAGATCTCGGGAATTCTACGCCGGTTTTCACCGTATAAAATACGCTGTGCAGGAGTGGGGCAGTAAATGATATCCTCGGGCAGACCAAGAAATTCTTCGATTAACTCGCGCTCTGGGAGTTGTAAATCTTCGATTAAGTGTGAGGTTAAAAAGCCATCCTGAGCAACCGCGGCCGGGTTTAAGCTGAGTTCAGCAATTTTGCGGCTAATAATATTTAAGTCGGCTACTTCCTGGTTATCGCTGGCAAACACCTGGATGAAGCCGGTATCGTCGATACAATGATAGTCATCATGACCGCAATGCACGTTTAAAGAAGCTTTGGTAATGGCACGGCAGGCAATATTAAGTACATAGGGCAGGCGTTTACCCACAGCAGCATATAAAGATTCATGCATATAGGCTATGCCCTGCGATGAGCTGAAGTTGGTTGCGCGCAAGCCAGTCATAGACAAACCGGCTGTAATAGCAGCCGCAGCATGTTCGCCTTCGGGCTGGACAAAGATAAGTGGGCGATCAGAGATGTTAATATGCCCTTTGCTTTTTTGTTCTGCCCAGCCTTCTCCCATGTCAGTAGAGGGAGTAATTGGAAAGGCACCGGCTGCATCACTGGCTTCGCGTTCACACATGATGACCGCAGCACTGCCATCCATTGCCATGCGAATGCCAGGGTACTTAAATTGTTTGTCTTTATTTTTTTTGCCAAAAATAGCCATTTGTTTTCCTTCTAAAAATGGGTGCAGTCTTGCTGTGAAATCAATCCCTGTCTTTTATTAAGGAGTAAGGGTTTAATAATATCCGAATCTTGACACAGAACTTTTGCCTGTTTTCTGCGTTGTAACAATATTTGCGTAGCTTGCTATGCGCCATTTTCTACGCCTTGAAAACGAACAAAAGTTCTTTGATTCAAACTTCTAGAAATTATCAAATACTCACTCCTAAGTATGTAGAGCGTGGTTTCAGTTTGCTTGTATCAATAGTCGAGAGTGTTGGCAGCTAGAGCCGCGCTTTACACCTGTCTGTTGAATTAGCCGGATAATTACGATTTACTTAGTTTTGTTTAAGGATCTATTATAATAATATAAGAGCTAAACAAGAAATTTTAAGGTTGTTAACCTATGGGTAGAGCGGCATCTCGATGTGGCTTCATGCCTTCTTTGCCTTTACTTGCATGGGTTGAGCCGAGTTTACTATCTAACCAGACTATTGCCCCTGTTGGGCAGCGTTCTATAGGCGTGCGGTCAACATCAATATCCTGATATTTTTCATAATCAATGACCGCCAGGTTGTTTTTTATTTCTATTAAGCCTGTAGGCGCATCGACCACGCATTTTTCACAGGCAGTGCAGGCGACTTCACATTCCTGTTGTGCGGCGTCGCCTTCATCCAGACTTTTACAGGCAACATAAAGCTTCTGGCTGACCGGCATTAAGGTGAATAAATCTTTAGGGCAAACAACAATACAATCATTACAGGCTGTGCATTTGTCTTCAATAACAATAGGCAGGCCGTGTTCGTCCATATAAATAGCATCAAAATCACAGACATCGGCGCAATCACCTAGGCCTAAACAGCCCCAACTACAGCCTTTTCCTCCTCCGGAAACTACCGAGGCGGCCTGGCAGGATTTTAAGCCTTCATATTTTGCGCGCGTGTAGGCTACATGTGAGCCACCTGCGCAGGCGAGGCGGGCAACAACTTTTTCGTGGTCGCCCATACCGACGCCGAGATAGGCTGCAATTTCGGCATTGCCTTCTGGTGAGTTTACAGTGCAGGCGGATGGGTTTTTGGTCCCGTCTACAACTGCTTCCGCAAAAGGACGGCATCCAGGTGTGCCGCAAGCGCCGCACTGGGCCTGTGGTAGCATATCGTCGACTTCTTCTATGCGTGGGTCTTCGTAGACAAAGAGTTTCTTATTCGCTATGGCTAATATGACTGCAAGTACAGAGCCGAGAGCAATCATAAATAGAGCGGCATTTACTATAGTTGAAATCATGATAATTTAATTAAACGAGATGGAGATGATCTTCAGACCTTTTGTCTGCTGGCGTACTAAGGCAGTACTATGGAGTTGATCACGGGCAATACTGTTTTTTTTGAAAAAAATGGAAAGGGTTTGTTAGTAATAGTTTTCATGCCATTCCGATCCATGGTGGAGGCGTATATAAAATATACTTTAAAGTAATAACAGATTTTACAATGAATTTAAGAGGTGCAAAACTGCTTTTATAGTAAGGTTAACGCTTGTATCTAAGTCAACTTGAGATTTTAGCATAAAAAATTTCATATGAGAGCAGTAATACTTGACTATTGGTATATATCGTGAAGTTTTTAAACAAGTTTAAAGCATATGGAAAGTTGTTAAATGCTCAATTTTTAGCGATAATGTTGGCAATTTAATAATAATGGTTAGTATTTATGAATGACGCGATGACACAAGGGGTAGAGTTGATGCTTACTGGGATGGGCATTGTATTTCTTTTCCTTGTGATGTTAATTGCAGTAGTAAAATTAATAGCTTACTGCGTCGCTACTTTTATTCCCGAGGGTAAGGTAACGGCGGTGAGTGGTGCGCCTAGCCCAGTAGTTTCTTCAAATGCGATTTCACCTGTTATGACTGCGGCAATCACAGCAGCAGTTCATCAACATAGAAGCAAGCATAAATAAATATCTATTACCCTCAAGGTAAAAGATTGAGCTATTACCCATAAGGTAAGAAAATCTACGGCTGAAAAGTCAGAGGAAATAATTAATTATCATGACCCAATCAAATAAGCCAGTAGGTATAACTGAAGTCGTCTTAAGGGATGCGCATCAATCGATTTTGGCAACACGTTTACGCATTGAAGACATGTTGCCTATCTGTGAAAAGCTAGACCAAATTGGCTATTGGTCTATAGAGTCCTGGGGTGGTGCAACATTTGATGCTTGTATCCGCTATTTGGGTGAAGATCCGTGGGAAAGATTGCGCTTGTTAAAAGCAGCAATGCCTAATACTCCTCAGCAGATGTTATTTCGCGGACAAAATATCCTGGGCTATAGACATTATGCGGATGATGTTGTTGATAAATTCGTAGAGCGCTGTGTGATCAATGGTATAGATGTATTCCGTATTTTTGATGCGATGAATGATATGCGTAATATCGAACATGCGGTCAAAGCAGTTTTAAATACCGATGCTCATGCACAAGGTACAATTTCATATACATTAAGCCCGGTACATACAACGGCTAAGTGGATCGAGCAAGGTAAGCAGATTGAAGATATGGGTGCGCACTCTATCTGTATTAAAGATATGGCAGGCTTATTAACACCCTATGATGCTTACGATTTAGTGTCGCAGCTTAAAGCCACTGTGGATATTCCAGTGCATTTACATTGCCATGCCACGACAGGGTTAAGCGTCGGTACTTTAATTAAAGCGATAGAAGCTGGCATTGATAATGTTGATACTGCAATTTCGTCTCTAAGTATGACTTATGGCCATAGCCCCACAGAGACTATTGTGGCCACGATGGCAGGGCAGGCGCGTGAAACCGGGCTTGATTTAGAAAAACTGGAAGACATTGCTGCCTATTTTAGAAAAGTACGCCTTAAATACGCTGAGCACGAAGGGAGCTTAAAAGGTGTCGATGGCCGGATTTTATTGGCACAAGTACCGGGTGGAATGTTGACGAATATGGAGAGTCAACTAAAGCAGCAAGGTGCAGCAGATAAATTTGATGAAGTGCTAAAAGAAATTCCACGGGTACGTGAGGACTTGGGTTATTTACCGCTGGTGACACCTACTTCCCAGATTGTCGGTACGCAGGCTGTACTCAATGTTATGACAGGCGAGCGCTATAAATCAATTAGCAAAGAAACCGCAGGTGTATTAAAAGGTGAATACGGCAAAACTCCAGCACCGGTTAATGCAGAATTGCAGGCTCGGGTTCTAGAAGAGGGTGGTGAGGTTATTTCCTGCCGCCCGGCTGACTTAATAGCATCGGAAATGGACGCTTTAATTGCGGAAGTGAAAACTAAAGCAGAGCAGGAGGGCGTGACTTTAGCAAAAAATGTTGAAGAAGACGCTTTGATAAATGGTTTATTTGTTCAGGTCGGCTGGAAGTTTATTGTCAATCGCGGCAATCCTGATGCTTTTGAACCCGCGCCCAATCCAGAAGCTTTTGCTGCTACCAAGGCGCCTAAAGCAGAAGTGGAAAGTTATACTGTTAATGTTAATGGACAGAGCTTTGATGTTGCTGTGGGTCCTGGTGGTGTAGGGCTTGCAATTTCAACAACAGAGAGTTCGCAGCAAGCTAGTACTGTATCGGTTGCTGAAGCGCCGTCTGCCAGTGGGGCTGTAGTAGAGTCCCCATTGGCGGGAAATATTCTAAAAATTAATGTCAATATCGGTGCAGCGGTAGCTGAAGGCGATGTGGTATTAGTGATGGAAGCGATGAAAATGGAAACGGAAGTGCGCACTAAAGTCGCTGGTACTGTTAGTGCGATTAACATTAAAGAAGGGGACTCTGTTGTCGTTGGTGATATTTTGATTTCCCTTTAGTTGCCTTTGCAGCGCTTTTCAAACCTATCTTAAAAATACCCCATTCAGCATCGTTGGCGAGGGGTATTTTTTTGTTTACAACACAATAATTAATATAGAGACATTCTATGGAAAATCTCACACGCTTGTGGCATAGCACGGGAATCTACAATTTTGAGGGACCTCAGATAGTTATGATGCTGGTCGGTTTCTTGCTACTTTATCTTGCTATCAAAAAAGGTTTTGAGCCATTACTGCTCGTCCCCATTGGTTTTGGCGCGATTTTAAGTAATATACCCGTTGCAGGAATTGCTGAACCTGGTGGGATTTTGCATTACCTGTATGGTGGTATTAAGACAGGGGTGTTTCCCTTGTTGATTTTTATGGGTGTCGGTGCGATGACCGATTTTGGTCCGATGCTGGCAAACCCTAAAACATTATTACTAGGAGCTGCTGCGCAGTTTGGTATTTTTACCACGCTATTAGGCGCATTAGCCTTAAATATGGTGCCTGGTTTGGACTTTTCCATGACTGATGCAGCAGCTATCGCCATTATCGGTGGTGCGGATGGGCCTACTGCTATTTATGTCGCTTCTAAATTAGCGCCGGATTTGCTGGGAGCTATTGCAGTTGCCGCTTATTCCTATATGGCTTTGGTACCTTTAATCCAGCCGCCAATTATGCGCGCGCTGACCACACCGGAAGAACGTAGTATAGAGATGCAGCAATTACGTTTTGTCAGTAATACCGAGAAGATAATTTTCCCGCTTATGCTGATTACTCTATGTGCCTTGCTCCTACCCTCTGCGGCACCTTTGGTAGGTATGTTTTGTCTGGGTAACTTAATGAATGTCTGTGGGGTCGTTGAGCGCTTAAGCAAAACCTCGCAAAATGAATTGATAAATATTGTGACTATATTCTTAGGGCTTGCAGTAGGCTCTAAAATGAGCGCAGATCAATTCCTACAGGCAACGACCTTAGGTATTTTAGCCTTAGGCGCAATAGCATTTTGTATAGGCACAGCATCGGGTGTAATAATGGCTAAAGTGATGAATAAATTTAGTGACATCCCGATTAATCCATTGATTGGCGCTGCAGGTGTTTCCGCAGTGCCGATGGCTGCGCGGGTAGCCAATAAAGTCGGTCTAGAAAGCAATCCTCATAACTTCTTATTGATGCATGCGATGGGGCCGAATGTTGCAGGGGTCATTGGTTCAGCTGTCGCTGCCGGGGTGTTGTTAAGCCTGGTAAATTAACCTGGCTTAGTTAAAGTAATATTGAAGAATTTAAAAGCCTTGGTTGGAGTAATCTGACCGAGGCTTTTTTGTGCGGTCAATTAAACCGAGGAAAATTAGTTGGCCATAGGTTCTATCGCAAGCTATTGATTCCACTTCACTTCAAAAAAACCCGCTTAAACTATGGGGAAGTCAGGATTTTATCAAAGCACTTATAAACCAATAGCGTGCACTATAATTCCACGCTCAACTAATTCTTCTAGCTTAAAGCGTAAGCTCGTAAGTTGCTTTGAGTTACTTGAAAATACACGCTGATATGAGTGTTGATTTGTAATGGTTTAATAAGCCTGTAGGGTTTGATAGCCTATTAATATCACAATAGGATACGAAATGACCAATATCACTAGAAAGCCCCGTACAAGCAGTGCGCCAATCCCTGGCAATCATAAGTGGTGATTACGAAAATCCCTATGGATTAGCCATGAAGTGTGTTCCTTCATCGTATCTGTCGGTTGAAAGAGCGGTATCGTCATTCCAGTCAGTGTATAGGCCTTCTGCTGAATATCCCTGTTCAGTTTCATCATCTAGATACCCTTAGCTAAAGCGTGTGGTGTTAACATTTCCCAAGCAAGCTTTTTTTGCCTTAGGGCATAGGATCAAAGAGTATAGTACCCCAAGAAATTCATACAACAAATTCTGAAGACTTATTTTCAATAGCTTTATGATGAACTAACTATTGGAGTCGTTAATCAGCGTTGAATATTTGCCACGTATCAGCGTCAGCCATTACCAAATGAAATATTTAAGCGGCTGATATATAATGAAATTTAAAACCTTACCGTGCTGATTAACAATTAAAGGGCATACTACCCTTTATTGCTCTTGCGAACATAATTCAATATTGAAACTGGAACCACTTTTCTAACTGGAAACCCTTCAATCTCTTTTCGCTTGATTATATGGTCTAAACGGCTTTCAATGGCGCATAGATTTTTAAAATCGCCCATTGCAACAAATGATATAGCTTCACCTGTGAAGCCAGCGCGACCCGTTCGACCAATGCGATGAATGTATTCTTCTGGTTTAAAGGGTAGGTCGTAATTAACCACCCGACTAAGCTCACCAATATCTATACCTCGGGCGGCAACCCCTGTGGCCACTAAGTATTTTAGTTTGCCCGATTTGAAATCAGCCAAAATCTTTTCACGCATGGCTTGGCTTCTATCACCATGAATGGAATCTGCTTCAATACCGCGTTTTGCAAGCTGGGCGACCAGTTTGGCAGCACCGTGTTTTTTCTCGATAAAAATGAGCGCCTGATCCCACTTTTTCTCGTTAATTAAATGACTCAGCAATGCAGACTTTGTGTCTTTATCTACCGTGATTAACCACTGGTCTATATTGGGCGCCGTTGTGGTTTTCGGTGAAATAGATATTTCAACAGCTGGCTTGCTCATTTTGTTATCAGAAAAATCATTGGCAATGGCACGAACGGCAGCGCTCATGGTGGCCGAAAATAATAGGTTCTGACGAGCTTCGGGTAAACGCTCAATGATCTTATTAATATCATTAGCAAAACCCATATCCACCATTCTGTCCGCTTCATCTAATACAAGTACTTCAAGTTCATCAAAATGCAGTGCACGCTGATGAGCCAAATCAAGTAACCTGCCCGGTGTGGCCACTAAAATATCGACGCCTTCGATTAAGCGTTGCGTTTGTGGCTCGGAATCAATGCCTCCATAAACAGCCATAGAGCTTAGGTTTAGATTTTTACTGTACTTAGCAACATTCGCAGCAACCTGAACCGCTAATTCGCGTGTAGGGGTAAGGATAAGCGCTCGTATACGTTTACCACGCAATTGACGCTCTTTGTTAAATATCTCTAATATCGGTAGAACAAACGCGGCGGTTTTTCCTGTACCGGTTTGAGCGGTGGCAATTAGGTCTTTACCAGAAATAATGATGGGAATGGCTTGTTTCTGGATAGGAGTAGGGGCTGTATAACCCAAGTCTTTAATAGCTTGTACAATAGGATTGCACAATCCAAGGTTTGAAAATGGCATAGAGGCCCGGATAAGTTGTCGTAAAGAGAGGAGAGCTCATTATAGCAGTAAGGGTTCGTGTTGCGGTGCGTTGATTATTGCTAATTATAGAAACCACAGGATGTGCGGCCGAGAAAGGTCGACAAGGAGTCGGAGTTATTGATTTATAAAATGATTCGAGTAATTAACGGCTGCGAATTGAGTGACTAGCTTTTCAAGGAGTTTCAATCATGGGTGCCTTTTCTTTTCAACAAATCTGCCCCGTTGTTCTTTTCCGTATAAAAATACAGTGTAAGCACTATTAAATCAGTATTGTAAGTGTTATTTAATTTACATTAAATTGTTGTGCTGACGGTGACATGGTAAATTTCAGGCATAAAAAAAGGCGTTGCGTTTTGCGCAATGCCTTTAAAAATCTGTGGTGAGGGCCACAATCGAATAGTTAAGGTAAGCATTTGAATTTACAGTCTCTGTTGTTTTGATGGCTAGGGCATTTCATAAGCTACCGATTTAATATATAACACAGTTAACTATTGATCAGTTCAACAGTGCTGCATTAAATTCCTTCTCAGTAAACCTCCTTCTTTTAAGGCTTTAAGGCATCTCCTTACACACATCTTTTTGTATATTAATAATCAATGACTTACAAAAAACCAGTAAAACAAACAAACTCAGTAAAATAGAGGGTTTCAAGCAATTGTATAAAAACAACACGATTCTATAACCTATTGATTTTAAATGTTCTCAATACTTGTGTGTAAGGAAATGGCTATAAGGCTTTAAGGTGTTAAGCCTTGTGCCTTAAACCTTGAACCTCTCTCCTTTGCCCCTTGTACCTATCTTTCTATCTATATGGAATATAACGAGGAAAGCTGCGTGGTATTCTAAAAATAATAGGTATTTTAGTCTTGAGTACTTTTGGGTCTTTCGAATAAACTGCAAAATGTTCAAATGTTTTTGGAGGTGGATCACCGTTCCACGCAAGTCCCTGATAAACATCTCTTTTATAGATGTATTTTAATACCAAACTTACATCAGACCTTGCAAAATATGTCACCTTTTTTCCATTTTTAAGAATGTCTTTCTCATATTTATCGAGCAGTACACCAATCGTTTCTATATTATCCTGAGACAACTGAAAGCCAACTTTTCTTTCATCAAAACTATTAACTAAGGACATCACATTTTTATAATAATTATGTGATTCTGAAAAAAACCGGGAATAAAAAAAGGTACTAAGAATAATAAAAATAACACTAATATTTATTTTAGAAAGACTTACTTTTTGATTGTAAGTACTCCAAAAATAATAGACACTAATGGGAAGAAGAACATAAAGCGATGAACTGTAATAAACTCTATTTACAACACTTGCAACACCATATCTTGAAGAAAAAACCGTCAGAAGCCCTGCAGTAAATTGAAAAAGAGGTGTAATGACAAATAAAGCAGAAATTATAATGAATAAGAACAACCGAAAATGAACATTACTACCTACATTTAAAATTTTCTTACGAACTACATCAACAAAAAAGAAAAGTCCAATAAAAAAAATAACCACCATTAATTCATTAATGGATGTAGAAGCACGATTGCCCCCATCAATGGAAGCCATGCCATTTCTCATAATAGTTTCATATAATTGTACAAATAGACCATCATTTATAAATTGGACAACAGGAGGAATTTTGTCATTATAGTTAAAATGGTAATTAAAAAAATAATATAATAAAGCAATAACAGCTAGTGTCGCAGGTATAAAAATACGAAAATTAACTCTAACAAAATTTATAATCTTGTCAAAAAAAACAATACCTAATAGAGATAAATATACAAAATAATAGCCAAGTTCCATTGGATGAATGGAGAGCATCACATAGGAAAAGAAAACTACCTGAATACAATAAAACAATTTTATTGGCCAGTTTAATTCCTCAAGAAAAAGAATTAAAGTTAAGGCTGTGATATACCAAAAAAATGCATGGAGTACCACATTACCCATACCTGGTGATAATACAGCGAATGGGTTGCATAAATTGTTAACCACGTAAATGTAGACCAATAAGATAGGTAATTTAAATGCGTATTGTTAAAATCTTTAAAAATATTTCGGATCAATACTCGACTAAACAAGAATACAGAAAATAAGCAAATTATAGTCTGGACAATATGTATAATTCTTGCACGAATAAAGAAATCATCTATAGAAAATAGGTGAAAGGTTTCTGCCCAAAATAAATACCAGTTCTCCCTGTAATGAATTATTTTATTTTCAGTATAAACATCATCAATACGAATTAGGTGATTCCACATATCGTATGGATATTTTAAGAAGGGGTGAGAAAATAAAATAAATATAAATGTTATTAATAATAGAATGTAAAAATTTCTATTATTATTTTTTAATTGTTGTATAATATTTTTTTTATTCATATTAGATGGTTTTTATTGCTTATTTTGTTAAACAAAATTAATTATATATCAGGATTATTTGTGAAATAAACTTTATAGGACAGGGTTAGGCCAACTTTTATTGTAGTTTTTGGTTATTGGCGGACTGAAGCCACACTCTACAGAAAATATTAAATGGTATAGGTAAATATATATAGGGAATAAAACACTATATCTTTGTCTGTTATTTATCCTATTAATTTTTTAATTTCATTTAAATATTTATTGATAACAATTTGTTCATCAAATTGTCTGACTATTTTTTCTCTACCCTTTTTCCCATTTCAATTCTTTGTTCTTCACTAAGGTTCAACATCATTTCCAGTTTTATGACTAAATCTTCAGTATCTCTGACTTTGCATAAAAACCCATTTACTCCATTATCGACTACATTCCTACAACCCACAGCATCTGTTGTGACAATAGCTTTTGCCATACTGGCACACTCGAGCAAGCTTTTTGGCGTACCTTCCCGATAATAAGAGGGTAAAACAATGCAATCAGCCTTTGCAATTTCCTCCTGGACGTTATCGCTTATGCCTAAATATTTCACATAGCCATCATTTACCCATTTATCCATTTGACCTGTGGAGATTGCTGCTTTATTTTTTACATCTGTAAAACCTAAAAGTTGAAACTCAACATTATCATATTTTTCTTTAATAATTTTTGCAGCTTCAACATACTCTTTTAAGCCCTTATCCCAAAGCATTCTTGAAATTAGTAGAAAACGAAAAATATTATCTTCTTTTTTAGTTTAACTGCTGGATACATGCCAATAGCATGAGTATTACGTTTGTTATTGAGTTTGTACTCTAATCGCCATAATTTAGAGCCATTGGGTCTTACCAAAAAGTACATCCCTTGGCCGTCAGTAAGCTTATATTGCTTATCACGGGGCTTGGCATTCTTGATTTGTGCGTCTGTTAGTTTCATTTTACGGTACCCAAAAAGTAGGGAGTGTAAAATACCGTAATATATACCGTAAATAGCACGGTATCGGATGAAATAAAATGATACTTGATGGGACAAGCAAACCCCATAAAAGCACCGCACTGACTGCGGTGTAGAGCATTATGGGACTTGTTGGAACGAATTAGTGGTACCGAGGGCCGGAATCGAACCGGCACTTCCGAAGAAACCGGATTTTGAATCCGGCGTGTCTACCAGTTTCACCACCCCGGCACAGAACAGTTAACAATTATAAGTAATCTCTTTTTATATTGCTAGAAAATTCTATAAAATAGATGGTTTAATACTGAGATCTGTTTATATGGAAACTATCGTGCATGAAAAAAAGTGATTTTTACTATGATCTTCCTGATGAATTGATTGCTCAGCAACCTTTGTCCGAGCGCAGTGCGAGCAGGCTTTTATGCCTGGATAAGGAGACTGACGCAATTGAGGATAGACAATTTAGCGACTTGCTGGCGTTACTGCATAAAGATGATTTGCTGGTACTAAATAATACTAAAGTGATTCCCGCGCGCCTGTTTGGTCATAAACAATCAGGCGGTAAGGTAGAGATCTTAATAGAGCGCGTGTTGAATGATCGGGAAGTGTTGGCGCATATGCGTTCTAGCAAGTCGCCTAAAGCCGGTGCATTGATTGAGCTGGATGCGGGGTTTCAGTGCCTGGTCTTAGGGCGGGTAGATGATTTATTTCATTTAAAGTTCCAGGGTGATGAAGCTCTTGAGGATATATTGCAGTGTATCGGGCATATGCCTTTGCCGCCTTATATCGAGCGTGCCGATGATAAGAATGATCAGACGCGCTATCAAACTGTCTTTGCTAAACAAAGTGGTGCGGTTGCAGCGCCAACAGCTGGTTTGCATTTCGATACAGCGATGATCGCAAAAATTCAGGTGAAGGGCGTTGCTATTGCCTTTGTCACTTTGCATGTGGCAAGCGGGACTTTTAGGCCGGTTAAAGTTGAAAATCTGCAAGAGCATGTCATGCATAAAGAATATTTCGAAGTACCTGAGCAAACAGTTGAGGCAGTGGCGCAGGCTAAAAAACGGGGCGGGCGGGTGATAGCGATTGGTACCACTGCGATGCGCTCTTTAGAGTCTGCTTCTCGCAACGGTCGGTTAGAAAGCGAGTGTGGTGATACTGATTTATTTATTACGCCGGGTTATCAATTTAAAACGGTAGACGCTATGCTGACTAATTTTCACTTGCCTGAGTCAACATTGCTGATGCTGGTGTCTGCATTTGCCGGGTATGAGCGGATTAAAAAAGTGTACCAACATGCCATTGCCGAAAAATACCGTTTTTTTAGTTATGGTGATGCGATGTTTATTCAGCGTCATTTTTAATAGTATCGTGCTGTAACAAGGGTGTATAGCGTGGCTAAAACCCGCTAATATACTAAGGTGTATTGTATGGCAGGTTAAAGCCACGCTATATAAGGTATTACCTGATTTGTACCGATATGCGGGGTTTGATATGAGTCTCTGCTTTTGTGCATGGTAAACTACACATTATTTTGTATTACTTAGCAGCGTGCATGTAATAACTTGTACAACTCTGGGGCGCGGATCTTTAGTCTGCTTTTTAAATACAAGCTAAAGACCTGGGCCCTCAGTTGATAATGTAAAAGTGTGTTATGCAGGTTACTTAGCGGACTGAAGTCCGCGCTACAGTTTTTATAGCAAGCTAACAATAACGATTTTTAGTTCTCTACAATGTCAGACAGTCAATCTATTTTCTTACCTAAAGTCCCGCATAAAATAAAACAGCCTATATTCTGGACTGGCCTGCAAGGTTGTGCGGATTCATTGGCAATTGCGACGGCGATTAAAAACGAATCTCGGCTATTTGTGGTTTTGACACCCGATAACCAGACAGCTTTAAGACTGGAGCATGAGTTGTCGTTTTTTCTGCAGGACGAGTATCCCATTTTGCATTTTCCCGACTGGGAGGTCTTGCCTTATGATGTGTTTTCACCCTTGCCCGAGATTGTTTCCGAGCGCTTAAAATCTCTGGCTAAATTACCTGAAGTAACCTGTGGTGCCTTGGTGTTGTCGGTGGCAACTCTCATGCACCGTCTAGCGCCTAGAGAGCATATTTTAGCCAATAGTTTTACTATCAACATAGGTAGTCAGTTTAATCTCGACCTCAACCGGATCAAGCTGGAAGCCGTCGGTTATCAACGTGTTTCTCAAGTGGTGCAACATGCCGAGTTTGCAGTGCGTGGCGCGATTGTTGACTTGTTTCCCATGGGCAGCAAATACCCGTTTCGGATTGAGCTATTTGATGAGGAAGTCGAATCGATCCGAACCTTTGACCCGGAAACCCAGCTCTCAATAGAAAAGGTTGATAGCATACAACTTTTTCCAGCGCGTGAATTTCCATTTACTGATGAGGCGATCAATCATTTTCGCCAGTCTTTTCGTGAGGCATTTCCTGATAATCATCAAAACAATACGCTATATCAAGATGTCAGCAAAGGTATTACTCCCAGCGGGATTGAAGCTTATTTACCTTTATTTGTAGATAAAACCGAAAGCTTATTTGATTATTTGCCAGCAACGACCGCTTTTGTTTTACCAGAAACGTTAGAGCAATCTACGCAGCATTTTATTGAAGAAGTTGATGAGCGCTTTCAGCAGCGTAAATATGATCTAGAGCGGCCGCTGCTTGCACCAGAAAAGCTGTATATACAGGCAGATGAATTTATTCAGCATATAGCGCAATTTCGGCGTATTTACTTAGCGGCAAAGACAGCAGAAGAGGCGTGGCAGGCTGAGAGCCTGAGTTTGCCTGTAGTGACCATAGACCAGAGATTGCGTGAACCAGCTAGTCGATTAAAGGCATTTGTTGCAAATAGTGACAGCAGAGTGCTGTTTGTTGCTGAAACTGCTGGGCATCGAGAAGCTTTAATCGATAAGTTACGCGATTATAAAATCAGTGTGAAGCAAGTTGATAACTGGGAGCAGTTCGTCCAGGGTAAAGATTCTCCCTGTATTGTGGTGGCATCTTTAGATCATAGTTTATATTTACAGCAAGCTGGTCTTGCGATTATTACCGAAAGCCAGTTAACTGGTGATAAGGCGCAGCAACGACGCAGGCGTAAAAAGTCAGCGGCGCGTGAGCTGGAAAAGATTGTTAATAATCTTAATGAACTGACTGTTGGCTCACCGGTGGTTCACCAGGAACATGGAGTTGGGCGCTACCTGGGCTTACAGGTGTTAAAATTTGGCGATATAGATGCAGAGTTTCTGACGCTGGAATATGCCAATGAAGATAAGCTCTATGTGCCGGTTTCGGCCTTAGATGTTATCGGCCGGTATACCGGTGCTAATCCTGAAAATGCACCGTTGCATAAATTGGGTGGTGATCAATGGAGTAAGGCGAAGAAAAAAGCCATGGAGAAAATCCATGATGTGGCGGCCGAATTGTTAGATATTCATGCTAAACGGGCGCTGAATAAAGGCCATGCATTTAGTTATCAGGAAAGCGAATACTTGGCTTTTGCCGATGCCTTTCCGTTTGAAGAAACGCCAGACCAGCAAACTTCGATTGATAGTATTCTTGAAGATATGAGTTCGGCTCAGCCTATGGATCGAGTGGTGTGTGGTGATGTTGGTTTTGGTAAAACCGAAGTGGCGATGCGCGCAACGTTTATAGCGGCACAGAGTAGTAAGCAGGTAGCGATACTGGTGCCGACGACTTTATTAGCTCAGCAGCATTTTCAGAATTTTCGTGATCGTTTTGCCGATTGGCCTTTTCGGGTTGAGGTGCTATCGCGCTTTATAACGCCGAAACAGCAAAAAGCGATTATTGCTGACCTGGCAACAGGCAAAGTAGATATCGTCATTGGTACGCATAAGCTGCTTTCTAAAGAGATAAAATACCGTGAACTGGGATTAGTGATTATCGATGAGGAGCACCGATTTGGCGTGCGTCAGAAAGAGCATTTTAAAGCGATACGCCAGGAAGTTGATCTACTAACCCTGACCGCAACGCCGATCCCGCGTACTTTAAATATGGCAATGTCCGGTTTGCGTGATGTTTCGATTATAGCGACTCCGCCACCCAACCGTCACTCGATCAGAACCTTTATCTCCGAATGGATAGACTCATTAATAAAAGAAGCCTGTCAGCGCGAGCTTAAACGGGGCGGACAGATGTATTTTTTGCATAATGATGTTAAATCGATGGATAAGATGGCGCGCGAACTGGAGCGTTTGGTTCCGGAGGCGCGGATAGAAATTGCGCATGGGCAAATGCCTGAGCGTGAACTAGAGCGGATTATGCTGGATTTTTATCATCAGCGCTTTAATGTACTCTTAAGTACCACGATTATTGAAAGTGGTATCGATATTCCCACCGCGAATACGATTATTATTAACCGTGCCGACAAGTTAGGTCTGGCGCAATTGCATCAGTTACGTGGTCGGGTAGGGCGCTCCCATCATCGAGCTTATGCGTATTTTATTACCCCGCCGAAAAAATTAATTAGTAAAGACGGTTTAAAGCGGTTAGAGGCAGTGGAAACCTCGGGTGAATTAGGTGCGGGATTTTTGTTATCCACGCATGACATGGAAATACGTGGCGCAGGTGAATTACTAGGCGATGGCCAGAGTGGACAAATCCAGGAAATAGGCTTTACTTTATACACCGAATTATTAGATCGCGCAGTAAAGGCTTTGAAGTCGGGTAAGCAGCCAGAGTTAAACGCTCCAATGCATAGCGGCACAGAAGTGGATTTACAGACAGCTGCATTGATTCCCGAGGATTATTTGCCGGACATACATGCCCGGCTGGTGTTATACAAGCGTATTTCTAGCACTGAAAGCAAAGACGATTTACGTGAGTTAAAAATAGAAATGATTGACCGCTTTGGTCTGTTACCCGAACAGGTTAAAGTGTTATTCTCGATCACAGAATTAAAGCAACAGGCGGATAAAATAGGGATTAAGAAAATTGATGTTTACAGTGAAGGTGGGCGAGTATTATTTAATGCCGACCCTAAATTGAATATGCAGCAATTACTGATATTGATCCAGACACAGGCACAAATCTACAAGTTCGAAGGCGGGAATAAATTACGCTTTACGCAAAAATTCGCTACAACTGATGAGAAAATAGAATTTGTCAGCACATTATTAGCCCAATTAACGGATGATGATTTATGAGATATCGATTGAAAATTCAGCTGGTGGTATTACTCTTTTGTTTTAACAGCCTGGCTTATGCGGATCAGCGCTGGTTTCAGGTCGAGTTAATCATTTTTCAGCAACAGTCACCGAGTAGTGAACTCTTCGAGCAAACCATAACAGAAATTTCTCCAATAGCTCGTTATGCACAAGCTAGTGTTGGTAAGAAGACCCTGCAAAATACCTATAATAAATTAGACAGAGAAAAAGCCTATCGGCCCTTTTATTATCAAGCATGGGAAATTCCAGTGGCGAGTGGCGGTGTCAGCTTGCCCATAGATGTTTCACAGCCTGATGTAGACTTAAACGGCTGGATAAAAATTCAGCGGGGAAGCTTATTACATGTGATTGTTGACCTGGAATTCAGTCCGGCCAGCTCTGATGGCGTGGTCTATCGATTAAATGAAAAGAGACGAGTGCTTTTTAATGAGCTACATTATTTAGATCACCCCTTTTTTGGTGCTGTGGTGAAGGTATCACCTGTGGAAAAGGAGAGTTTGCAATGATATTAAGAAACGTGCTGTATTTAGTGCTGTTGATGGCGGTGAGTGCTTGTCAGAATACGCCTACAAAAGTCAGTAATTTAACTGATTGCCCGGAAGTAAGGCCGCAAGTGTGTGCCATGATCTATGCACCTGTCTGTGCCATGGGAAAGAACGGCCGGTTTACCAGTTATTCAAGCGGCTGCACGGCGTGTAGCCATGAAGAAGTCGTTGGCTATACACCGGGTGTCTGTACTAAGGAAAATTAAAATCCAATTTTAGGGGGTGGGCTTTTGTCAATTTAAATCACAGCCTGAAAACTAGGCGTTAGAATTAATCACTCTTAATCTTCAGGTTTAAGGAAATAACAGCTATGCTTTTTAGTTCGCCGGTTTTCTTATTTGGTTTTTTGCCAGTAACCCTGTTTATATATTACTTTTCGCCGAAATCGGTCAAAAATTTAATAAGATGATTTACTTCCTATGTGGAAAACTGAAATTTGAGTACCCACATAAAATGGCATAGACCCAACTTTTTCTCCTAAGTACAAGCCTACAATAAATGCTTGATCGCATTGCGCTCTGTTTTTAACTCTAGCGCAGATTCTTTGATACATGCTTTGCTATAGGCATCTAGTTCCAGATCCTGCACAATCGATACGATACCTGAACTACTGACCTGAACAGGAAAGGAGTAAAATAGGCCTTTTTCAACGCCATAACTGCCATCAGAAACGACTGCCATGCTTACCCAGTCACTCCAGTCGCTTGTTTCGGTGCCAAATACCCAGCAGCGCATCTGGCAAATTGCGGCATTTGCGGCAGAGGCGGCGCTTGATATGCCTCCTCGTTCTTCGATAACGCTTGCTCCACGGTGCCGGACAGTGGAGACAAATTCGTTTTCAATCCACGTAGTGCCCACTAATGTTAAGGCACCCAGACCTTTAACAGTCGCGTGGGTTAAATCAGGATACTGGGTTTCAGAGTGATTGCCCCAGACAATAATGTTTTTAACCTCTTTTGAGCGCACGCCACATTTTTTAGCTAATTGAAAGATTGCTCGATTATGATCCAGCATACTCATGGCAGAAAAACAGCTAGGGCTTAAATCAGGTGCATTTTTTTGCGTAATCAAAGCATTGGTATTGGCTGGATTCCCAGTAATCAGGACTTTAACATCCCTGTGTGCGACTTCATTAAGCGCTTTGCCTTGTTCACTAAAAATGGCGGCATTACTTTCCAGTAAATCTTTGCGTTTCATACCTGGGCCGCGAGGTCTTGCTCCCACTAAAAAGACATAATCTACATCTTTAAAAGCAACTCTGGGATCATCCGTCGGAATGATTTTTGCTACTAGCGGATAAGCGCAATCATTAAGTTCCATCTGCACGCCGTGTAAGCGCTCTAAAGCAGGGGTGATTTCCAATAGTCTCAGTACGATAGGCTGGTCCAGGCCAAATAATTCACCTGATGCTAAACGAAATAGCAATGAATAACTAATTTGTCCAGCTGCTCCGGTAACCGCTATATCAATGGGTGTTTTCATCTATTAACCTACCTGTTGTTATGATAATTTGTCTGCGATGCGCCTTTTAACTAATTACGCGAGTTATATCAACGCGACTAATAAGGCTTAACTATTTTTATACGTTATAATAACGCGATTTTATCTTTGTTTAAACGCATAATTGTTATAAACCTTTCCATCATATAAATGAAAAAGCTGCTTTTCCAATTTGATACCGATCATTACCCCTCCGTTTTTGATACTGTTGTCGCCTATGATGGTGGTGCTGACCATGTAATAGGCCATGCCAAGCTGAATCCTGATAATGTCAGGGCACTGGTTGAAGGCGCCATTTTTACTCGCCCTCCTAAAGAGAAAAAAAATACTGCAATATTTGTTGGTGGCAGTGATATGGCAGCAGGTCAGGCTTTATTGAATGCTATACAATCCTATTTTTTTGCCGGCTTTCAGGTTTCTGTGATGCTGGACAGTAATGGTAGTAATACCACAGCAGCAGCAGCGGTTGCAAAATTAGCAAGTAGCTGCTCTTTAAATGGGAAAAAAGCCGTGATTCTTGCTGGTACAGGCCCCGTTGGGCAACGTGCTGCAGTCATGTTAGCGGAAGAAGGAGCAGATGTTAGCATTGTATCCCGACATATTGAAAGTGCCGGAATAGCCTGTCTAAGTATGAAGGAGCGCTTTAATGTTGATCTAACTCCAGCAGCAGCGATTGATTCCGATGAACGTGGTGCACTGATACAAGATGCGAATATTGTCCTGACTACGGGGGCAGCAGGCATAGAGTTATTAAAGCCCGAGCACTGGCAGAATAATAAACACCTGGAAATGCTTGCTGATGCCAATGCCACTCCACCCGTTGGTATAGGTGGTATAGATATGATGGATAAAGGTATCGACCGGCACGGAAAAATAGTCTGGGGCGCGATAGGCTTTGGTGCTCTAAAACTTGCTTTGCACCGTGCTTGTATTGCGCGTTTGTTCGAGGATAATAAGCAGATTCTGGATGCCGAATTGATTTTTAAATTAGCTAAAGAAATGGCTTGATTTACTTATGCCCTGCCTAAGGCAGAGAAGGTTTCCTTATCTGTAGGACGAGGCTTTAGAGCGCTTTGTTTATTATTTAGGAGGGCTAAATCCGCCCCCCTATAGTTGTAGCTATGACGAAAAATAAGTTAATACCTGATTTACGCAGGGATGCCGCTTTAATTTTTCAGGCGGGAGTTAAAGCAGCAGACCCGTATCTGGCAGTAAAGCAGAGCTTGCACAACGTAGCTAATCAACTACAAATTTCATTAGAAAATAGTCGTGATAAAAGGCGTAGTGGTGGATGGCAAAAAATCCACTTGATTGCTTTTGGCAAAGCAGCCTGTACGATGGCTAAGGCAGCGCAAGAAGTTATTCCTGCACATTTATTAGCGGTACCGGGCATAGCCGTATGCAATTATGAAAATGTAACCGCTATTGAATATATTGATGTCGTGGGTGCAGGCCATCCATTGCCAGATATGGCTGGGTTTGCCGCTGCACAGCGTATTGCAGAGATAGCACAACAAGCCCAGGAGGGTGAGTTAGTTCTGGTGCTGGTTTCAGGCGGAGGTTCGGCATTGATACCTTATCCTGCACACGGAATTAGCCTGGCAGATAAAATTGCGACTAGCGATTTATTACTTGCCTCGGGTGCAAGTATTAATGCAATGAACTGCGTGCGTAAGCACCTATCCCGTCTTAAGGGAGGTGGGCTGGCAAAAATGGCGGCACCTGCTGATGTACATGCGCTGGTATTATCTGATGTATTAGGCGATGAGCTTAGCGCAATAGCAAGTGGCCCTACTGTTGCAGATGCTACGACATTCAGTGATGCGATAAAAGTTTTTACTGATAAACAGCTTTGGGATAAACTGCCTGTTGCCGTGCAAAATCATCTGCAACAAGGCGAGCAAGGAGCGGTTAGCGAAACAGCGAAAGCAGGTGATGACATATTTAAGCATGCCGCTTATACACTGATCGGCAGTAATGCTATCAGTGTGCAGGCAATTATGCATAGTGCGGACACGTTAAATTATCAGCGGCATTTATACAGTGATCAACTAGATGGCGAAGCAAAAGAAGTAGCAAAAGATTTACTGCAATATGCTCATGCCTTGCTAACCAAAGGCATGGATAAACCATTGGCTGTGTTAGCCGGTGGTGAAACCACAGTAACCATGCAGGGAAAGGGGCTAGGTGGACGCAATCAGGAAATGGCACTGGCGTTTGCAATCGCTGCCGAAAAAAAACCGCTTGCAGCAGACTGGGTTTTTTTAAGTGCCGGAACAGATGGCCGGGATGGCCCCACCGATGCTGCTGGAGGCATAGTAGATGCTCAATCAATTACTCGTATGCATGATGCCGGTATAAAAACAGAACAATATTTAGCCAATAATGATGCTTATCATGTTTTACAAAAATCAAAGGATTTGCTGATAACGGGCGCGACAGGAACCAATGTTGCCGACCTGCAGATTTTGCTAATCCAACCCAATACTAAATTATCTCAATCAGGAGACCATAATGTTTAAAAAATCTATGTCCATAAAAGGCTTTGATGATGAAATTTTTCAAGCCATAGAGGAGGAGCATCAACGTCAGGAAGATCACATAGAGCTTATTGCATCAGAAAACTACACTAGCCCACGTGTGCTGGAAGCTCTGGGGTCGCAGCTCACCAATAAATACGCGGAAGGCTATCCGGGCAAGCGTTATTATGGCGGTTGTGAATTTGTTGATAAGGCCGAGCAACTGGCTATCGATCGTGCGAAAGAATTATTTGGCGCGGACTATGCAAATGTGCAGCCGCATTCAGGTTCACAGGCAAATATGGCGGCGTTTATGGCGATGATTCAGCCCGGTGATACTATCCTGGGTTTAAGTCTAGCAGATGGTGGACATTTAACCCATGGTGCCAAACCCAATTTTTCAGGCAAAATTTACAACGCTATTCAGTATGGCTTGCATCCTGAAACGGGTGAAATTGATTATGATGAAGTGGAAAGGCTTGCCCTCGAGCACAAACCTAAAGTTCTGGTTGCAGGGTTTTCTGCCTATTCGCGTATCTGGGACTGGCAGCGCTTCCGTGATATTGCCGATAAAGTAGGGGCTTATTTAATGGTGGATATGGCGCATGTCGCTGGGCTAGTAGCAGCAGGTTTATACCCTAACCCAGTGCCGATTGCGGATATCGTGACTAGCACAACTCATAAGTCACTTCGCGGCCCACGCGGTGGATTGATTGTCTGTAAAAGTAACCCTGAGTTAGAGAAAAAATTAAACTCAAATATCTTCCCAGGCATACAGGGCGGCCCATTAATGCATGTGATTGCGGCTAAAGCAGTTTCCTTTAAGGAGGCGATGTTGCCAGAGTTTAAATCCTATCAGCAACAAGTGATTAAGAATGCCAAAGCAATGGCAGATGTCTTTATCAAGCGTGGCTTCGATGTTGTATCAGGTGGCACCGATAATCATTTAATGCTGGTTTCGTTAATTTCCAAAGGGATTACCGGCAAAGCGGCTGATGCCGCTCTAGGCAAAGCGCATATTACCGTAAATAAAAATGCCGTGCCGAATGATCCTGAATCACCCTTTGTGACCAGTGGTATCCGTGTAGGTACACCAGCACCGACAACACGTGGGTTCAAAGAGGCTGAAATCACTGAGATAGCAAACTGGATGTGTGATGTGATGGAAAATATGGATGATGATGCAGTGATTTCAGCCGTACGCGAGAAAGTCTCTGCTTTATGTGCGCGTTTTCCAGTGTATAGTCATTAAAAGCGAGTCGCTTATCTTCATTCCTGCGCTTTGCGTGGGAATACCGAACATGAATACTCGATATTACTTGGAAACATAAGCATGTCTGATATTGAAATCGCGCAACAATCAACAATGCTGCCTATCATTGATATAGCAGCAGAAAAATTTAATATTCCCGCTGAAAATCTGGACCCTTACGGTCATTATAAAGCCAAAATATCTTTAGAATATATTGACAGCTTAACGGACAAAAAAGATGGTAAATTAATTTTAGTGACTGCCGTCAGTCCAACGCCGGCTGGTGAAGGAAAAACAACGACTACTGTTGGTTTAGGTGATGCGATGAATCGCCTGGGTAAAAAGACCATTATGTGTTTACGGGAGCCTTCTTTGGGGCCGTGCTTTGGTATAAAAGGTGGCGCTGCTGGGGGTGGTTACTCTCAAGTCGTACCGATGGAAGATATTAACCTGCATTTTACAGGTGACTTCCACGCCATTGGTGTGGCACATAATTTATTATCAGCGATGATCGATAACCATATTAATCATGGTAATGAGTTGGGCATAGACTCGCGGCGTATCAAATGGAAGCGGGTAGTGGATATGAATGATCGCGCACTCCGTGAAATCATTATTGGGCAGGGTGGGCCAGCAAACGGTTATTTACGTGAAGACGGTTATGATATTGTCGTAGCATCAGAAGTGATGGCGATTTTATGTTTGGCTACCAGCCGTGCCGATCTAAAAGAGCGCTTAGGGCGTATTGTCGTTGCCTATAAAACGGATAAGGTAACCGCTATTTATGCGCGTGACTTGAATGCACAGGGGGCAATGGCCGCATTATTAAAAGATGCGATTAAACCCAATCTTGTACAAACCCTGGAAAATAATCTGGCTATTATTCATGGCGGGCCTTTTGCCAATATTGCCCATGGTTGTAATACCGTAACAGCAACCAAGACAGCTTTAAAACTGGCTGATTATGCCGTGACTGAGGCAGGTTTTGGTGCAGACCTGGGCGCAGAAAAATTTATCGACATTAAATGCCGTATGGCAGACCTGAAACCATCAGCCGTTGTTTTGGTCGCTACCGCAAGAGCATTAAAGTCTCATGGTGGGGTTACTAAAGAAAAATTAAACCATGAAAACCTGCAAGCTTTAGACGCTGGTTTTGTCAATTTAGAGCGCCATCTAAATAATATTACCCAACACTTCGGTCTGCCTTGTGTGGTGTGTATCAATCATTTTACCTTCGATACCGAAGCAGAAATCGCGTTAATCAAAGGCAAGTGTGAGGCTCTGGGTGCGCCATGCGTGGTATCAAAACACTGGGCCGAAGGCGGCGCTGGCGCAGAAGATTTAGCCAGAGAAGTATTAGCTATTGTCGATAATCGTGAGCCCGGTTGTACTTATGTTTACGAAGACAAATTGCCGCTTTGGGATAAGATTGAAGCTATCGCGACAAAACTCTATGGCGCAGCTGAGGTAACTGCCAGCCAAAAAGTAAAAGGCGAAATTAAAGTATTACAAGAGCAGTATGGTCATTTCCCTATCTGTATTGCAAAAACGCAAATGTCTTTTTCTACCGACCCTACAGTAATAGGCGCACCGTCTGGGCATACAGTAGAAATTACCGAAGCGAGACTGGCGAATGGGGCAGGGTTTATCGTGGTGATAGCGGGCAATATGATGACTATGCCTGGCTTGCCAAAAGCGCCAGCGGCGGAGCGTATTGATATTACTGATGCAGGGGTAATTACGGGTCTGTTTTAATTCTATTGACCTTTATTAGGCACACTTTTAGAGAAGTCCAATAGTTTTAGCTATCGCGGCTGCGTATAGGGTTGACGCTCTTTTACACTTTAGTTAATGAAGGCCAATGAGCGTGTGAAAATTTTGCTTAAAGATAGTTTGATTGTGTATAGGCAGTTGACCCAGAGTATTGACAATTAATCGGTGATCTAAAGTAAATAGTTTTAAACGGATTATTGATTTCGTCGGCAGCCCAGCACTGTCTAAGCCGCTTATTTGTAAACCCAGTGGCCAGGCTGACTTCCTGGCAGGCCACCATTACGCTGTACTCTATTTGATTATTAAATGGTTCAGCCATAGAAATAATTAAAGCGGGGCGGTGTTTACTAGCTTGGCGATCAGTAAAAGGGAATGGCACTTTTACAATATCGTAACAGTTATAAGTCACGATAGGCCTTGCCATCTTCTGCGCTATTCCATGCTGATAATGAGCCACTCAATGCGCTAAGATAATCAATAGCAATAGGCCCGACACGGCGAACAGTGATTAGGCCCTTACTTTCAATACCCCAAGCGAGAGTATCGCCTGCTTTAAGATGTAAGATTTTACGTATCTCTACAGGTATAGTAACTTGGCCTTTGCTACTAAGTTTGGCTACTTGAGGCATAGTATACTCATGAGGTAAGAGCTTCTTACTGTAAAGCATGATTTTCCTCTTAAATAAGCAGCACCTAAAGGGTTTTAACTAATGACTTCATCACGGATACGTATTCATTATTTTACCGATGTACTTTGTGTCTGGGCCTATCTGGCTCAGGTGCGCCTCGATGAACTGATTAAGAATAACTCATCTGATATAGAAATTAGTTATCATTTTATGCCTATTTTCGGGAATACCGAGCACAGAATAGGCGAAGGTTGGAAAGATAAAGGAGGCTATGCAGCGTTTTCTCAGCATACTCATAAAGTATGTGCGGCATATCCTTATCTAGAGCTACATAAAGATATATGGCAGGTGAACCAGCCCAAAACCTCGGCGATTAGCCATTTGATGATCAAGGCGGTTCAATGTCTGGTAGATGAGGGAGTGGTTAATAATGAAGCCGATAGCAGTTTGCAACATAGAACTCAGTTTGAGGAATTTGTTTGGCAGGTTCGATTAGCTTTTTTTCGAGATGCTAAAGACATAGGCAATATGCAGGTGTTAATGGGAATTGCTAGAGCGATGCAATTACCACTGGCTGAAATACAGCGTGTTCTGGATGATGGTACTGCACTAGCAGCCGTGTGTCGTGATATAGAATTAAGAGATGGATTCCGGGTAGAGGGAAGTCCCACCTATATCCTTAATGAAGGCCGGCAAAAGCTTTATGGCAACGTTGGCTACCGGATTATTGAAGCAAACTTACATGAAATATTGAAACAGCCCAAAATGGAAGCGAGCTGGTGTTGAGGGGATGATTTTTTATTTAATAAAATCGATTTAACTCGCCAGCCGGGCCTTGATTATTGATCGTTTTGAAAACTTGGGCAAAGGAAAGTCCGGGGTCAGATACAAATTACATCATCCAAAAAAGTTGCGTTTAATGTGTACTAGCGCACACTTGACCTTACACTTTTAAAATTTAATCGTAATCAAATCGTACACCAAAAGGCCGTTACCGACCTAAAGCGGACATGTAGAATATCCCAGTGATAATCAGAGCTATGACTTTAGCTGGCTGTTATCAGCCAGTTAATAATCACTACCTAGCTGTCAGCGTAATTCAAAAATAATGAATGAATAGTCAGGTAAAATTCGAAGCACCATACACAAACAATCTAAACCTTGAACCGTACAAAACGCGTAATCACAAGCCCCAGCCTTACGCTTATAGAATTGCTCGGGCTGATCTCCTGTTTAATGTGGGTTTTGCGACTCCTATTACAAAATATTCCTGCCTCGGGCTACTGCTTTGGAAGCAAAGCTAAAACAGTAAAAACTTATGGGGAGAAAGAAATGGCGGATGGGGCAGGAAATCATTACAGATCCTAAAATCACATAAGTGTAGCGAGATTTAATTTGATGATGGCAACACTAGGACGATCTCGGTTTTACATCAGGTGAGTTATTTAGAGGGCAAAAAACTATTATTAATAGTTACACAAGTATTCGTAGTATAAAGCTCAATAGATGGGGCGCTGTCTTTAGCCTGCATTGCTATTGCCTTATGTAGCAATTAATAACGAATGGTATTTACGTAGCTACGTTACTTAAATAGTGTAAGCGCTTTCTGCAGGGTTGAGGATACACCCCATGCCAGTGGAATGCTGACATAAAGCCAAAATAATATTAATAGTAGTAGATCCGTTAGTTTACGAGACCTTGAATGACTCATCGTATCTCCTCGTGGCTATTATTGGCGGCTGATTTTTCTAGATCTGTCTGCTTGGAATGGGGAAAAAGACTATCAATTTTATCTAGGTCGTCATGCTTAATATGATGCTTTTCATGCACCGGTCGAATCATTAAATTACAGATAAAACCCAGGCTCAAAAGACCGGCCATAATATACATAGTGACGCTGTATGCATCGGCTTTAGCAACGCCTTGCTCAATCTGAAACTCACGTATGTAATTAACTAATACCGGGCCTAGAATGCCGGCTGTTGCCCAGGCAGTAAGTAGGCGGCCGTGAATCCCACCGACATATCGGGTCCCGAATATATCGGCTAAATAGGCGGGTATCGTTGAGAAGCCGCCTCCATACATACTGAGGATCAGCGCATATAACAGGATAAATAAGCCCATATTACCCGATGCCCCAATGGCGGGTACCGAAGCATAAAGGGCGATACCCAGAATGAAAAAGAGTGTAAAAGTGTGTTTTCGACCGATATAATCTGATGCGGAAGACCAGAAAAATCGCCCGCCCATATTAAATAGACTGAGCAGGCCAACAAACCCAGCCGCCGCCGCCGCGCTAATAGTGCCTTTGAAAATTTCCTGGATCATCACCGAGGCTTGCCCTAGAACGCCTATGCCTGCGGTGACATTTAAACACAGCACTAACCAAAGCAAATAAAATTGCGGCGTTTTAAGGACTTGATCGATATGTACATGATGCTGGCTGATCATATCGTTTTGCACAACGGGTGGTGTCCAGCCTGCAGGTCGCCAGTTTTGTGGAGGTGTGCGGATAGTGAACGAACCTATCAACATAGAGAGAAAATAAATGCAGCCCATAATGATAAAGGTTTGCATGATACCCACAGAGTCTGGCGATGCAAAATGCTGCATAAGCCAGATCGACAGTGGCGCCCCAATCATCGCACCACCGCCGAAGCCCATAATCGCCATGCCCGTTGCCATGCCACGACGATCAGGAAACCATTTGATCAAGGTCGAGACCGGTGAAACATAACCTAGTCCTAGGCCTATGCCGCCTAAAACACCATAGCCTAAATAGACGATCCAGATTTGATGCAGGTAAACGCCTAATGCAGAAACTAGAAATCCGCCTCCAAAGCAGCAGGCAGCAACAAACATGGTCAGTCGTGGACCTACTTTTTCCAGCCACTTGCCACCAAATGCGGCTGAAAGCCCAAGAAAAACAATGGCTAGGCTAAATATCCAGCCCAAGGATGTTAACTTCCAGTCATCGGGTGCAGACTCTGTAATACCAATGACTCGGGTTAAAGGGCTGTTAAATACGCTAAACGCGTAAGCCTGGCCGATACACAGGTGCACTGCCAGGGCGGCGGGAGGCACCATCCATCTATTGTAATTGGCCTTGGCAACGGTGCGTTGCGGGGAAAAGAAACCTGACATTTAAACTCCTGTGCGTGATTCGGGTGGAAGGCTGAATCTATGTGGAATTGTACTCATTTACCAAACGTATACGAAATAATTTTGCTATCTGGAAGCGAGGTCTTTAGCCCCGTATTTTACCAGGGAGGCTAAAAACCTCGCTGCCAGTGTCCGTTTTGATATGATCTTCTTCCTCGTTGAGCCTAGTCAGCTAATTGCTATCAACTGTAATTTTGCATTTCGCTGATCACACACCACTGCGCCAAATTCATTTTCTGGCAAGTCCAGAGTATGAATCTGCCATTGATCCGCCAGCCCTCCGAGTTCAGGGACGCGTAGAAAGGACGATGTATCATCAGGGTTAACCACACATTGATCTAGACCCAGAGTAATGCCTTTACCCACCGCTTTAACAAAGCCTTCTTTTTTAACCCAGAACTGGTAAAAAGCACGACTACGTTTGGATCTATCCAGGCTATACCAATAATCAGCTTCCTCGGGAGCAAAACATTTTTTTACCAGGCCTTCCCAAGTGTGGCGCGATTTATAGCGTTCTAAATCTATCCCTAGCTGACATTGGGAGCTAATTACAACAGCCAGACTATCTCCTGAATGCGACATATTAAAGCTAGTGTCAGGGTGGTCGGGTAAAAAGGGTTTGCCGAATTCGGTTTTTTCAATTTCTAGGTCTGCAGCCGATTGATTAAGGTGCTTTGCTAATAATTGTCTTAGAATGCCATGGCAAATAATATAGCGTACCTTGAGTTTGGATATTTTAAACCGTTCTGCTATTGCCAGTTCATTCTGGTCTAGTAATGCCTTATATTCTGATAACCGAGAAGTAAAGTTTAAGACGGAAGGCGTATAGAAGACTTTTATTTCCTGTCTACTCATGAACCTGTTGTACACTCGCTAAGCCTTCGCCACGAGAGTCGCTGGCGGCTGATAAGACGTCAGTGATTTTATTCAGCTCTACTGCCTGCATATTGCCATAATTATAATATTGCTTAAGCTGATGCCCCAATGCCTGCAGACCTTCAATTTCCTCAGGGGTTAAACCGTCTTTTTCATATAGAATTTGATCGGGTATATATTGGTGATGAAAGCGCTTTACCTGCACCCATGACTCGGGTGAATTACCTGCGGCAAAATCCAGTGAGGCTAATAATACCATGGAAATAATCCGGCTGCCGCCGGGTGTACCTAGGACAGCTACGCGTTCACTGTCTTCTAAAAATGTTGGTGTCATGCTAGATAACATGCGTTTTTCAGGGGCGATTGCATTGGCATCACCGCCGACCAGGCCGTAACCGTTGCCACTGTTTTGAGCACTGACAAAATCATCCATTTCATTGTTAAGCAATACGCCGGTACCGCTCGCGACTAGCCCAGCACCAAACGGGAAGTTAATGCTTAATGTTGCGGCAACACGATTACCTTCATTATCTATAATTGAAAAATGTGTGGTATTGCGGCCACCTGGTTTATCTGGAGTATTTCCGGTTAGATTGTCACTAGCCAGCGCCTTATCCAGGCGGATTGTACTGGACTGCCCTTGTGCATAATGCTTATTTATCAGGCGATCGACAGGCACATCGACAAAATCAGCATCGCCTAAATATAAAGCCCGGTCATGATAGGCGCGGCGCATCGCTTCAACTATAAGGTGCTTGCGCGTTATAGGGTCTAGTGCTTGCAGATCAATATTTTCGAGGATATTTAAGGCTTCAATTAATACAATCCCCCCCGATGAGGGCAGCGCTGCACTGGTTATTTTTATATCTTTATAATGTCCTGTGACGGGTGTGCGTTCGACTATCTGATAGTTATTTAAATCCTCTAAAGTCCAGATTCCGCCCTCCTGCTTTACTGCATGCACTAATTTATCCGCAACCGTTCCGGTATAGAATCCAGCTTTGCCCTGTTCTGCTATCTGCCGTAAGGTTTGCGCCAGGTCGGTTTGAATCAGTAAGCTGTCTTTGGCAGGAATTTTTCCTTGCGCTAAAAAGATATTTGCCGTTTCAAGGTGTTGATTAAGAATCGCCTGGCGCATTGCCAGTAATTTCTGATGTCTGGCATCAATTTTAAAACCTTGCTCAGCATAGCGAATAGCGGGAGCTAAGCTGGTTGTGAGAGGCAGCTTGCCATATTTTTTTGACAAATATACCAATCCTGCTGGCATGCCCGGAATACCAGCGGCCAGAGCACCATTTAATGATAGCTGCTTATTTGCATCCCCCGATGCGTTAAGAAACATATCTTTATGTGCAGCTAAAGGTGCTTTTTCGCGGCCATCCAGCATAATGTCCAGGCCATCACTTTCGCGGTGTAATAACCAGAAGCCACCACCACCCAGCCCCGAACCCGAGGGCTCGACTACGGCTAATGACGCGCTAACCGCTACGGCGGCATCGTAGACATTGCCGCCTTTTTGCAAGATTTCGAAGCCTGCCTGCGTTGCCAGAGGATGAGCGGAGGCGATAGCAGCTTGACTTGCTTGCTTCACACTACAGCCTGTTATACTGAGCGCTGTTATAATTATCAGACTGGCTAGATCAGAATACTGAACCGGCTTATTTTGCTTCCAAAAAGAACTTAACATGACTGTACCTTTTACAAATATACACGCATTAATCATCGATATGGATGGCGTATTATGGCATGGTGAAAAAGCCATTGCCGGATTAAACGAATTCTTTCAGGTTTTGCGCGAGCAAGAAATCCCCTTTGTACTGGCAACTAATAATGCCAGTCATACCAACCAACAATATATAGATAAACTGGCACGTATGGGTGTGGCTGTGACGGGCAAAGAAATACTAACCTCAGGGATGGCGACAGCACTGTACCTGGCTCAAAATAAAGATCCGGCGACAACCCGGGTATTTGTTTTGGGTGAAGATGGGGCAAGATTGCCATTATTAGAACAGGGGTTTACTCTAACCGAACTGTATCAATTAAATACCGAGGCAACACCCGGTCAGGGAGCAGATGTTGTGGTCTGTGGTAAAGATGAGTCGATAAGCTGGGATAAACTGTCTACCGCAACATTAAACCTAAGCGCGGGCGCAGAGTTTATCGCAACCAATGGCGATACCACGCTACCGACTGAAAGAGGGCTAATACAAGGCAATGGTGCAATTTTAGCGGCTTTACATGCGGCTACAGGCTGTACACCGAAAGTAATCGGTAAGCCCGAGCCAATTATCTATCAGCAGGCTTTGGCGCTACTTGGTAGCAATGCTGAAAATACTATCGCCATCGGCGACCGGTTAGATACTGATATTTTAGGTGCAGTGCGCGCGGGTATGCGTAGCTTAATGGTGTTGACGGGAGCTTCAACAGAAGAAGAGATAGCGCAGATTGATTATGCGCCCACTTGGATTATGGATGATTTAGCCGCTGTTACAGTAGCTTTACGCAACCTGAGCGGAGATGAAAACAGTGGTTATAGAATGTGATTAATATACAGCCGCTAGGTTGGGCTAAAGTCAGGGATTAAGGGATTAAGGGATTAAGGCATTAAAAATGCCCCGATACTTGAGCTTTGAGAGTTAACTGTAATGAACAGCGCTCAAAGTTCAGAAAGTTATTAGGTTTTCATTCCTACCCATAAATTACGAATAACAGCATGTTAATTTACTTGGCGGGTTGAACGATTAACTATAAGAACTTAGAACAGCATTGAGATTACTTTCCCTCTCAAAACCAAATATCAAGCAGGGGCCCCCTTGATATTTTTTCAGGATGACTAAATTATAATGGAAATAACTTCAAATCTATCTTCAAGCTATGGCAAACTGGTTTCTGAGTTTTTGAACGAAAACTATGATGAACTTTTTTGGTACCTCCCTTTCTGGCTGGCGACTTCGAGGCACTATTTACCAAAGATGACTTTTCTACCATTAATACCGTCACTCTGGTAACAACTCTAAATAAAGTCAGTAAGATTTTTCAGGATTACATCAAAACTTGGATTTCTTTAAGAAAGGTACAGGCGCTATTCGTGCCGGTGATATTGTAATCACCACAGCAGTGCGCTGGGGTTGTTGGCTATCTTATTTCAAAATAACGGGCTCACCCCGAGAAGCCACTTACGAAGAGAAACAAGCTAATCCAAGGAAAGAACGCTGGTCCTGGCATAGAGAAGTCAGGAGCTTTTCACTCAATTATGACGGTAGCTGGTGGCAATATAACCTTGATAGAAAACTATGACTGGATTTATTCTTAGAATTACACCCTAATCAACCGGTCACTCAAACAGATGCATGCACACTAGGAGGCTGTCCGAGAATAGAAGCCGTCGCGAGGAAAAGCCCTTTTGCGTCAGTTTTTTCGAACATTTGAGGCGAATAGTTGCGCTCTTTAACGAAGATGTTCGGGAAAAATGGCCAAAAGGGATTTTTCCGTAGTAGGTTCTCTATTCTTGGACAGCCTCCTAGACACCCTAAATTTTGGTAGCGATAAGGTGGAGATAATCAAGCCTTGTGCTGATTTTTTTATTCCTCAGCCAGGACCTGCTTTAGAAATGGCACGGTCAGTTTACGCTTGGCAATCAGAGTTGCCTGTTCCAGTTTTGGTAATAATTCCCACAAGGCCGGTAAATCACGCGCATAATTTTTCGTCAGGAAATCACCCACCTGTGGTGATATTTCAAAGCCCAGATTCTTCGCCCTAAAGGTGAGTGCCGCTACCTGTTCAGTATCTGATAATTCCTGGAGCTTTAGGGTTAAACCCCAGTTCATGCGCGTTTTTAAATCAGCTAATTCAATTGCCAGATAAACAGGAGGACAATCTGCCGAGACAATCAGTTGGTGATTATTTTCCCGATGTCGATTATAGAAATTAAATAGGGCAATTTCCCATGCGTTATTTGCAGCACACGACTCTATATTATCTATGCAGATTAGATCAAAAGCTTCCAGGCCGGTAAGGATATCGGGAGAGGGCAATTGAATTTTGTCTAAAGACAGATAAAAAGCAGTAAGTTTGCGTTGCTGGGCGCGCAGGCAACATGCTTGTAATAAATGTGATTTACCCGCCCCTTGTTTACCCCAGAGATAAAGTTGCTGCTCACCTTGGCCACTAGAGGTATCTGTTAGCTGTTGAATAATTTCCTGATGACTAGCGGTATAAAAACTAGCAAAGGATTGCTCAGCCTTTAAATCAAACTGTATCGGGATCTGTTGCGGCATTATTACTGTTTTCTTGCCGCATAACGTACAAAAAGTGTCGCACCTAAAAACAACAACAGGCTGAACAATACTTCCAGAGCAGGTAATAAGCGCTCTGTTCGGGCATAGGCCTCAATGCTGCCATGAATAAAGTAAGGCATGCTCAGGTAAGCCATCCATGAGCAGCTTTTCAGATTACCTTTGATAAAGCCTCGGAATGGAAGTAATAAGGGACTCACTGTAATAATTAATGCCAGAGCAATGGGTAGTTTCTCAGGCGGTGAAATAACTGTATTCCAAAGCATGAGTAGGATAAATAAACCGACATACCCAGATAAGGCAATAGTGTAAAAATAACGTGCGTTCATGATGTTTTTAATTTTATTGCGGTTTGCGCCAGGCGTGCGCCGAGCGCAAAGCAGAGTGTTTTTTCATCTTTACTTAATGAATGCTGCTTATGGTTAACATGGCTTGCACCGTAGGGCGTGCCACCGGTGAGAGTTTCTCGTAAAGCATTCTCGCTACTGGGTATGCCTAATACAATCATGCCGTGATGAAATAACGGTAGCATCATGGAGAGTAAGGTGGTTTCCTGTCCGCCATGCATGCTTCCTGTTGACGTGAAAACGGCTGCCGGCTTGTTAGTCAGGGCGCCGCTAAACCAGGCTTCGGTGGTATTATCGATAAAGTATTTTAACGGGGCGGCCATATTACCAAAGTGTGTCGGACTGCCTAAAGCCATGCCATCGCATCGGCGCAAATCATCCAGCGTGGCATACAGGGAGCCCGACTCAGGAATCTCGTCAGCGCTTTGCTCACAGACTGCTGAGACTTTAGGCACGGTACGCAGCATGGCCTCTGCACCAGAAATAGACTCAATACCCCGGGCAATATTTTGCGCCATAGTCTTGGTGGTGCCATTACGGCTGTAATATAAAACCAGAATATTAACCATTTTTTCCTGAAGTGAGGTAGGGCGTGATTTTAGCCCGTTATAATAAAATTAGCCGTGGGCTAAAATCACGCCCTACGAAAATTATGTGAATAACCGCTTATAAAATGGCTAAGACATTTTCCGGTGGGCGACCCACAGCTGCTTTACCATTGGCTAAGACGATAGGGCGCTCAATTAATTTAGGCGCATTCACCATGCCTGCAATTAAAGCATCGCGGTCAAGGTCGGGGGCGTTCATACCAGTTGCTTTATATTCAGCTTCATTCTTACGCATCAATTCACGCGGCTGCATATCCAACAGGGTCAAAATAGTATCTAATTCTTCAATTGTAGGCGGTGTTTTTAAATATTCAACAACCTCAGCTTGTACGCCATTTTCTACCAATAATTGTAATGTTTGACGTGATTTACTGCATCTTGGGTTATGGTAAATTTTTACGCTCATGGGCTATTTTATCCAGGCTAAAATTGAAAAGCCTATAATATCACATGCGCAGAAAACCGATATTTGCAAATAACTGTAGAGCGCAGCCTTAGCCTGCCAGTAGTCAATAATCAGCCAGCTAAAGCCACACTCTACAAGTGTTTATCCTACGCAAGGGACTGCATAATGCTCCGTTGGTAATATAAATAATAGCCAAGCATGATAAGGGTGCGCATGAGCATAAATAAGCTTAAAGCTAGCCACAGTCCATGATTAGCCAAGTCCTGAGTGTAATACCAGCTAGGTAAAAAAACTAGAAACAGGGATAACAAGATACAATCGCGCATTTGTCTGGATAAAGTCGCCCCGATAAATACGCCATCCAGAAGAAAACTGCTAAACGATATTAATGGCAAGGCTATCAGCCAAGGCAGATATTCATAAGCAGGCTCGCGAACCTCGGTTAAATGCGTCAAGCTATTGATAATATCTTGCCCTGCGAAATTAAATGTCAGTGTAAATAGCAGGGCTACAAGCAAAGACCATAAGGCAGTTGTTTTAATAGACTGCTGGAACAGAGCTTTATTTTTAGCGCCTAAAGCACGGCCGATCAAGGCTTCTGCAGCATGCGCAAAGCCATCCAGTGCATACGCCATAAATGTCTGAAAATTCATGAGTATCGCATTAGCCGCCAAAATAGCACTGCCAAATTTTGCTCCTTGCACGGTAAAAAAACTAAAGGTAAAAATCAAGCATAAAGTACGCACAAACAAGTGACCATTGATTAATAGCATAGCTTTAATCTTGTCAGCTTGAAATAGGTGTGGCCAAGACAAAGAGAGGGAAGATACGGGAATATTCCTGATAACAAGTAATACTCCAAAGATTAGGCCTATATATTCAGCCAGAACCGATGCCAGGGCAACACCCTCGGTATTCATGCCGTAATGCACGACAAACAATAAATCCAGGCAAATATTACAAGCATTTGTCGTAACGACGATCAATAGAGGGCTTGTGGTATTTTGTCTGCCTAAAAACCAGCCCAGAATGACATATTGACATAAGCATGCAGGTGCACTCCAGATACGGATGTAAAAATATTGCTGCGCCAAAGGCTCAATACTATCATTACAATTAATCAGGTAAAAACTAAAGGCAGCAATGGATTGTTGAAAGACTAGAAGCAGTAAGGAAATGCTTGCAGCAAGCACCATAGCTCGCAGCAATATGGCGTTTAACTCTAATGTATTATTCGCTCCAAAAGCTTGAGCGCTCAGGCCCGCAGTGCCCATGCGCAAAAAGCCAAAACCCCAGAATAGAAAATTAAAAATAAGCCCGGCAAGCGCAACAGCAGCGAGAAAGCTGGCATTATCCAAGTGCCCCATAACAGCCGTATCAACCAGACCTAATAGGGGGGTAGAAATATTGGCAATAATCATCGGCAGGGCAAGCTGCCAGACTTGGCGATGATTAAATCGGGTGTTATTCAAAAACGAAAAGTTGTGTAAAGAAGTTTGTGTTAAATAGAATCAATACCAAAAATTCTGCGATATAAAACGCCATGTAAAACCACAAAGAAAGGCAATGCCCAGATTAAGCCAAATCCCAAAGGGATTAGGCTGATAAGGTAAATTATTCCCACCAGGGCATAGATGAAAAAAATCTTAAACCAGTGTTGATGTACCGCCTTGCGCGAAGTTTCCATAGCCTGCCACAAGTTCATATCTTTTTCAATAATTAGCTGCAAGGTAAAAATATAGGCAATGGAAAGATAAATACCAGGGAGTACTAGCAACATAAACCCCAGCACAACCAATAATGATGCAAATAAAGTCGCAATAATAATAGGCAGGCTATAAGAAAAATAAGCAAAAGCCAGCTTATACTCAACCGCTGCATCGACCGAGCGATATAGTCCCATCATTAAAATCCCAGCACCTATGGGATAGCTAGCCATCGAAATAACAAATTTAAAGGAACTAGTCAAAATAGTTGCTAAAGCCGGATCTATCATATTAAAAACCCCCACAACTAAGATCGTGCCAAAGTTGATCGCAGCAAGTGCAAGAAAAATGATTAGCACAGCAACTAAAACAGGACCTTTAAAACCAGAAGTGCGCGCCCAGGCTTCCTTAAATACCTCTGAGATAGTGAAATCATAAGGCGCAGCAACGCCTTCTTGCATATTGCCTGATAGTGAATTGGTATCGCGAATTGTTTGCATAAAAAACTCCAGGATAAGAAAACAACAACTGTGAAATAAAGTGTAGTGCAAAATACAAAAAATAGAATTAACTCTAGTTAACTCAGAAACCGAAGATAAGAATTTTACCATTATTTAATTATTCTGGTTAAAGACCAAAAAAACAAAAAAACAAAAAAAAGGGTTGCCAAGTTAAAATAGTTTTGTATAATAGTCTGCTCTTCAAAGGGTCCTTAGCTCAGTTGGTAGAGCACCGCACTTTTAATGCGATGGTCGCGAGTTCGAATCTCGCAGGACCCACCATTGAAGCCTTTGAAAGCTTTCAAGTTTTCAAAATTAAGCC
>LWDU01040140.1_pt1 | contig 50738 bp, 47 predicted proteins | sample 727161 | NCBI WGS metagenome assembly LWDU01 (sample SAMN04566230, study PRJNA314399) | hydrothermal vent metagenome | isolation source: deep sea hydrothermal plume seawater | place: Mexico: Gulf of California, Guaymas Basin | collected 2004-07-11
TGGGGTAGTATGATGAGTCTGCAATATCAAAAAAAACGCATTCACATGTATTAAATGTAAAAACAGGCAAAATAATGACACAGCAAAATGGACAACAATACTTAGCCTCCATTCTTTTGCAACGGCGGATACTTGAAACTATTCCGATTGATCCACCAATCGGCTATTCCCAGCTGCAAGAAAAGACGCACCTTTCCGGGTCTGATCTTGGTGGTGGGTTATTAGAGCTGGAAGCTCTGGGCGTTATAACCAAGACGCAAACCTCGGATATTGCACTGTATTGCAGGGTTTCCAATGCTTCAGAAAAAGAGTGGTATTCCGTGACTGAAGCAGCTACCTATCTCTCCGTCTCCAGGCGCACGGTCCAGCAATTGATCCATGACGGCGAAATGATTGCCTATCGCGTTGGTCGCGGAGGGCACCATAGGATCCGTCGGATGGATCTGGACTCTCCGATGCACCGTAACGACCCTACAGGGTTGACTGAATTATCCGCGGCAGAAGACCCCGTACTGGCTGAGTTATGGGATAACGAGCAAGATACTGCTTACGACCGACTTTAAGCGGGGAGACATCGTTCTGGTGAATTTCGTGTCTCGGATGAGACCACCAGCAAGCGTCGGCTTGTTTTGCTTCTCAGTTCCGAACGATACATGGAAGGCCGACAAGAAGTGATTGTCGCCGCCATACCCTCCGCTTGCTGGAAGGCGACCACTTGATGTTCGATTGGGAAGAAGCCGGATTTTTGTTTCCGTCGGTCACCACTGGAATCGTGAGGACAATCAAGCAAAACATGATTGAACGAAAGATGGGGGTTGTTTCCACAAATGACCTGGTTGAGATAGAGTTTAAGTTGTCCCAATTCCTGGAGTTGAATAGTTAAATAATGAGCCGCGAACTTTTTGGCGTTTCCAAAGCATTTATCGGTGTGGTCCATCTACTGCCCCTGCCTGGTTCTCCCCGTTGGGGCGGCAGTATGCGTGCGGTGATTGACCGGGCCGAGGAAGAGGCCAACATACTGGAGCAGGGCGGCGTGAACGGGATCATCGTTGAGAATTTTGGCGACGTTCCGTTCCGCACTGGGCGGCTAGACCCAGAGACCATCGCTGGCATGACGGTGGCGGTGGAGCGGGTGGAAGAAGTGGTCGCCGTTCCCGTGGGCATCAATATGCTGCGGAACGACGCCCTGTCTGCCCTGGGAATCGCGGCTGTCACCGGCGCCAAGTTCATCCGCGTAAACGTCCACTACGGAGTGATGGCGGCGGAAGAGGGACTGATTGAGGGAGAAGCCTACCAGACGATGCGCCACCGCAAAGACCTCGGCGCCGACGTTAAAGTGCTAGCGGACGTTTTAGTGAAGCACGCCGTTCCTCTGGGGTCGGTTGACCTTGGGTTGGTGTCCCGAGAGACTGTGCAAAGAGGCTTGGCAGATGGGTTAATCGTGTCCGGAGCAGCGACCGGCCTGGAAACAGCCAGCTTTGACGTCTCAGTTGTGCGCCGCGCGATGCCCGATGGCCTGGTTTTGGTGGGCAGCGGTGTTACCGAAAAGAACATCTGGCGCGTGATCGAACACTCCGACGGCGCAATCATCGGCACGAGTCTAAAAGAGGGCGGAAACGTCAACAACAAAGTGAATCCGGAGCGGGTCCGCCGCATGGCAGAGATTTTCGACACCCTGCCTTAGAGTGCTTAAGAAAGGATTGTTCTCCGGGGATTATCCTGAAGATTTCCGCTTTATCTCCACTCCGGCTTCTTGCTCTAACAGCCTAGCGACTCCTGGCATGTCCAGCTCGGCAAACCCAGCTTCAGCGGCCTGGGTGAATAGTTTGTAGGCTACGTCACCGGCCGGAGTTGGGGTGTCGATGCTCCGGGCCAGTTCCTGTATCAGACCAAGGTCTTTCAAAATGGTCTTCACCGGAGCACGGGCATCCTCGTAGGTCTGGTCTAGCATCACTGCTGCATTGCGGTCTAGCATGAAACTCTGCCCCCAGCCCGAGCTCACCAACTCGTAAACCAAAGCCGGGTCGGCCCCAGACTTAACGCCCATGAGCATGGCCTCGGCTGCTGCCAATGTGTGTACCCCCACCAGCAATTGGTTCACAAGTTTGACCGTAGTCCCGGTACCAGTAGGGCCGGTATGCCTGACGATGCCGCCCATGGCGTCGAACACACTGGATGCAGCATCGAACGCCTCTTTGGGCCCGCCAGCCATGATTACCAGAGTGGCATTCTCGGCTCGCTCGGTTCCGCCACTGATAGGAGCGTCTAGAAACATCGCACCTTTGGAATCGGCCGCCTCAGCGCAGGCCTTGGAAGTGTTGATTCCAACCGTGCTGTGATCAACGATCACCTGACAAGGTCGGGCGTTGGCCATCACGCCGTCGGGGCCCAGCAGTACGGCCTCTGCGGTGGCTATGTCCGGCAGACAGGTCAATATAATGTCGCACTGCTGGGTGATCTCCGCAGTGGACGTGGCGGCGGATGCCCCGGCGGCAGCAATCTCCAGCACCTTGGGTCGACTGCGATTGTGGACAGTAACGTCGAATCCCGCCTTCAGCAAGTTATAGCTCATGGGCAGGCCCATGCGGCCCAGGCCGATGAACCCTATCTTGTTGGTCATTGTTTTCCTTTTAGGTACTCGTGAAGTTGCTTAGGCCATCAATTCTTCAATCAATTTATTGATGTCGTCGGGACGCTCGGCCATGGGGAAATGACCCGCCTGTTCAAGCTTGACGTACTTGGAACCAGTCACGGCCTCGTGAATTTCAAGTTCGTACTCGGCGGGCTTTCCGGGGTCGTCCAAACCTCGGACCAATACCAGCGGCGTTTTTAGTTCTGAGATGCGGTCTTGCACATCAAAATTATCGATGGTCACCAGGTCGTTGTATTGGGAGATAGGCCCGACTATTCGGTGACACTCAATTAGCTGTTCTCTTAGGCCGGATTCGATGAACATCATTGAGTGGCGCATGGCGTCTAGCCACTCCTCGTGAACCTTCTCATCCTTTGCGGCGTTCAAACGAAATTCCAGACTGCCCGGCGCGCGTTCTTTGGGTCGCATGGCAATGGTCATCAGGAGCAGACCTGCGACCTCATCGGGGTAATCCAGGGCATATTGCAGCGCCACGCACGCCCCTAGGGTAAACCCGGAGAGCACGACATCGGATGAATGGCCTTGTTGGTGCAGATAGCCGTGCAGCCACTCGGTGTATTCTTCCACGGTGTCCAGAGAGTCGCCGTCGGGATGTCCGGGCAAGTCTGGTGTCAGGCAATTGGGGAAATGTTCTTTCTGGTACTTGTAACCTGCCGAGCAACTACCGGCGCCGGGTCCGTGTATGAAAACTAATTGGGACATTGGTATCTCACCCCTGGACTATTTGTCCTGCGTAATGCTTGGACTAATTAAACAATTGGCCAGCGGGGCGGAAACGACAGGCCGATTCGAGCCAGCATATCCTCGCCGATTCCCTGGACTTTTTGAATCAGCGCCCACTCGTCAACGAACAACGGTTTGTGGTCTTCCACAACTATCTTTCCATCCACCATCACAAGATGGACGCTGCGACCATCGGCATTGTAGACCAGGTTGTTCACCGGGTTAAACAGGGTCTGCCATTCCACATTCCGGGTGTCGTACAACACCAAGTCTGCCTTTTTGCCGACTTCCAGAGAGCCAACCTCGGCATCCAAACCCAACGCTTCTGCTCCCTGAATAGTGGCCATCTCCAGGGCTGTTTCCGCCGGGATGGTCTTGGAGTCTTGGCGGGCGTCCTTGTACAGCACCGCAATCAGGTACATGGCACGGTTGGTCTCCACCAGGTTGGAGTTGTTTCCGGCGTCGGTCGCCAGTCCCACAGCCATCCCAGCATCCAGCATTTCTGGCAGCAGTCCGGTGTTAGTCATGCCGGCCCCTCCTTTGACGGCGGCGGTTGGAACGACAACTGCTCTGGTCCCGGTACTGGCTAAAACTTCAACCTCGCTTTCGTCCTGCCCCAGCATATGGGCCAGGGTCAAGTTGTCGCCCAAGATGCCCAGTTTTTCCAAGTACTGGGTTGGTCGCAGTCCGGATTCATTTAGAGTGGCATCCACATAGTTTTGCCCATTGTTGTAGTGCAGAGTCATTCCCGTGCCGTACTGGTCGGCCAGGCGTTTGCAGGCTGTCAGGAGTTCGTCAGTGCACATGCTCGGGGCAAAGGGCATGGCCCAGGCGCTGACGCGGCCGTCCAACTGTCCATCGAATTTCTTGATGGTGGATTCAACGGTCTCGATAGCGTCAGCGGTGGTCGAAACCGGCAATCCCAGCGGACCGGGTTTGTCGGTTACGTGGGTGCCAGTGATGATTCTGCAGCCGGCCTGCCTGTAAGCGTCCAGGCACCGGTCAATGTATTTCGTGCTGCCGGGATCCATGAATGTGGTGGTGCCGTTCTTCAAAAGTTCAGTGATCGCCAGGAGGCTGGTGTTGTATTCCTCCTCTTCAGTCATGATGGCTTGAAGTTTGAAAACGTTGGGCAGGTAGGCCGAGCCCAGGTCGTCGGGGAAGATTCCCCTGGTGGCGTGAGCGTAGCTGATATGCATGTGCCCGTTGACGAATCCAGGTGTGATTACCATGTCCGTGGCATCGACCACGCGATCAGCCTGGACTTCGGCTAGCTCGTCAACCTTGCCCACCTGGAGGATCCGCTGGCCTTGAACAATCACGAAACCATTGGCGATTATCCGCCGCTGAGGGTCCATGGTGATGATGAAGCGGGCATTCTCGAATTTCACTGTCGTGTCTGGCATTATCTTCCCCCGTTGGCAGCGTTATTAATTGGTAACCGGAATCGAGCCCTTGAGATGGAGTATTATACCGTGCGCAACCAGGTGCCAACCCCAACACGTTTTCACGTTTTTTTTGCAGGATCGTATGAACAAAACCGATTTACCTTTCCTAAGCATTTCCGAGCTTTCCGGCCTGATGGCCAGCAAAGAGGTTTCCCCTGTCGAGGCAACTGAGGCCTACCTGGAACGTATCGAGGCTTTAGACGGGCGACTCCATGCCTACGTTACCGTTACCGCCGGAGAAGCATTGAAGGCATCCAAGGCGGCGGAGCAGGATATTCTCCAAGGCAATCACCGGGGGCCGATGCACGGTGTGCCCGTTGCTGTGAAAGACCAGATCCAGACTGCGGGAATCTTAACCACGGGCGGCTCGCCGGTCTTCAGCAGTAATATTCCGACCGAAGATGCCACGGTCATCACCAACTTGAAAGCCGCCGGTGCTGTGTTGCTGGGCAAACTGAACATGACCGAGTTTGCCACCACTGCCCTTTCTCATCAATTTGATCCGCCTCGCAACCCCTGGGCCTTGGACCGTTCGACCGGTGGCTCCAGCAGTGGCTCAGGAGCGGCCACAGCGGCATTTCTTTGCGGGTCCGCCTTAGGTGAAGACACAGGTGGTTCAGTGCGCCTACCGGCTGCCTGGTGCGGTCTCGCGGGCATCCGTCCCACCTACGGTCGGGTTAGTCGCTACGGAGTTATGCCCGGCGTCCGCTCGATGGACACCGTCGGCCCGCTGGCGAGGACTGTTGCCGACTGCGCCATGACCTTGGCGGTCATTTCCGGTCGAGACCCCAAAGACAAAATGAGCAGCAGTGAGCCGGTCCCCGACTACCAAGCTGCTTTGACTGGAACTATTCAGGGGCTCAAGATTGGGATCGTCAAAGAAATGCTCTACGCCGATGTGGTCGAAGAGGAAATACGCCAATCGGTTTTAGATGCAATTGCAACACTGAAGAACCTGGGCGCTGAAGTAGTGGAGTTGTCCATCCCCTTAGCCGCCAACGCGGGGGCTATCAACGGCGCCATCAGAGTGGAGGCCCCAATCACTCATGGGGAGCTGCTCAGAAATCGGTCCAGTGAGATTGCTCACGACAATCGCATCGGATATCTGGTCGGCGCCATCATGCCGGCATCGGCCTACTACAAAGGTCTGCGGCTCAGGTCTCTTTTGCGAGATCAGGTTTTAGCGGCCTTTGGCAGCGTGGATATTTTGTTGACGCCAAGCAACGGTGTTGCCGCACAACTGCTTGAACCCGACCCGGTGATCGACAGCAAGGCAAAGGTCAGCCGGACGCCCTGGTTGCTGGCCACCACATTTAGCCTGGCCAATGTCCCTGCATTGAGCGTGCCCTGCGGCTTTACCGCAAACGATCTGCCGATCGGCCTGCAATTGGCAGGGCGACCCTTTGAAGAAAGTACCGTATTCCGCGTCGGACATTCTTACGAACAGGCCACCGATTGGCATACCCGCAAGCCTAATATCTGAAAAACCTGCAAATATCTCCATATTCCTTTCTGGCAATAGATTGCCCTTTTTCAGACGATGTGAGAGATTGATTTGGTGCTAAGTAACTTCGACGTAAAAGCATCGTTGCATGGTCTTGTGTTCATTCGCGATAATCGGTTGCCCGTACGGCGTATTCCCCTCAGGGAAAGGCCCTTGCAACGCTATTTTCTCCCTTATAGGGGGTTGCTGGGCCTTATTCTGATTGGAATAGCCTGGCCTCTTTCGCAACAGACTAGCCAGAATCTCTTCTTCCCTCTGTGGCTTGGCTTCATCTTCTTGATGGACGGGGTGGTGCTTCGTCGAACGGGAAGCTCACCCATGGTCCGCAGCCCAAAGGTCATGCTGCTGATGTTCGCCCTGCCTTATTGGTGGGTGTTTGAAGGCATCAACGGAATCACGCAGAACTGGGTCTACGTTGCCACCGAGTCGGACCGCGGCCTAATTAGTTACGTTGAGGCGACACTTTCGTACTCTACGGTCATTCCAGCAATATTTGAAGTTTCAGAACTCATCGGCTCATTGGGTTTCGTCAAAAAGTTCTCAAAGCTCCGGACTTTAATCTTAAGCAAGAAACAGGTGGTCTTCACAATAATCTTCGGGGTGGTTTCCTTGGGGGCCATGCTTATCTGGCCAACCTACCTGTTTCCGCTAACCTGGTTGAGCTTTTTCCTCATCTTTGACCCTCTTAATCACCTGGCTGGCAGGCCCAGCATCATCTCTCAGGTAAGCCGAGGCGACTACCGGGTTGTCATTACCTTTGCCTTGGGTGCATTGGTGTGCGGTTTCTTCTGGGAGATGTGGAACCGCGATGCTTCGGTTGCCTGGGAATACAGCATCGGTTATTTGGATTTTGCCCGAATATTTGAGATGCCGCTGCTTGGATACGCAGGCTACCTACCCTTTGGGCTGGAAACCTATGCCGTCTTCCACTTCACCGTTGGATTGCTGGGCTGGTCTTCCGAATCCAATGTCCCTGTGCGCTGAGATGCCGAGGTAACAGCTAGCTAGCTGCCCCACCCCCAGTCGGTTTCTTGTCCCTGTGCCTGTGTCGGTGTATCCTTGCTCCAACGACCTGAGTGCTTGCCCTAAGATTTCTGTGGGCGATTAGCTCGGTCTAACCGAATACCACCTCACCTATGAAAAGGAGATCCACCGATGAAGTTTGGAATCTTCACCATCGTTCCTTGGCACGAGAGTAAGGGACAACAACAGTCCCTCGACGAGAGCATGGAACAGATCGAACTGGCCGACCAACTTGGCATCGATGAAGTCTGGCTTGGCGAACACCGTTTCTCCCGCCACGGACTGCTGTCGGGCATATGGTCATTCGCCGGCATGGTAGCCGGCCGCACCAAAAACATCCGCATCGGCACCGCCGTAATCGTGCTGCCGCTGCACAACCCCATCCTGATTGCGGAAGAAGCTGCGATGCTTGATGTCATCAGCGGTGGACGCCTCAACCTGGGCATCGGCTCCGGTTACCAACGCCAGGAGTTTGACGGCCTGGGCATTGACATCAACACCAGCCGCGAACGGTTCTACGAGGCTGTGGATGTCATGAAGAAGGCTTGGACTGAAGAGACACTAACCTACAAGGGCAAGTTCACCGACGTTGAGAACCTCTGGGTTCTACCCAAGCCCTTGCAGTCGCCAATCCCACCGCTGTTCCAGGCAGTGAGCACCTCCCCGGCCAGCATCGACTTCGCAGCCAAGAACAACATTCAGGTAATTGCCGGTGGTCCCACCGACATCTTGGGTCAGGCTCCCCAGGTGATTAAGGCCTGGCGCGAAAAGATGGAAGAATACGGCCACCCCCACGAGCATTTGGACCCGCCCATGTCCAAAGGCATCTATATTGCACCCACCCAGGAAGAAGCGGAGCGGGACGCTGAAGAACTACAGAATTTCTCCTCCCGTATCCTGCGTTCAGAGGGCAACAACGGGGCCATTGGCGCGCCGATGGACAAGAACGGAAACATCCCTCCCGGCTACGAGCACTGGGCCAACCGCCAGGCTGACCGAGAACGCCGCGATGATCCGGGCCACGCTGGACTGCCGCCGCTGGTGGGAACACCAGAAGTGGTGATTGAGCGCCTCAAGGCAACCCAAGCAGCCGGTATTAACCACGTGTTCGGCAACTTTGGGTTCCCCGGATTGCCTCACGAGAAGGTCATTCGTTCCATCGAGCTATTCGCCAAAGAGGTGATGCCCGAGTTCCAAGGAGCGCCGGTAGCCTAACCGCCACAGCATAGAAACAAAAAGGGACGCAGCGATAATCGCTGCGTCCCTTTTTTATTTTCACCCATTGCCCCTTTCGTCACCTCGGACTCATGGGCGTAGGTACGGGTCTGTAACCCGTCCTGCTTGCCGACAACATGCCTATACCGGAAAATCTCTTTCCGAGAAAGACCCGGAGAGTCCTCAACATTGTTTGCGCAGTGACAGGGTGGGTTGGAAACCCACCCCTAGAGGCGTCGTTGCGCATATTTAAATTTCTGGCCCTTTCTACGGTTTCGGTTAATCTACGGGGCCGCCTAGGGGTGTGATGGGGCTTTCACTGGTTAGGAACTTGCCGTAGCCGGGTTTCTGTTCCAGTTTACCGTCGTTCAGCAGAACTTGTCCCCGCAGCAGTGTCATCCACGGTCGGCCGCTCACCTTCCAGCCTTCAAACAGGCTGTATCCCGCTGTGCTTAGGTGATCAGCAGCCGTGACGACACGGTCAACACCAGGGGCCAGGATCAGCAGGTCGGCATCGGACCCGGCCTGGATGATGCCCTTTCTGGGATAGAGGCCAAAGATACGCGCCGGGTTCTCCGACATCACCCTGGCCAGCCACCAGATGGGGAAGCCGCGCTTGACCACCCCCTCGCTGTACATTAGCGGGGCCACAGTCTCGATTCCCGGGGAACCAAAGGGAACAGAAGCGCCGTCCGGGGTTACGAATATGTTGTCCCAACCGGGCTTTTTAAGTTCCTCTGGGTGGGGAGAGTGATCACTGCCGACCAATGATATTTGCCCTTGCCTTAGTCCGTCCCACAGGGCGTCTTGGTCAGGGCCGTCTTCGGGTCGTAGTGGAGGTCCGATCTTGGCCATCGGGCCGAATTTAGCCATCTCGGCGTCGGACAAGAGCAGATACTGAGGACAAGTCTCAGTCCAAATCTTCTGACCTTGAGCCTGGGCCTGCTTGATCCGCTCCAGCCCCAATTGGGTGCTCAGGTGCACAACGTAGGTGGGGCAGCCAGTGGCGGAGCCCATCTTGATGGCCCGGTTGATGGCCTCTTCCTCAGCCCAATCCGGGCAGGCAGTGGGAAAGTCTTCTGGGTGGGTATGACCATCTGCGATCAGTTTGTTTTCCAGGTACTCAATGATGTTGCCGCTCTCGCAATGGAGCTGCAGCACCCCGCCGCCCTTGGCCACCAAATCCATGGCCTCGCAGATGTAATCGTCGTCGCACATCCGGCCAGGCCGTTTCTTATAAGTCATGAACATCTTGAACGACTTGATGCCCAATTCCATTGCCTGGGGCAAAGTTTTTAGGATGTTCGGCCGGTTCTGCAATATGAAGTGGAACGCAAAATCTACCACCGCCGATGCCGTGACTTCTTCTTGCGTCCGGCGAACGGCCTGCTCCAAAGTCTCGTCGCCTTCAAGAGCGTAATTGCCAAAGGGCACCAGAGTCGTCAGCCCGGCGTGGGCCGCCGCAAGTGCGCCCAGTGCATAGTCATCGTGCCCATCAAGATGCACGTGAGAATCAATCAGGCCGGGTAGGACGAACTTGCCCTCGGCGTCGATATAGCGGTCGGCTTTGGGCATTAGATTTTCCGGACCAACAACCGCAATCTTCTCGCCCTTAATCGCCACAGCAGCGTCAAAAACCTGGGACGAGGTAACCACCTTGCCGCCCCGTATAATCGTGTCCACTCGCTGTTCTGCCATGTCTCGCCTCCCACTCGTAATCAAGCCTGATTCCAAACTGCCGCGAGTGTAATCTGGGCCGGATAGGCTGTCAACGAATCCGTGTCTAATTACAACCCATATCGACATTCTCTATTTAATAGCTTCGTTGACAGCTTTAAGCGGGCACGGCTACACTCGCTCCAATCGCTGATTCAGCTTCAAAAAACCCGGAATTTACTCCCGGTAATTAGAGGAAAACAATGCAACTAGAAGGGAAATTCGCCCTCGTCACCGGCGCTGGCCGGGGCATGGGCCGCGCAATCTCGCTGCAACTAGCCGAAGAAGGCGCCAACATCGCCGTGTCAGACATTGATGCCTCAACTGCTGAGGATACGGCGGTGGCCGTGAAACAACTCGGTCGAGAGAGCATTGTGCTGCCTGCCGACATGGGGAACGTGCAAGATATCCACCGCATGTTTCAGCAGGCCAAAGACGCTTTCGGTCGACTGGATGTCGTCGTGAACAACGCAGGAATTACCAAGTACCTGGACATCATGGATGTTCAGGAAGATGACTGGGATCTGATACACCGCGTCAACGCCAAAGGTGTGTTTTTCTGCATGCAGCGAGCGGCCAGAGTGCTCATTGACCAGGGGGAGGGAGGCCGGATTATCAACATTGCCAGCATCGCCGGTAAAGGCTATGCCGGAACGTCAAATGTCGCCTACGCCGCCAGCAAGGGCGCAGTGATATCCATGACCCACATAGCGGCGCTGCAGCTTGGCCAGTATGACATCAACGTGAACGCCATTTGCCCCGGCTCAACCCTAACGACAATGGCATCCGATACCATGGCCGGCCGTGCCGAGCGATCGGGACAGACCGTGGCAGAATTGGAGCAAGCACGGGACGCCAAAATCCCCATTGGAAGGCCCAACGAGCCGGAAGACATAGCGGCAATGGCTGCGTTTTTGGCTGGCCCAGGTGGACGCAACATCACCGGCCAGGCGTTCAACGTGGACGGTGGACTAGTGATGCACTAAAAGCGTTTTTATCCACTGCACTCCCGTATTTGATGCCAAGCCGCATTACGTGTACTTTAGAACCACCTGGTCCGGCTGTTAAAATAACCGAAACAGGTGTCGGGAGGGGCGATGATGGTCTCAAAGCCAAGGGTCACCTTCCTAATGGTTTTGGCGGTCTTTATTGCGGCGTTTGGTGGCAATGCAACTCCTCCGCCGGTCTCTGCCAATCTGATTCCCGTTCTAAACGTTACTCCGAAGTTGGCGGTGCCCAACCAAATAGTCACGCTATTCGGTAGCGGGTTCACCCCTGCGGTGGTGGTAAACGGCGAATTACTTTCGCCGACGCACCAGATAACCGGAGTTGAGCCTAGCGTTATCTCCATCGACGGCGAGCCTCTCAGTGCGCCCGACGTCACCTATCCCGTTAATTTCGACACCATGGGCAACTGGGTTGCCTCAATCACCGTGCCCCTGACCCTTCAGACTGTTGCCGGGAATCAATTGGTAATCACAGCAGTGGATGATCTCGGCGTGACCCAGACCACCCGGTTGGATTTCAAGACTCCAATCATCAGGGTTGACCCGGAAACAAGCAGCCGCAATTCAGACCTGATACTAAGCGGACTGGGTTTCCCTTCTTCCAACACCGCCACCGCGCCAAACGTGAAGGTATCCATCACCTACTCAGGGGTGGTCCTGGGCGAGATCACGCCAAACTACTTTGGCGAATTGGACGCCGTCTTCACAGTCCCCGCTGTGACGAACACACCGTCAACCAATATCGTCCAGGCAAGGATCGTAGGTTATAACCGGGTAGCCATTACCACCCACTCTGTGCCTGATGCTAACATCGTTGCTTCTCCCACCACTGGCAGGGCAGGTAGCGTAGTTACGATTACAGCGTCAGATTTCCCAACAATAAGCCCTGTCTCTAGCATCAGGGTTGGCAATACCACGGTGTCCACTTCGCCAGCGCCAATCACCAACCAGGACGGCAGCTTTGTATCTTCATTTAACATGCCGCTGTTGTCCACTGGGGTGCACACCATTACCGCCACGGCCGGCGGCATCTCTGCAGTGGTCCCGTTCACATTGATCGAAGGCGACGCGGTGGTGGACCAAGTCCTGCCCGCGCCCATTCCCGCGTCGTCATCAGCCCCGGTCAACGCCCTCGGGAATCTTGCAGAGGACGATAATCTGATTCGAGTTTGGACCTTCAATAACGCGGATAAGAGTTGGGCATTCTATGATCCACGCCCGGCGTTTTCCAAGGCCAATTCTATAAGAACCATGGAACCGGGGCGCGTTTACTGGATTAGGTTAAACGAGACCCAGACGACGGCGCTCAACGGCAAATCCAGAGTCCTGTTCGTCGGCTGGAACCTGCTCCCCTGGTGAGCCGCGCGGAGTGCTGGCACACTGGCGTCCGTTGATACCCTATGGGATAATATTGGCTCAGGCACGAGCCTGGATTAGGAAACCCTGGAAAAATTAATTACGTCATTCACTAAAACTTCCCGGTGAATGACCTTGGCGATAGGTGCCCCACACATGGAACTCAACGTCAGGCTCTTTGCCTTATACCGGGAACGCGCCGGCAAGAACATTGTCACGGTAGCCGTGGCTGACGGAGCAACGGTCTCCGATCTTACTGACGAAGTTCGGCGGCAAATTCCCAACCTGGCCCCACCGGAAGTAAAAATAGTTGTGGCTGTGAATACCGACTACGCCGACTCCGAAGTGGTGCTCCAGCCTGGAGACGATGTCTGCCTGATTCCACCCGTGAGCGGGGGCTGACCAGATACTGGCGAGAAAATATGATGATAGAACTAACTGAAGACACCCTCAATCCAGAAAAAATCACTGAACTGGTGCGTCGCGATACCAACGGTTCAGTTATAACTTTCCTTGGCACCACTCGGGACAACTTCGAAGGCAAGACAGTACTGACCCTTGAATATGAAGCCTTTGATGAGATGGCCGTAAAAAAGCTGGAAGAAGTGCGCCAAGAGTTGATGGCTGAATTCGGCTTGGAACAGGTTGCCATCAGTCACCGCATCGGCACCGTTGGCATCGGCGAAATCAGCCTAGTCGTAGCCATCGGCTCCCCCCACCGCAAAGAGGGTTTTAACGCCTGCCAGAAGGCCGTGGACCGGATTAAAGAAGTGATACCCATCTGGAAGAAAGAGGTCTACCAAGACGGTTCCCGTTGGGTGGCTTGCGAGGACCACGAATTCTCTCCAGAACAGGCATCAGGCCAGGGACATTCCCACTAATCCAGTGCCGTCCTTTAGCTAATTAGGCTCCGTTGCAGCCTCGGGCGCCCAGTCCAAGTCTTCCGCTCGTTTCCCTTGATCATCACCATTCCAGCCTTCAGGCAGGCTTTCAGATCGGCCTCGGTTTCGGTCTCTAACCAGCACTGCGTTGATCGCTTGCCGCAGGGTCCTCACACCGATGACCTTCATGCCATCGGGAACTTTCAGACCTTCCAAGCACATCTCTGGCAGGACACATTTCTTTAGACCTAAACGAGCAGCCTCATTGACCCTACGCTGTGCCTGGGGGACCGCCCGTATCTCGGCGCTCAGTCCAATCTCACCAAAGGCGAACAAGTCGGGATCCAGCGGGCTGTTGTAGAGACTGGAAGCCATGGCGAGTACCAAGGGTAGATCGGCCGCTGGTTCAGTGATCTTAAATCCCCCGGCCACATTGGTGATGATATCTTGTCCGGACAATTCCAGACCGGCACGACGAGACGCCACCGCTGACAGCATCAGTAGTCTGTTGTAGTCCACACCGTTGGCCACCCTACGCGGAGCCGGCAATTGAGAAGGGGAGGTTAACGCCTGTACCTCCAGCAGCAACGCACGGCTGCCCTCCACCACCGGAGCTAGGGATGCGCCAATCGCGCCTCCCGCCCGTTGGGACAGCAAAGCCTTTGACGGGTCAGAAACGTCCATCAAACCCTGTTCCGTCATCTCGAATACGCCTACCTCAGTGGTGGCGCCGAAACGGTTCTTCCCGGCACGTAGCACCCGATAGCCGCCGTCTTCTTGAGACTCCAGATACAGAACTACATCCACCATATGCTCCAACACCCGCGGGCCGGCCAATGAGCCATCCTTGGTCATGTGTCCGGAGACGAACACTGCGATTCCACTAGCCTTGGCCCAACGGAGCAGCCGCAAACCGGCCTCTCGCACCTGGCTAACGCTGCCTGGCCCTGAGGTTTCATCATCGCTGTATAGCGTCTGGATGGAATCCACAATTGCAAGGCCAGGTCGCACCGAGTCTAGTTTCTCAATGACAGTCGTTAGGTCGGTTTCGGAAAGCATTAAAACTCCCTCTCCGGCAAACCCCAAGCGTTCTGAGCGCAGTTTGATCTGCTGGGGAGACTCTTCTCCGCTGACGTACAGCACTTCCTCGCCCTTGGCAGCCACGTACTGGGCCATCTGTAGGAGGAGTGTGGATTTTCCAACGCCTGGCTCTCCGGCAAGGAGTACCACTGATCCTGGCACCACGCCGCCACCCAACACTCGGTTCAGCTCTGCGGAAGGTAGCGGGTCGCGAGATTGGTCATTGGTAGAGATAGAGGAGAGTTCGACAACCTCAGTCGGTTGAGTGGCGAGCCATCCGGGGCGGCCTTTCTGTTGCGGGGCCACGGTCATTTCCACCAAAGGGGAGTTGGAGCCGCAACCTTGGGCGGGACAAAAACCCATCCACTTGGCGGTTTCGTTGCCGCAAGAGGAGCACATGAAAACTGTTCGCCGCGTATCTTTTAACTTAGCCACAACATCATCACCTCACCCGGAATCACTGAAGAACCCCAAGGGAACGCGGCCATTATAACAACAGAAGGCCCCACAATTGCGGGGCCTTCTGTCAGTAGTTCCTAAGTTTGCCGATTCTTCGCCGGGGTTAATCAGCCGACGCTGCTGCTTCCGTTTCCGGTTCAGCTTTGGCCTTGGCTTTGGGCTTGGCCTTGGCCTTGGCCTTGGCTTTCTTGGAAGTAATCTTGACCTTGCCATCATCGTCCATGTCAACCATGGCTACGTCTCCGGCCACCAGCCTGCGGCTGAGAACCTCGTCAGACAAGCTATCTTCAATCTCGTCCTGGATGAGTCTGCGTAGCGGCCTGGCACCCAGAACAGGATCGAAACCGTTCTCCCCCAGGTGTATCTTGGCTGCTTCAGTGATCTCCAGTTCGATATCTTTCTCACCAAGTTCGTCCCTGACCTGGTTCATCATCAAATCAACGATCTGAAGAATTTCAGGCCTGGTGAGCTGGTGGAAAACGACTGTGGAGTCGATACGGTTGAGGAACTCAGGCCGGAAGAAGCGTTTGACCTCTTCTAAGACCTTGTCCTTCATCCGCCCATAGGCACTTTCATCAGTCTGGGCATCGCTGGTCTTGGCGGAGAAGCCGAGGGCTGTCTCACGCTTGATCAGGTCCGATCCCAGGTTGCTGGTCATGATGATGATGGAATTTCGGAAGTCTACCTTCCGGCCTCTGGCATCGGTCAAATGGCCGGCATCAAAGATCTGGAGCAAGATGTTGAACACTTCTGGATGGGCTTTTTCAATTTCATCAAGGAGCACTGCGCAATAGTTCTTGCGACGAACACCCTCAGTCAACTGTCCGCCCTCGTCATAACCCACGTACCCGGGAGGTGCGCCGATTAAACGAGCAACGGTATGCCGCTCTTGGAACTCAGACATATCCAGGCGAATCATGTTGTCTTCGTCGCCAAACATGAATTCGGCTAGAGTGCGTACCAACTCGGTTTTACCAACACCGGTGGGGCCGAGGAACATGAACACGCCGATGGGACGGCGAGAGTCCTTCAGACCTGCCCGTGCGCGGCGAACCGACTTGGAGATGCTGATGATCGCTTCGTCCTGACCGATGATCCGCTTGTGCAATTCGGCTTCCATCTGGAGGAGCCGTTCGGTCTCCTCTTCCGCCAGCCTGGTTACCGGAATACCGGTCCACATGCTGACAACAGCGGCGATATCGTCTTCAGTGACAACACGGCGCTCTTTGTTCTCGCCCTCTTGCCATTCTTTTTCCAGAGTGTCCAAGTTCTCCGTCTGGCGAAGTTCCCGATCTCGTAGTTCAGCTGCTGTCTCGTATTGTTGCGATGCGATGGCTTCGTCTTTCTCTTTGCGGACCTGCGCCAAGACTTCCATAGCGTCCTTCACGGATGCCGGTGTGGCACTGCCGCGTAGGCGTACCCGTGAGCCAGCCTCGTCAATGAGGTCAATAGCCTTGTCCGGGAGGAAGCGATCCGGGATGTAGCGCTGGGCCATAAGGGCTGCAGCCTTGATAGCTTCGTCGCTTATATCAACCCCGTGGTGATCTTCGTATTTGTGACGGACGCCCATCAAAATCTGTACGGTGTCGTCATTGGACGGCTCTTCAACCCGAACGGGCTGGAGGCGACGTTCTAGCGCGGCATCTCGCTCAACGTACTTACGGTAGTCATCCAGGGTGGTGGCCCCGATGCATTGAATCTCACCGCGAGCCAATGAAGGCTTAAGGATGTTGGAAGCATCAACGGCACCTTCGGCGGCGCCTGCTCCGACAATCGTATGTATCTCATCTATGAAAAGGACGCAGTTACCGGCGGCCTTAATCTCTTCAATTACTTTCTTCAGCCGCTCTTCGAACTCACCCCGGTACTTGGTGCCGGCAACCAGTGCACCCATATCCAGTGTGACCAATCGCTTACCTTGGAGTGAGTCAGGAACGTCTCCGGAGCTTATCAGTTGGGCCATAGCCTCAACGATGGCGGTTTTTCCAACGCCAGGTTCGCCAACAAGAACAGGGTTGTTTTTGGTGCGGCGGCTGAGGATCTGGACCATCCGCTCAATCTCTTTGGACCGGCCAATGACCGGGTCAAGTTTATCCGCTTTGGCAGCGACGGTTAGGTCGACGCCCAATTGATCAAGGGTTGGAGTCTTGGAGGTTGACCGGCTACCTTGGGTGCCGGTGCTGGAAGTATGACTCAGTATGCGGTGGGTTTCGGCCCGGACCTTGTCCAGGGTCACTCCCAGGCTTTCCAGGACGCCGGCGGCTACGCCTTCGCCCTCACGCAGTAGGCCAATGAGTAGGTGCTCCGTACCGATGTAGGTGTGGTTCATGCGTCGAGCTTCGTCGACGGCCAGTTCTACAACTTTTTTCGCACGGGGTGTAAGCCCAATCTCGCCTTGTGCTGGTTTCTCGCCGCGGCCAATGATGAATTCTACGGCCGATCGGACCTTAGTCAGGTCCACTGACAAACTGGAAAGCACGCGTGCAGCAACGCCTTCAGTCTCGCGAACGAGACCCAGAAGGATGTGCTCGGTGCCAATGTAGTTATGGTTAAAACGCTGGGCTTCTTCTTGAGCCAGCGATAGTACCCGCCGTGCGCGTTCGGAGAACTTCTCGAATCTACTGCCCATATTATCGCTCCTGAAGGGAGTGAGGTAAGGAACCCATTTCACCATGGTTCCTTTTAGATAGAGACACATGCCATTCTTAACGAAACGCCTGCCCAAAGATAAATCGGAGCAGACTAGACACTATAAGGTATTTTTGCCGCCAAGTTACTGCAAAGACCCTGTAGCGTAAGGGGAGTTAACCTGTGGGGACTCGACCCAACGGTGATGGGAACGGGGCCCTTGCAGAGTATTCACCCTCATGACCCTCGTGCATCCAATTATATTAGAGGCTCAACTATGTGTAAAGGCACATTTGAGGAATCAATATAAAGGAAGGGTGTATCCAGCCAAGCCTGGAAAAGATAAGGATGAGCGGCGTGAGCCGAATCCATGCGGGAAGGTTGCCGGAGGGTTACCTGTGGCTGGAGGCACCAAGGTCGTAGACTGGAAAGGTGCAACAGTGAGGGGGCATCAATAAAGTGTGGAAATACCCCCCGGCGGTGACCTATTTTCCCACTCCGTCGCCAGAGCAGTATCGTAGGCGCTGAAGCGTTTCACTACCGTGTTCGGGATGGGAACGGGTGGGGCCGCTTCGCTAGAACCACCAGGAGATACATCAACACGATTAGTATGCACCATTTTTCACAACCTCGCAAGGGCAAATTAGGCTAAATCGCGGGTCAATTTAGAATTGGTGCCAGTCTCATTCTTATATCTAGATACCCATTGTATCGCAGCCGGGTTTTACCGCACCTTCATTTAACATAAAACCCGGTTGACTTTTATCTTGGTATACTGATTAAATCATCAAAAGAATCGGTAATGGAAGAGGTGCGCAGGGATGGGGAGAAGGCTATTTAAGGAACTAGAGCGTTCTTACGGTTTTGACGAAGTAGCAATCGTTCCCGGCCAGGTGACGATTAACCCCGAATTGACCTCAACCAAGATGAACATCGGGAACTTGTCATTTGAGATTCCGATTATGGCCTCCGCGATGGACGGCGCTGTTTCTCCAGGATTCGCCGCCTACATGCATGAGATGGGCGGCCTGGGCGTCCTAAACGCCGAGGGTCTATACACCAGATACGAAGACCCCTACTCAGTGTTGGAAGAGATTATCTCCTGTCCTCAGGATGAAGTCACCAGCTTCCTGCAAAAGGTCTACTCAGAACCGATTCGTGAAGAACTAATTGGCCAGCGCGTCCGTGAGATTAAGAACTCCGGAGCAACTTGCGCTGTGTCGTTCACCCCTCAGAACACCAAACGCATGTCCCCTGCGGCCGTCGAGGCCGGAGCCGACATGATTGTGGTCCAGTCCACTGTGACCACTGCCCGGCATATGTCGAACAGTTACCGTGGTCTGGTCTTCTCCGAACTCATCGATGCCTTGAAGGTTCCCGTGATTGTGGGCAACTGCGTTACTTATGAAGTAGCGTTGGAACTCATGGAAACCGGGATTGACGGCCTGTTGGTTGGCGTTGGCCCCGGCGCTGCCTGTACCACCCGCGAGGTGGTTGGCGTCGGCGTTCCCCAGGTTACTGCCACCCTCCAGTGCGCCGCGGCCAGGGAAGATTACTTCCGTAGGACCGGACGCTACGTATCGGTCATCACAGACGGCGGCTTCCGCACCGGAGGCGACATCTGCAAAGCCATGGTTAGTGGCGCAGACGGCGTCATGCTGGGCACCCCGTTTGCTCAGGCTAATGAAGCTCCCGGACGCGGGTTCAACTGGGGCATGGCCAATCCACACCCCGAACTACCCAGAGGAACCAGAATCTCCGTTGGCACCAAGGGCTCCCTTAAAGAGATTCTCTACGGGCCAACCTCCAAGACCGACGGCACACAGAATTTCATGGGTGCCCTGAAAGTGGCCATGGGCATGTGCGGCGCCTACACCCTACGTGATCTGCACAAAGCCGAGATGGTCATAGCCCCTTCGATTAAGACAGAAGGCAAATTCTTCCAGATGAGCCGCTAATATCTCCTAGAGTTAACTATCCCTGGAGGCCAATATGGCACAGGCGACCGGCATGATAGAAATCCTTGATCCCACTGCTGAGGATGTCCCCGAGGAACTGGGACTCAGCGACGCCCTCCCCGACCTTAAGGGAAAGGTAGTTGGCCTTCTGGAAAACCGTAAGTACCACGCCGACGCTTTCTTGGGTGAACTAAAAGATGTGCTGCTTAACGAATACGGCGCAGAAAGGGTGGTATACGCCACCAAGTTCACCTACAGCGCACCCTGCGCCGATGAGACGATACAGTCTCTATCTGATGAATGCGATGTGGTGATTCACGCCATTGCCGATTGAGGCTCCTGCACAGCGTGGGGTCTCCACGACACAGTGTTAACCGAGTCCAAGGGCGTACCGTCCGTGAGCGTCATCACCAGCACTTTCACCAGGGCCGCCCACGCCAGGGCCACTGCCTTGGGAATGCCCGGAGCACGCATTGTAGTGCTGCCCAGCCCGCTGGCCCCGCGCACGATCCCCGAGGTCCAGCAAATGGCTCACGATTATGCACCTGAGATTGTTGGTCTTCTAACCGGAAAATAAAACCAACACAATCACCACTCCCAATAAGAAAAACAAGAGGGCCTTAATGGCCCTTTTTAATTTGAACCCGTCTTGACTTGGCAAGCTCCTAGTCCGAGAATCCTCTCCTGAGTTCCAACAAATCTTCGCCAAAGAGGTCTAGCGTCGTGAGTTCCGTTTCCCTTAATGCCAGACGGGTAGATGTACCAGATTCATTCCAGGCCATCCAAGACTATTGCTGGGAACAGGGCTGGACCGATGGACTGCCAGTGGTGCCGCCCACGGAACCCCTGGTGCGAGAGATGCTGGCCGGCTACGGAGGTGCGCCTTCTTTATCTCTGGGAACGATGCAACCGCGAAACGCCCAGGCAACTTTGGAGAAGATCGCCATCAACGCGGTGATGGCCGGCTGCACGCCGGATTACTTCCCAGTTGTGGTTGCGGCAGTGAAAGCGTCGTTGGGCAAAGACTTCAATCTAGGCGGGAATGCTGCCACCACCGGCGGAGCTGCCCAGGTCATGATTATCAATGGCCCCATCGCAGCGGAGTTGGAAATAAATGGCGATGCCGCCTGCTTTGGTCCTGGGTCTAGATCAAACGCCGCCATTGGCCGGGCTCTGCGGCTGGTAATCCGTAACGTGGGCGGTCTGGTGCCAGGGGAGATGGACAAAGCAACTCTGGCCACTCCCGGCAGGTACAGCTTTTGCTTCGCCGAGAATGAAGCCCGCAGCCCCTGGGAGCCCCGAAACGTGCAGATGGGCTACCCCGAAGGGTCTAGCACCGTCACGTTGGTTGCCGTCAGAGGCGTCTACACCCTCATGGAATCAACGTCCCCGACCGGACTAGGTGTGCTACAGACGATTGTTGGGAACATGCAAGCCGTTGGCATATCCAACTACTATCAGATCGGAACCGGCGCCCAAATCGTGGTGGTCATTTGTCCGGAACACGCCGAGGAGATCGCCGCGTCAGGCCTCTCCAAGTCTGACGTCCAAGAATTCATCTACCAGAACGCACGGATGCCGCTAAGGATCTTGATGGACCGGGCCCATTACGGCAACCGCAACTGGCCAAGTTGGGTTGACCAGAGCGACCCGGAGACGCTGGTGCCCATTGTCCGGTCATCTGAAGATTTGGTGATTATCGTTGCTGGCGGTGACGGTCGTCACTCAGCCTGGTTGGCTGGATGGGGCGTAACTCGAATGGCCACGGAAGAAATCATCAAGCACGCTTAACTGGGTCCAATAGACGACGAATCTCCTCATCCGGTCTCATGCTTATCATCTTTGAAACTTATCGTCTGAGTGGGACAACAGGCCATTTGCGTCTGTAATCCGCACTTCTGACAAAAACGGCTTGACCGTAATTCCGCCCTATCGGAGAATCTAAATAGGGCATATTTTCTTGATTGCACCAGTCAATTCTCATGTACTCGAAACCAAAGAAGAACGCGCGCATCTTAGTAAATGCCAATTACACACGGGTACGAGAAAGTAACCCCACAGGACCACCGACCCAATCCGTAAGTCCAACAAACATTCCCATAGGTAAGGTTAGTTACAGGTACTAATTTCAACTTACCAAACACTAAATTCACACAGCTGGTGACGAATTCTAACAATTTGCCTCATTACGGCTATGCATCACGGCCATCATCCAGAACTAATACGACAATGAAACAAATCACATTGACGAAATCGACCACCAACTGGTAAAATAGCACTATCAATCTGAGGTAAATAGCATGGCACAACGCACTACAATCGCACCTGAAAACAACGACGAACCAGCCGTTTCTACATGCCGTCACCACTGGGTAATCCAGCCTGCCGACGGCCCCGTTAGTAACGGATTATGCCAGGTTTGTAGGGAAACCCGCGAGTTCAAAAACTACGTCGAGTCGGCCACTTGGGGCGACAGCCGTATCACCAACAAGGCGTCATCCGCCTCGCCTACGGAGTCGACCTCCGACGACGCAGACGTAAGCGCCCCACAGGCTGCGAACGAGGAAGAAGCTGCATCCGAATAGGTTGAAGCCTAACCCCTCGACTACCGACAATTGGCACCATTAACTGGCAGACATTGATTGGCCGATCAGACTACATCTGAAAATGGGGGTGTTCTGATTGGCCAATTTTTTTGCTATGGCCCAGCCCGTAACTCGTCTCAAAACACCTACCCATAACTCCAGTGGGTGACGACCACTCGAGAGCCGGAAATCAATCACAAAATGATCGCCGCAAAACCTTGTCTACGCCGGGCAAACAGGGTTTATAATATCCACTGCCAGGTAGATGGGTATTCTTGGTCCGGTAGACCCTATTTAGGTAAGCCCACCTTGGCATTATGTGGAATGTATGGCCGCATTTTGTGGGGAGGAAGACGGGTTTAGTGTTTACGCACCTTCACGTTCACACCGAGTACAGCATGTTGGACGGCATCAGCCGAATACCCAACCTGGTGGCTCGCACTAAAGAGCTAGGGATGGAATCCCTGGCCATAACTGACCACGGCACCTTCTACGGCGTGGTCGACTTCTACTCGGCATGCAAAGAAGTTGGCATCAAGCCAATCATCGGCTGCGAGGTCTACGTAGCCCGCAACAGCCGCTTCGATAAAGACCCCTCAGAGCGCAGCCCCAACCACCTAGTGTTGCTTGCCCGGGATAACACCGGCTATCGCAACCTGATGCAGTTGGTAACCAAGGCCCACGTGGACGGATTCCACTACCGACCCCGCATCGACAAAGGCCTTCTAGAAGAATTTGGCCAGGGTCTGGCAGTTCTTTCTGCGTGTCCCTCGGCAGAGGTGCCTCGCCTGCTTGCCGATGGCAACGACGCCGAGGCAGCCAAGGCCGCCGGGTGGTACAAAGAGCGGTTCGGCGACGGCTACTTCCTAGAGATTCAACGACACGAGCACGTCCCCAACTTGCCCAAGATCAACGAAGGCTTAATCGCCATGGGCAAAAAGCTGGACTTGCCTCTAATCGTCACCAATGACGCGCATTATGTAAATAAGGTAGAGTCACCACTACAAGATATTTATATCTGTATCCAGACTAGCACTAACATCAACGACGAAAAACGCCTCCGAATGGAAGATGATTCTTACTACATCAAGAGCCCGGCGGAAATGGCCCAGCTGTTCCCTGACTTTATGCCGGCGCTGGAGAACACCCAACTGGTCTCTGACATGTGCAACGTAGAGTTGGACTTTGGCCAGACTCACCTTCCCAAATACCCAACTCCGGACAACATGGACGCTGACGAATACCTGGCTCAGTTGTGCCAAGAGGGTTTCAAACGTCGTTACCCCCATCCAACAGCCGCAGACATAGACAGGCTCAAGTACGAGTTGGACGTAATCCGACACACCCAGTTCGCCAACTATTTCCTCGTCGTCTGGGACATCATCGACTTTGTGCGTAAGAGCAATATCATCTACGGCGTCCGTGGTTCTGCGGCCGCCAGTGTGGCCCTTTACACCTTGGGCATCACAGACGTAGACCCGATGGAGTATCGGCTGGTCTTTGAGAGATTCCTAAATCTGGAACGCAAAGAGATGCCCGATATTGACTTGGACTTCCAAGATGATCGCCGAGATGAAGTCCTCCATTATGTGATCGACCGCTACGGCAATGACCGCGTGGCCCAGATCATCACCTTTGGAACATTGGGCGCCAAAGCGGCGCTGCGTGACGTGGGCCGGGCGCTTGGCATGGGCTACGGAGACGTGGACCGCATTGCCAAGATGGTGCCGCTAAAGGCAAGGACTCTGGACGATGCCCTGCGGGTTAGCCCAGAGCTCAAAGCAGCCTACGAACAGGAACCTGCTGTAACTAAATTGGTGCAAAATGCCCAGGGTTTGGAGGGCATAGTCCACCACGTTAGCACTCACGCCGCCGGCGTTCTGATCGCGGATGAGCCACTCACCGAGACTGTGCCGCTACAGAGGCCGGCTAAAGGCGACGAAAACAGCCCAGTATTGATGACCCAATACTCCATGGAGCCGGTGGCCCACCTGGGTCTCCTGAAAATGGACTTCCTTGGGCTAACCAACCTGACTATCCTTGATCGCGTTGTGAAACTAGTCAAAGAAAGCCAGGGTATGGAGATGGACTTACAGACCATCCCCTTGGATGACGTTACAACCTATGAATTGCTGTCGTCTGGTGACACCAACGACCTGTTCCAGCTTGAAAGCGCCGGTATGCAGCGTTACATCAAAGCCCTGAAGCCCTCCAACTTGGGTGACATCGCAGCGATGATTGCGCTCTACCGCCCCGGCCCCATGGAAAACATCGAGACGTTCATCGATGCCAAACATGGCCGCAAACCCATTTCGTTCCCTCATCCCAGCTTTAAGGAGCTGTTGGACGAGACCTACGGTGTCATTGTCTATCAGGATCAGGTTTTGTTAATCCTGCAGCAGTTTGCCGGTTACTCGTTGGGAGCAGCCGATATCGTTCGCAAAGCCATGGGCAAGAAGATTGCATCATTGATGGCTGAAGAACGCGTGAACTTCGTCCGTGGCGCCCATGACAAGGGCTACGAGGAAAGCGTTTCCGGTGAGATATTTGACCTGATTGAGCCGTTTGCGGGTTATGCCTTCAACAAGGCCCACAGTGTCAGTTACGCGATGATTTCGTACTGGACGGCGTATTTCAAGAACCATTATCCAGTTGAATACATGGCTGCGGTACTCAACTCCCGATTGGACAACCCAGAGAAGACACTGGGTTCCATGAATGAGTGTTTCCGCCTGAAGATTCCGATTCTGTTGCCAAACATCAACCGGTCGGAGGAGTACTTCTGTATCGACCATGAGACCTATGACCAGCGCTCTGACGGGTCGGATGGAATGACGCTGGGCGGCCCTGGTCTGCGTATTGGGCTGGCCGCCATCAAGACAGTGGGAGAGGGCGCGGTACGACCTTTGGTGGCCGACCGGAAAGAGAATGGCCCCTACAAGTCCATCGATGATTTCAGCCGTAGGGCGGGTGCTATCGGACTTAACCGCCGCACGCTCGAAAGCCTGGCCAAGGCCGGAGCTTTCGACAGCCTTGCGTCACGGGGCGCGGTGGTAAATGCCCTGGATCAAATAGCAGCCACCGCACAGAGAGAGGCGCGCACCCGAGAGTCGGGTCAAACCAGCATGTTTGAAGGAAACGAAGCCGTTTCTGAGACCGCCGGGATGAGCGGAATAACCCTCGATGCGCCCGACGTTTCCGACCAAGAAAAGGCCGCTTGGGAGCGGGAGTTGCTAGGAATGACCCTGTCCCACAACCCCCTGATCGCCCTGGCCGCATTGAACATCGAGGGAGTGTACAACTCCTTGGACCAGATCACTGAAGAACTGTCTGGCCAGTCCATAAGCGTGTTGGGATTCATCTCAACGGTGATTGAACGAAGCACCAAGGAAGGCAAACGCTTCTTCATCGTGAATTTGGAAATTATGGGCGGAATTCTAGAGATCATGGTCTGGCCAGACACACTGATTCGCACCGCAGACGTCTGGCAGGACGGTCGATTAGTCCTAGTAACCGGCCGCTTGCGGTTTCGTGCCGACCAGATGTCAATTGCCTGTGATACCGCAATTGAGTTTGACCCAGACAATCCAACATTGCCGCCACCACCGCCAGCCAATCAGTGGAACGGATCCAACAATAACAACGGAAACGGATACACAAAAAAGAACAATGGCGACGTGAATGGCAACGGAAATGCCAAAAAAACAGCAGATACCAACATCAGAGAAAAGAAGGCGCAAATGACCACAAGCTACGACATTCCAGCGGAACCACAAAAGGTGGTCCGCTTGGCGGTTACCGAGTCGGATGATCCCAGCCAAGACGCCCATCTACTGAGAGAAGTCATCGGCGTTCTGTTGGAATACCCAGGCCGAGACCGTGTGAACTTGGACATCCGCACCGGAGAAAGACTGGTCCGAATGGACCTTCCGGTAGTGAGCACTGGTTATTGCGAAGCGCTACACGGCCGCCTGGAAGAACTCCTGGGCCTAGACACGGTTGCAGTCCACCAGGAATTGGGGTTGGAGGCTCCTGAAGAAAAACCAGTGACCACAATGCCTCTTGAGTCAGCTCCCGCGCCCGCTTTAGGCCAGACACAAAATAGTCAGCCACAACCAGCGCCAGAACCCGAGATGGTTGCCGACTCCACGCCTGACGCGGTGGAAGAACCTCAGATTCCGGTTTCAGTAGCCACCGATGTTATCGCTGCCGTAGGCCCTGACCCTGTGGGAGACGAGCCTCCTTTCTAGATTTTTGTTGAAATTACGGTCTGAACCACGCCTAAAAGTGCCTGCAGGCCACGTTATTAGTCCAAAACTGGAGGGTTGAGTTCTGCAATTTGCGATTTTCCGACATAATCTGGGCATCGTTACGAATGCCGGACTCACTCGTCGTTAATTAACGTTTAGACGCGTAAAACCATTGCCAATCAAAACTTGACCCTCCCAAAACCCGCTGGTACACTCCTGCGAATGCCTGGCGAACCCTGCGGTCAGATGTCATAACAAGGCCAAAGTGCCGTTTTCACAACGTCAACCAAGCCGGTAGAGAGAATGTTTAAGTATTATCACAGTTCCGCCCAAGAACTGTCCGTAACAAGGGAAGCGGTAACCCGTTCCCGAAATATCCCCCCTCTTATCCCCGCTCAGATTCGCTCCCGCAAAAAGCACGCAGTTCCCTGCGGTCCGTAGCNTTCACCGATATAGAGACTTGCGGTAAAAATCATGTCATTTTCCCCGGTTAACCCCGGGTTATGGAAACTAACCAGCGACAGTAAGCAGCAAAATAAGGAGAAAAACATGCGAAACGTATTAAGGGGCAAGATTCACCGAGCTTGGGTAACCGACGCCAACCCGGACTACGTAGGCAGCATCCTGATTGACCAAGATTTGATGGACAAAATCGACCTTTGGAACTTCGAAAAAGTTCTGATTTGCGACGTAACCAACGGTAATCGCTTTGAGACTTATGCCATCGCCGGCGAACGCGGTTCTGGTGTCTGCTCAGTCCAGGGAGCCGCTGCCCGCTTGAGTGCCAAGGGCAACTGCCTCATCATCATGTCATTTGACGTAACAGACGAGCCGATTGACCCTCAAATGATCCTGGTAGACGAAGAAAATAAGTTCATCGAATTTCTGGAGGGTGCCAAGAATGTCCAGCAAGTTCACTGAACAGGAAACAGAAACTTATTACGATGGCCAAGACGAGATCTACCGTTCTGTCTGGGACAAAGAAGGCAGCGTCCACTGGGGTGTCTTTGACGACAACACCGGAGACGATTTCCTAAAGGCCTGCTCCAACCTGAACGACATGATGGTGGACAAAGGCCGCATCAATTCCAGTTCGAACGTTCTCGACCTGGGCTGCGGAAACGGCACCACAGCTATCTGGCTGAACAATGACCGCGGTTGCCAAGTAACGGGTATTGATCTCAGTGGAGTCCGTGTGGACAACGCCAAGAATGCCCGCACCCGTCTCAGTCAGTCGGCCCAGGACAAGCTGGCATTTGAGAAGGCTTCGGCAACTGAACTTCCGTTTGGGGACGCCACTTTCACTCATCTTTGGAGCCAGGCGACCATCTATCACGTGCCGGACAAAGAAAGCGTGTTGAAAGAAGCCTACCGGGTTTTGAAAGACGGCGGGATTATGGTCTTTGATGACTTGATCAAGCCAAAGCCTGAAATCAGCGACCACGCTCAAAAATTCGTGTATGATCGATTGCTCTACGACACGCCATTCAGCTTTGATTCCTATCAAGATGCACTCAGGGCCCAGGGGTTCAAGAATCTTGAAGCCCATGACCTGTCTGCTCACCTAAAGAACAGCTATCTGCTGTTGGCTGGCCGGGTGCCCAAGGATTCGACAGAGCACGCCGAGCACTATGCAGAACTAGCCGATTCCTACATCCAAACCGCCAAAGCGGTGGATAACCAGGAACTGGGCTGGGGTTTGTACATCTGCCAGAAGTAATCCCGGAAGTAATCAATTATGGCCCGGCTTAGGCCGGGCCATAATGTTATCCTCGACCATCAGCAAACAACGACTAGACGCCATTCTTCAGCGATCAACGCGTAGCAACTCTCTCGAAAGCCTCACCTAGGAGTACAGCCATGCAAGAAAGTCACAAAAGAGTCCAGTGGGTCTATGAGTCGACCAACGACAAAGAGCTGGAAGACCGTTATGACCAATGGGCCGCAGATTATGACAACGACCTGGCTGAAGAATTTGCCTGGAATGCTCCTCAGAACGCCACTGACGTGTTCATTAAGCATGTAGATAAGCAAGCACACATATTGGACGCCGGGGCCGGTACAGGGCTTGTGGGGGAGTGTCTGGTCAGCGCCGGATACAAAGACCTGGCGGCTATGGACCTATCCAAGGGCATGCTAGACGAGGCCGAGAGCAAGAATCTCTACAACGCATTCCACCAGATGGCTCTGGGCGGAGATTTGGATTTCAAAACCGACGAGTTTGATGCCGTAATCAGCGTTGGTGTCTTCACTCAGGGACACGCCCCTGCCAATTCACTGGACGAATTGGCCCGCATCACCAAGCCAGGCGGACTGATTGTCTTCAGCCTCAGAGTAGACACTCACGAACCTGCCGGGTTCAAAAAGCAGCAAACTGGTATGGAAGAAGCTGGTGTTTGGGAACTTGCGGAGATGACCGACGAGTTCCAGCCGCTACCCAAAGGCGAGCCAGAAGTTTGGCATCGCATCTGGGCTTATAAGGTTAAGTAACCAGTCATTGTCCGGGATCATCCGGGAGCGCCCGCTAAATGCTCGCCTAAGAATTACCTTCCGCTAGAAAGTCTCCTATGACCTGTGCCAACTCCTGCGGTTTGTGGTAGCCGATGTCGTGGATGGTTTCCGGCACCCAGTAGACCCGCCCGTCCTTGAGATTCTTCTCTGCGGCTGCCACCATCTGGCGACGAGTTTCAGCAAACTCCGTCCCAGCCCGCTCAGGAGTCGGCCCAGCCGGTACGATAAGGGTTGGGCACTTGATTCTAGGCATAGTCACCGATGCCGGTTCGTCCCACATGGCCCGAATCACTTGGGCGTGGTTCTCCGGTTGCAGTATGTCCTGAATCTGGCCATCTTCATCCTCATAGACCATCGTTTGCACGATGCGCTCGATATCGTTGTTCCAGATGACTCCCATTTGATTGCGGAGCCGCTCCAGGAATTCTTCTCGGTTGCCGGTCACGTCTCTGGGGCGAACCCGCTGGGAGAATGCCTCCCAAGAAGCGCCGGGAAAGAGTCTGCCATCCAAAAATCCGCCGTCGATCATGATCAGACGACTTACGCGGTCAGGATAGTTGGCAGAGAAATTGGTTGCCACGTTGCCGCCCCAAGAATGGCCCATCACTGCCACTTGGTCTAAGCCAACATGGTCTAACAGGCCGGCAAGATCGTCAGACAGGGTCTGCCAGTCATAGCCGCTGGGCGCGCTGGTGGTCTGGCCGTGGCCGCGTTGATCTGGGGCGTAGATGTGGTAGCGGTCGCGGAGCATTGGGGCGACAATGTCGTACCAGTGGGCTGTTGAGGCCAATCCGTGGAGGGCCAATAGCGGCTGACCGTCTCCGCCCCAATCCAGATAACGGACCTTGAGTTCGCCGATTTCAGCCCATAGCTCTTTGGGCGAAGATTCTCCTGAAAGACCGTCTACCAACGTGGTACCTCCGTGCCAACTCTCTCAATTAGATGCAATTTTCAGGCTAGTATAGCAACTAGGACCAGCCGAATCGATAGACTGCCTCGATAAGTGATTAGGGGTTAATTGAGATATAAAAGAAAGGCCACTACTGATTAGTAGCGGCCTTTCTTTTTAATCTGGCCGGTCCAATTCCATCTGTAGTAGCCGGGCCTTTACGCCCAGACCACCACCGCCATAGCCGCCAAGTCCGCCGTCACTGGCAATCACCCTGTGACACGGGATTATTAGCGAGAACCTATTGCGGGCCATCGCCTGACCGGCGGCACGCATGGCCAGCGGGCTTCCGGCTTCAGCGGCCAACCAAGAATAGCTGCGGGTTTCGCCCGGTGGGATGCTCCGGCAAGCGTTCCATGCAGCGCTAAAGAAGGGCGTCACCCTGGAGAAATCCAGGTCAATCTCATCCAATGCTGCCATGTCGCCGTCCACGTAGCGATGCAAGCATTCTACTACCTTTGTGAACGCGTCGGGGTCGTCTTCCGCGCCGTCCAAGTCCGTCCCCAGGTCTTCTACAGCCTCTTGAGGCGTTGGTTTTAACGAGGCCCGCTTCAGGCCGTCGGTGCCTGCCAAGAGGACCATCCAACCCATGGGTAATTCAACCAGGTGGTACCTATCTCCATTCACCGCATCCTCCTCATTACACTAATCACGATTACATTAGTCACGACCACTACATCCTTAGGCGCATATTCTCACGAGTCACTACCAATGGAGCCTGCGCCGTACGATCTCCCACAGCATGGGCAACCTTATTTTTTGCCAGGCCACGGCCAGCACACGTCGCTCGCTGGCGGTGGTGTCTTTATTGCCGTATCGGTTTCGGACGTAGGCGGACACAATCAGCGAAACCGGGTTCGAATGGGATGGCAGTACCTGCTGTAGATTGCTGCCAAATTGATACGGCGTCTGATACCCCACTTGCCCCGCCGCGGCCAGCGATGCCAGGGTGTTCATGCGCCGGAAAGCCACTCTGGGGTTGTTTGGCGTTGCCAGGAATCGTCGCCAGATCAATGTCAAAGACCCACCGACTACAGTCAATCCGGCGATAACCATCAACAGCCACGGCCAATACCTGAGCACCGAGCTTTCATCAGAGCTGCTGGATACTAAATCCAGTGTGGCCGATGCATCCTCAGGGTCAAAGCAGTCATCCGACTCGTCAAGACAGCCCTCGTCCAGGAGTTCAGCCAAGATGGCCCCGGTGCCCAATATCTCTTGGTCTTCCAGTCCCGGTTGATAGAGTCTGGGCAGATTTTTGCCGGGTGTTGGCTCAAAGGGAATCCAACCAAATCTGGGGAAATAGACCTCTACCCAAGCGTGGCTATGGCTATCAGTGACCGCATATATCTCGCGGCCTTCAACCCTATCTCCAGTTGTGTAGCCCACGGCCAGCCTGGCGGGAACGCCCACCGTTCGCAGCATCACGGCCATTGTGGAGCCAAAATACTCACTGTAACCCTCACCAAGCCCAAATAGGAAATGGTCCACGCCGTCGACGCCGAATGGCGGTGGATCTACCCTGAGGTTATAGGGGTAATTGTTCCTAAGATAATTTTCAACAACCTTGGCTTTTTCATAGGGTGTAGCCCAACCGCTTGTCGTGCTGGCGGCCAAGTCGTTAACCCTGACAGGCAAGTCCGGCGGCAGCTGAAGATACCGATCAGAGACCCAAGCTGGGTATTCCTCGCCGGCGGTTTGGAGTTCCTCGGGCTCCGCCGAAGAGATAGCCGAAGTCACCTGATAGGGGTCTCCAATCTTAAATTTTCCACGAGGGCTCGTGACCGACAATACTTCGGGCATCGCTGGCAAGGCCTCTGTGATTTGGGCGCGCACAACTTGGCCGTCCACGCGATCCACCTTATCCAGTCGGAACTGGGTTGGCAGCGATAGGGCCAACATGGAGTCGCTGACCAAGCCGTCGCCCTGTTCCAAGATTGTTCTGAGAGCCCCGCCCACTTCTTCAAGGTAACCGGGCAGGTTGCTGTCCGGCCGCTGTAGGTCCAACAGGTCAATGGTGTAGACCGGTGCCGCTTGAGTCTCAATCATCACGTCCCGGTCTACGGCCAGCACTTGGTCTCCGGAGAAGAGTTTCTTAGACTCATACAACGGTGTGACAAAGTAGGTGACCTCGGTGCGTTGGCGGTCGGCCAGCGGCAGAGTGAATTCGGGCCGGTAACCCAGTGGTTCAGTCACTGTGTGCTCAGATAACCAGCCTTTTCCGTTGTAGGTGCTGTAGGTCCTCGCCTTCCAGTACATGCCCGCTGGAGAGTCAACCCACAGGACTTGGGTTGTTGTGGGATAGATGCTTCCCTGCAGGGCCATCACGTTATCCCAGATGCGAAAACCCAGGGGACGGCGCGCCGGCAATCCGGCGAACAACCGGTTGAAATCGTCTTCCATGGTTTCCAGGGGGGTCCGCATCGTCTCATAGGCGTCGTTGGCGACGCCCCACTTGGGCGCCATGGGCAACAAGAACGCCACCAATATGACCAGCACCGTTATTCCCAGACTATCTGAGAGTGATAGACCGGCCAGGTCGTCATCCACTTTGATTGACCGCCCTTCCCACTCTTGTTTCCGTCGGATCGCCTGGACGCGGGCCACCAACAACAGGGCGGTGAAAAGATAAAAGCCCAGGTGAAATGCCGTGTTCGGTGGGAGAAAAGTGAGGTTAGAAAGCAGACCAATCCCGCCAAGGACAAAAACTCCCCAGAAATTACCAAAGCGTAGGAACAACCAGGCACCCAAAAATCCGGTCAACCAGGTGGACACCATCAGCGCAAACGAGAATGGCAGGCGATCGATGTTAATCGATCCTTCACGAGCGGCGTCCAGCCACAGTTCCAGACGAAGCACCACCTGCCCCGTGCCGCCCACGCTGACACCATCGATACTGAAACTTGAAAGCTGCCACAGAATCACGCCCAGACCAACCGCAAGACCAAAGGGCACAAGGGCGATGGACCAAAGGGGGAGGCGGTAAAGGGCCAGCCCCGTGAGCATGGCAATAAAGAGCAGTTGCACCAAGTTGGGTGACGGTACCCAATCGGCCCGCTCCACAGAGATGACCACCACCATAAGGTTGAGCACCAGTAATCCAGCGGCGATCCAGCCCTCGTTGGGCCTTAAAGTGCGCTCCAACCAACCGATTCCATCCCAGAAACTTTCGGCAGAGACTTTACTCTCTCTCGGTTCCGAGGCCGTCCGTTCTAATGGCTGTATTGGTTCTCTGGCTCCCAGCGCTTCGGAGGTCATTCCGTGCCTCCGGCCAATCCGCCAGCCCAGCTGGTGGGAATCTCTCGCACCGGCGTTTGTAGCACGTCGTTTAGGCTGTCGCCTTGCCGTACCAGGTAGGTGGGAATGAGGTTGGCGCTTAGAGCTTCCAAAGGGGCGCTCATGTTTGTCGGCGAACCGAAACTGGATCGATCAACCAACACTACTGAAACTTCCACTCCCTGACGGCGCAGGTAATGCAACGACTCCACCCACTGGGTATCAACAGAAGACGTAACCACCGTCAACGCGTTGTATTGGTTCAGGTGGGCGCAAACGGCGTAGATGAAATCTTGCAACGGACGCTGGCCAAAAGCTCGGACTTCAGAGAGGGTTTCCATCAGACGACCACGTTGTTCCGGGCTGCTATCAGGCCGAGAGATATGGTCTTGGTCTCCGTTGGCAGCCAGACCAACGGGCATGGAGTGGTTCATCAGCTGGTCTACGATCGAGGCGGCGACCGTCACCGATAATTCCTCGGTGTTGTTCACTTCGTCCAAGTCCACACCATAGTGAGAGGTTTGGTGCATATCCAGCAGAACCCACGCTTCTGCCGAAAGCCCCATATCAAACACTTTGACCATCAGTTCGTTCATGCGTGCGGTATACGGCCAGTGGATGCGGCGCATGCTATCGCCTTCCACGTAGGGGCGTATGGAAGAAACGTCGGTTGTGATCTGCTCCCAATGCCGTGTTGACCGGCTATCGCTGGGCAGACCGGCAAACCGAACGTCCAAATCCGGTAGCGGCTCTACAGCAGGGAAGACGATGTACGGGTGGGGGTCGACAAAATCCCGGCGCAGTCTAAAGAGCCCAAAGGGATCTTGGCTGATTAAGCGAACTTGGCCCGACCGGTAGACTCCACGCTTGGCCAGATAGGTATTGATACGCCAGCTACGCACCTGCTCTCGCACCAGGGCTAGTCCACGACCGCTGGTGTTGGCCGACGGCCCAGTCGCTTCGGCAACTTCCAACCAAGACTTGGGCATTCTGGTGTGGTTGATGATGGACACTTGGCCCGCCAGATAACCGCCCACCTGACCTCGGTTGGCGTCCCTGGTCACCTGGAGATTGATTCCCCGAAGGTTGAGCCACGCCCAGACAAAGCCAATACCAGCAACCAACAGCAGGACGTAAAGAAATCTGAAGAAGAAATCAAAGCCAGTGCCAAGGGCGTAAAAACCCACCACCAGCAGCAAAGCCACCATGCCGATGAATCGCCTATTCATGGACAGTCACAAACTGCGCCATCTATCGGCTGACTAGCAGCTGGCGCCGGGGACTGCTACAGACTCCAGCAATCCATCAATTACCTGCCGGGTTTGCAGACCGCGCATACGAGCGGCCGAAGACAGAATCAGCCGGTGGGCCAAAACGGCGTAGGCCAGCTCTTTTACGTCATCCGGAATCACGTAATCCCGGTCCCGAAAGATTGCCATTGCCCGCACCGCCCGGAACATGCCCAAGGAGGCTCGGGGTGACGCTCCTAGGGAAACATCTTCATGGTTTCGGGTAGCCTCAATCAGGCTGACTATATATTCGCGGACGGCTGTGTCGACGTAGACATTCTTGGCAGCGTCCTGCAGTTTGATTACGTCGTCAGAGGAGGCAACGGCTTCCAACTGGTCAATGGGGTGGGTCTTTTCCTGACCCTCAATTACTGACAACTCTTCAGCAAAACTTGGGTAACCCATGCTGATGCGCATTAAAAAGCGGTCTAGCTGGGCTTCCGGCAGAGGAAAGGTGCCTTCGTATTCGATGGGGTTCTGTGTCGCCATCACCACGAATGGCCGTTCTAAGGGGCGGGTTACTCCGTCCACGGATACCTGCAACTCCTCCATGGCCTCCAGCAGTGCCGACTGGGTTTTTGGAGTGGCGCGGTTAATCTCATCCACCAATACCACCTGGGACATCACCGGCCCAGGGCGAAATTGGAATTCTCCCGTGCCCTGGTTGTAAATGGAAACACCCACGATGTCGCTGGGCAGGAGGTCCGGAGTGAACTGAATGCGCTTGAAGGTGCAACCAATGGAAACCGAGATGCTCTTTGCCAACATGGTCTTGCCCACGCCGGGCACGTCTTCAATGAGCAAATGGCCTTGGGCGATCACTGCCGCCAAGGCCCGTTCAATGACCGGTTTTTTGCCGATGATTACCCTGGCAACATTTTCGACGATTTCTTGCGCGGTTCTGGTGCTCGAATAGGTCTCTTTCACCTGATTCTCCGATCTATAAGTCCAGACTGGAGCACGCCTGACTGGAACGCGATTAGAACCAGCTGACAACCTGAGTTTATCACAGGGGAATCGTGCGGGTTTTATGGAGATTCTCGCCCATACATTTGCCCTTCTTGAGGGTTCGCTCTATCCCCTGGTCGTTGTGCTCATATAAGGTAATCTATGTACGAATAGCTATACGAATCACTAGGGCCCTTGGTTCAGTTTAAATCCATGGAAAGGCCGAGTTCGTAAAAATTATCGACACTTAAATCATATTTACCCGTGATTCTCATACTCGTTGCCTACGAGGGCGGCAGGCCAGGAACCCGGCAGGGAAATTGGCAAGACACGGGTTATTGGATAGATATGCTAACGCTACCGAAACGGGCTGATAAGTCGCAGTTCAGGCTGCCCACTCTAGCCTTGATAGTAATTGGGCTAGTCTTTCTGGTCGCCGCCTGCGGCGGTTCTGATTCAACTAGCACCGCCGCGCCAACAGAATCTCAGGCCCAGCCAACCACCGCTTCATCTGCCTCAGCCACAGAACCCATCCAGATAGGAGACCGCAAGGTCGGTGGCAAGGTTGGCAATCTGGCTCCTGAGTTCAGCAACATAAATGCCTGGATCAACAGCGATTCTCTGACCATGGAAGCCCTGCGCGGGCAGGTGGTTCTGAAAGATTTCTGGACCTATACCTGTATCAACTGCATCCGTACATTCCCCTTCCTAAAACAATGGCACTCAAGATACGCCGACGACGGGTTGGTGATTGTGGGGGCTCACGCGCCTGAATTTGAGTTTGAGAAAATCTACGGAAACGTAGTGGAAGTCACCGAGGCCAACAATCTTTCCTGGGCCATGGCTCAAGACAACGATTTTGAGACTTGGCGTAGCTACAGTAACCGCTTCTGGCCGGTTAAATACCTCATCGACAAAGAAGGCGTGGTGCGCTACACCCACTTCGGCGAAGGCGGATACTCCGAAACAGAAGGCCTGATTAGGGATTTGTTGGCTGAAGCCAACCCCAGCTTCTTGGAGACCAGCCTGCCGCTGCCGGAAGACCAGACCCTAGACCCCGGCTTTCTGGTATCGCCCAATGCAGAGGTCACTAGAGAACTCTACGGTGGCTACTCCCGGGGTGAGAGTGATCGGACCTTCGGGCGCGGCGGTTATGTGCAGCAGATGGAATACTTTGACAACAAAAACCAGGTCGGCGAATTTGCCATCAAAGAGGAACTAGAGCCGCACAAAATCAACTTTCAGGGTCCGTGGTTCATCGACCCGGAGAGCTCCACCCACGGTAGGATGACGGAGGGATACGAGGACTTCCTGAGCCTGGTCTATTCTGCTACCTCGGTAAACGCGGTACTGACCTCAGATTCGGGAGACCCATACAAGGTCCGCATCACGGTAGATGGTGAGTTCTTAAAGGATAAGAACAAATGGAGTGACATTGTCATTGGCGATGACGGCGAGAGTTTTCTATGGGTAACCACTCCAGACCTCTATAATGCGATTAACAATGACTCATTTGTCCGACGTGAGACCCTGAAAATGGCGTCCAACTCACCGGACTTTGGATTCTTTGCATTCACCTTTGGCGTCTATGACACGGGACCTTAGTGACTAAAGTACTCACATCTAAAACAAGGCTGGCATTGGCTTCGTTGGCCTTCGTCCTAATCTCCGTTGCTTGCACCACCTTCCCCGCTCCTGAGTTCAAAGGCATCAAGGCCTGGATCAACAGTGAGCCATTAACTCTTGAGGAGCTACGCGGCAATGTTGTCTTGGTCGATTTCTGGACCTATAGCTGCGTTAACTGCATCAGGACTTTCCCTTTTCTCAGACAGTGGAACAAAAAATACGCTGACGATGGCCTGGTGATTATTGGCGTCCACTCTCCCGAATTTGAATTTGAGAAAGACTACGAAAACGTCCTGAAGGCCACCCAGGACAATGGCATCACCTGGCCGGTGGCCCAGGACAACGATTTCAAGACTTGGGACCATTATGGGAATAAATTCTGGCCAGCCAAGTACCTGATCGATAGTAAGGGCACGGTCCAATACACCCACTTTGGGGAAGGGCAATATGATCAGACCGAACAGCAGATCAGGCAATTGCTCATCGAAGCTGGGGCGGATCTGACCGATGTCCCGTTGGGAACCGTAGGCGAGCAGACGGTGGACCAGACCTTTATCGAAGCTCCGCGCGGGGCGGTCACTCGGGAGCTCTTTGCCGGGTTCGTGTTGGCAGAACTTGGAGAATACGTCCGACAGTCTGATTTCTTCAAGCACACCGGCTCGGTGGTGGAATTGGAATCACCGGACAAACACAAAGAAGGGGTGATCTACTTTGACGGCACCTGGGAGGTATGGCCTGAACACACGCGCCACGGCCGCAACTCAACTGGGTACGAGGACGTGCTGTCGCTCATTTACTCTGCCCGCACCCTTAACGCAGTGGTGAGTTCTGACTCGGGCGAGCCCTATGACGTGCGCATCACACTGAACGGAGAGTTTCTAACAGAAGAAAACAAAGGCCGAGACGTAACCATTGCCCCCAGCGGAGAGTCTTTCCTTAACGTAGCTGAACCTCGGATGTACCACGTGATTGAGGCCCCCGGTTACACCAAAGACAACCAACTCACGATGAGTTCCAATTCAGGCGACTTTGGCATTTTCGCCTTCACATTCGGCGTCTACGAGACAGGACCATGAACAAGATGATAGAAAGAGTTGCTTCTAGAGCCCGTAAAACCCGGCTGCTAGTTCTCGCGTTCGCCACCTTGGCTATTGCCGTGGCGGTCGCCTGCAGTTCCTCGGCCACGCCCACCGCGGCGCCCCAGCCCACTTCGGTACCTGCAGACCCCTCCGCCATAACTCCCGTGCTGGCAACCACTGTTTTGGAGATTGGGGAACAGAGGATCGCCTTCTTGCTGACCACCACCAAGGGACTGATCAAGACTCCCACCGCGATGGTCACACCGGTCTACCTAGACGGCGAGGGCGCGGCCAGCCCGACTATGGAAGCCCAATTCAACCTCTGGCCCTACGGAATCCGCGGTTCCTACAGCACCTATGCCAACTTCAACCGGGCCGGACGATGGCGCCTGGACGTTCAAGTGGACAACCCCAATGGCGTCAAAGAAGTGCAGATCGAAGTCGAAGTATTGGAAAAATCACCGGTGCCGGCCCTGGGCAGCAGAGCCATACTAAGCGATTCCAAGATACTGGCCGACTATGCATCTATCGACGAAATAACCACTGATCACTCGCCCGACTCGGCCCTGTATCGATTGACCATCAAAGACGCTGTGGAAAATGACCTACCATCGGTGATCGTCTTTGCCAGCCCGGCATTCTGCACTAGTCCGACCTGCGGACCTCAGGTGGACGCGGTCAGCGAACTTCGAGAGAAACACCCCGACCAGGCTAATTACATCCACGTGGAGATCTACGACAACCCGGCAGAGATTCAAGGCAACCTGGATCGAGCTGAAATTTCCAGCGTGGCGGAAGATTGGGGTCTAACGGCCATTGAAGACTACATCAATGAAAGCTGGACATTTATCCTGGACGCAGACGGGCAGATAGATGACCGCTTTGAAGGCTTTGCCACAATGGGTGAACTGGAAGCAGCCCTCAAAAAGGTGATCCCTAGAGTTTCCGCGGACTATTGAACTGAGTCTGAAGATGGCACTATTTGAGCGCTTAGTACAGAACACTAAAAAAGCTCCGGCAAATCATCGCCGGAGCTTTTTGGTAATTGACAGAACTTTGAAAATCCTACTCATCCCCTAAAGGAATGGGTATTTTGACATTATAGGTCCTTTGCAGCAGCTTCAGGAATTCGACAACTACCGGGCCATGCTGTTGCCCCCGGCGTAGCAGCACGTAGGTTGGCAGCAACACCGGAGGCTGTTCCGCCAGTGAGATTGAGGTCAATGTGCCTGTTTCCAGTTCCCGTCGCACTGCGCTACGGGGCAGGAATGATATGCCAAGATCCAACTCAACCATGTTCTTCGCCGCCTCGACGCTGTCCAAGTTCATCTCTACTTTGGCGGTCACACCGGCGTCGCGGCAGACCCGGTTGATGAACTGGAAATACGAGGAACCAGGGTCGCCAGGGTCATAAACAATGAGCCGCTCCTGGGCCACCTGGGACATCGCCGCCACCCCAGTCTTGGCAAATTGGTGTTCCGGGTGGGCGACCAACACTGCCTGTTCATCATAAAGATGTAGAGCATCAACATCTGGATGCTGCATAAAGCGGGCCAAACCCAGTTGTACCTCTTCATCCACCACCATCTGCAGTACGTCAGACGAGCCGCCCACCTTTATGTGTAGGTTGGTGTCCGGGTTTTCAAGGTGAAAATCGCGCAGGGTTTGGGGCAAAACGTAGGTCCCGATTACCCGTGCAGTGGCTATGTTCAGAATTCCCGCAGAGGTCTGGCGCACGCTCTCTAGAACTTCTCGACCACGGCGGAGCGTTTCCATAGAACGTTGGGCAAATGGCAAAAACGTTCGCCCCATGTCTGTCAGCCGAACGCCGCGGGCGGTGCGGTGAAACAAGACAACCCCAACTTCATCTTCAAGAGTCTGCACCCGCGCACTCACGGATGGTTGAGAGATATACAGGGCATCTGCCGCGCGCCGAAAACTGCCGCGGCCTGCGGCTTCCAAGAATGCCTCTAGCTGGGAAAATTCCATTGCTTCACCTCAAGGCTGTGTTTGCCGGACTCGGCTGGGCCAGTGATAGGCGCGGACTATCTGTTTCCCTTATTACATGGCTTCAATTCTATCACTAACTGTTCCGATTCTTCCCCTTGGCCGGACGCGCGGGCGAGTGTGGGCTTACTGTGGGGTTTCCAGACTAGCGATGACCGATTCATCCATGGAAATGGAATGTGCCTTGGTGGGAAACAAGCCCTGCCTAACATCCTCAAGATACTGGGTGAATGCGACCTGGGTGGTGTCAGACAAAGTGGCGTAACGTTTCACATGTTTGGGCACAAAATCAGTGAACGCCCCTAAAAGGTCTTGGCACACCTGAACTTGGCCGTCGCAATCTGGCCCGGCCCCAATCCCAATAATTGGAATCTTCAATTGTCTGGTTATCAATCCAGCCAACTCAGTCGGAACTACTTCCAGCACCACGGATTACGCGCCAGCGTCCTCCAGGGCATGAGCGTCTGTGATCAGTTGCTCTGCTAACTCCCGCTGTCGGCCCTGGACTCTATAACCGCCCAATCCATGCACCCACTGGGGAGTTAGCCCTATGTGTCCCATCACGGGGATACCCGCTTCGACGATGCGTGCCACTGTGGACGCGATTTTCTCACCGCCTTCCAACTTAACGGAGTGCGCGCCGCCCTCTTGCATCAGCCGTTCAGCGTTGGCCAGAGCCTGTGCTGAATCAACTTGGTAGCTCATGAACGGCAGGTCTACGACTATCAAACACTGCTTCACACCCCTGGCTGCTGCTTTAGCGTGGTGCAGCATGTCTTCCATGGTTACGGGATGGTGGAATCGTAGCCAAGCAACACCATACCCAGGCTATCTCCCACCAACACCAGGGGTATACCAGCTTGGTCTGCCAACTATGCCGTTGTGTAGTCGTAGGCGGAAATCATCGCTATCTTTTCGCCGCGCGATTTCATATCAGCTACTTCTAGGATGCTCACTTTTCCCATGAATACCTCTTTATTGGATGCCGGTGGCCGCAACCTACCTGGTCAATCTCACCTTGGTAGCGCCCTTTCCAAAACAGGTTTAACCCACCGGCTCGTCTCCGCGGCACAGCGCTGGTTTTGAGCCTAATCGGTAGCCCTGAGCGTCGTTGACCCAATGATATAGCCACACCGGATACTGGTCTACGCTGACCCTCTTTGCCGCCACGACAAATCTCTATGGAAAATTCACGCTTGTGCACCAGTATGCCCTCTGCTAGACTCTTCTCGACCCTCGATAGTTCGACGATTTAGTCTGCTTTAGGAACAAAGACCTTCGCAAGGCCTCGTTCCCAAGGATTCTTAGAACTAACAGGGCATGAGTTCTGAACGGTTTAGGAGGTATCTTTATGCCATCATTTTGGGAGAATCTAAGATTTCCCGGCGAGCGGGAAATGGACGATCTACACGGCGCCCAAGGCCAGGACATGGCAACTTATGTCAGTCATCCCTCGCCATCCGAAGGCAACAGCTTCCCGGCAGTTATCGTAATCATGGAAGCATTCGGTGTCACCAGCCACATCGAAAAGGTTTGTGACCAATACGCCGCCAATGGCTACGTAGCAATTGCCCCTGCGTTGTACCACCGCCAGCATCCCAATCCCAAACTGGGATACGATGAGATGCCTGCGGTTCAGGGCTACATGGGAGAGCTACGCGACAACGAACTGGTCGAAGACGTAAACGTAGCGATTGACTATCTGAACAACAAATACCCACGCACCGCTGGCCAAAAGATTGGAATCGTGGGCTATTGCGTCGGCGGACGCATCGCCTACCTGGCAGCCACCAGCTGCCCAGGCCTAAGCGCCGCTTCGGTCTACTACGGTGGACGGATTCTGGTGCCGTTTGGCGACGGTCCAGCCCCGATTGACCTTACCAGCAACATCAGCATCCCCGTGATGGGTAACTTCGGCGATACGGATGAGAATCCGTCACCCGCTGATGTGAAAACCATCGACGATGCGCTGACAGCTGCCGGTGTCACCCACGACTTCAAGTCGTATCCCGGCGCCGGTCACGGCTTCAACTGTGACGACCGGGGCAGCTACAACGAGGCGGCTGCCACGGACGCCTTCAGTCGCACCCTGGGCTTCTTCGACGCAAACGTCAAGTAACCCAAAGGTTCTAACTCGCTAACGAGTAATCCTTCCGGGGATTGACTCCCCGGAAGGATTTTTTATTCCCTGGTACCTCCGACCGCAGTGCATCCCAAACTACCCAGTCTGCGTAATCAGATACACATGCCTGTTAACATTAGGCATGACGAATACAATTGCCCGTATTCCAGCCACGGGCAGACAATAAGCCGGGAGTGATTGAGGATGCTGAAAGCGGACAGAGACCAGGTACTAGGGAACCTACAGGACGATGACCGGTCAAACTTCAGGAAGTTCATTAACGATTACCAAGCGAAGCGCAAATCAACCTCAACCGAGCAGAAGCCCGTGGGCGAGATGCCAGCGCGAGAGATGTTGGATGCCGTTGGCTCGGACCTGACTCCCACTTTGCTCGAAGCTATGGAAGCCGTGGTTGCCAGGGACGAGATGGGCCCTCATGTGGGAACAGTTCCACCAGATTTCAATCTGAAACGAATGGGCTCCGAAGAACGAGTCCGGCTATCTAGCTTCAAGGGTCAAAAAGCGGTGGCCTTGATTTTTGGCAGCTATACATGACCCCCATTCCGTGCTCAAGTTGAGCACATGGAAAAACTCTACGGGCAGTTCCAAGACCAGGTCGAGTTCTTTGCGGTCTACGTTCAGGAAGCCCACCCAACGGACGGCTGGCAGACTGACTCCAACGTGGCCGAGGGAGTGTTGCTCCGTCAGCACCAGAGCTTTGACGAGCGCGAAGAAGCGGCCCAGACCTGCAGCATTGACCTGCACATCTCCATTCCAACGTTGGTAGAAGAGATGGACAACGCCATTGATGAGGCCTACGGCGCGGCACCAGAACGCCTGTACTTGATAGGAAAAGACGGCAATGTCTACTACCACGGCGGCGCGGGCCCCCACCTATTTGACCTAGACGAATTGGACGAAGCAATTCAGCGTATGGAAGCCACAGTAAAAGTCAGCTAGCCCAATCACCATTCAAACAAAAAGGCCCGTCCTTTCGCGAAAGGACGGGCCTTTTTCATTTCCCTGTTTTTTGCCACTACCCCCCCAACCGTCACCGTGAGCAAACCAGCAGGCATCTGTCCCTCGTGGATTCCAGCCTGCGCTGGAAAGACGGAATGCGGGTATCTACCCATGCGCGAGACCAGAAGCTAAAGCCTAGTCGCCGGGTTTGCGCGGCTCCACGAAGGTGTCACGGAAGCGGTACAACGTAAGCTCCGGCTCAACGGGGGCAACAGATGTGGTTCCCCCTGATTCTTCAATCTTGGCCACTATGAAGTGTGGCCCATCTGAAGATGCCAAAGCTTCCGAAACTGCGGCTTCAAAATCTTCTAGGTCCGTGACTGTATTGGTGTGGCTGATTCCGCAGCTTTGGGCGACCTTTTCCAGGTCAGTGCCCGTGCCGGTGTGGCTGGTCTGCCCACCTGTCTGCCCCCACTTCTCATTGTCCCAGACTATGACCGTGAGGTTCTTGGGTTGCTCGCGGCCAATAGAAGCTACGGTGCCCAGGTTCATCAAAAGCGATCCATCGCCGTCCAGAGATATGACCTGCTCATCGGTGCCCATCGCCATGCCCAACGCGATGGACGAGCAGAGACCCATGTTGCCATAGGTGTAAAAATTGCGGTCACGGTGTCCAGAATGCCAGAGGTCGCTGGATGTGGGGCCCAAATTGCTGACGATGGGGGATTCGCCGGCTAGGCGTGATACTAGTTGTGTGGCTTCAAATCTACGCAACTTTGCCTCCGTGCAGCGCCGTGGTTAGGCAGATGCCTAACGGCTGCCGGTTGGCGTAACAGAGCTTCATCGCTCCGTCCAATGACCGTTCCATGTTGTCATCGTCCTCTAACGTGTAATGGGGCAGCCCCAGTTGGTCCAGAATCGGGATCACTGCGCGACCCATGGGCACCTGGGCAATGTTGAACTCGCCCAGTCCGCCGCGCAAGTTGATGAAGATCGGGACGGGTGTCCTTGCAGGGATGCACAGGCTGGCCAGCGCATTGATGCTGTTGCCAAAGCCGCTGGATTGCATGAACACTGCGGTATTCTTGCCGGTGGCATATGCGCCTACCGCAATGCCAATGGCTTCTTCTTCTCTGGTGGCTGAGACCAGTCTAAAAAACGGGTCTGCATCAATCAGGCTGGTGACCTGATGGATTGATATGTCTGGCACGTAAACAATCATGGACGTGTCCCAGTCCTTGAGTGTCTTCACGATTTGTTCCGCCCAGTTCATTCTTGTGTCTCCAATTCCGGCCCTTGTAATGGGCCATTTTATCCGTAATCCTATGTTCGACTCAGGCGTGAGCGACTACCAACATAACAGTGGCACTTTGGATTGTCAAAACTTGGCTCCCACTCTATTGGCGGCCCATCTGTGGCAGGATATAATGCCCCCAATCATTTGAGTATGAACTGATCAAGTTTCAGGAAAGTTTAAGGCGTCGGAGGAAATGAATTGATAATTGACCCAAAGACCTTTGAGAGATTTAACGCAGTGCTAACTGGCGTGATTGTGCCCAGGCCAATCGCCTTCGTATCCACTTTGTCCCCGGCCGGCGAAGTCAACCTGGCCCCCTACTCGTTCTTCAACGCTATCTCTTATCAGAACGTTGTGTTCTCGTCTTCCCGCAATGTGGGCAACAAGAGCAAAGACACTCTGAGGAACATTGAAGAGACCGGCGAGTTTGTAATCAACATCGTGGTCGACTCCATCGCTGAAGCGATGAACGAAACTGCTGCCGAGTTCCCCGAGGGCGAAGACGAATTCGGGATTGTTGGACTCACCCACGCTCCGTCTCAGATAGTTAAACCGCCCCGAGTCGCCGAGTCCCCGGTGAATATCGAGTGCAAGCTAGACCAGATCATCAAGATCGGAGATGGTGCCCATGAGCACGGGCTGGTCATTGGCACGATTCTGCTCATGCACGTCCGCGACGACATTATCGACGGTCACCGCATCGACCAAGCGAAACTGATGGCCACCGGACGCATGGCCGGCAACATGTATTGTCGCACCAACGACCGCTACGAGATGGTCCGCCCGGTTTACGACCCTGAGAAGGGCGTAGCCGTTAAGAGCTAAGCCATTCGGCGAACTGGCTAAGGAGAATCAAAATGGCCACCAAAATGTCTATTCTCAGCCCGGCGGCGGAGGCGTGGCGTCCCATGCAGGACGATGTGCCTCACATCGCCGATCTCAAGGGCGCCACGGTTGCCATCTTGAACAACCGCTGGACCAGCATGAATATCATCTCGGAGCAGATCGGTATCATCCTGAAGGAACAATACGGGGTAGCTGAGGTCTTTGAGAAGCTGATTCCTCTGGCTTCAGCGGCGCCGCAGGAGACCTTTGACGAGGTTGAAGCACGGGCTCAGTTGGCTATTGTCGGCCTGGCAAATTGAGGCTCCTGTACAGCGTGGAGTGTCCACGACAGCGTCAAACTGATTAAGAGAGGGATGCCATCTGTGGTGCTGGTGACCGAGCGGTTCACCACCCTGGCCAAAGCGTCCATGCGTGGCAATGGCGTGCCCGATGCGCCCATGGTAGTTCTGCCCAAGACTGAGCTCACCGAGTATGTTGATCCCGACACGGTACGTGCCGTGGCCACAGAGGCAGTTGAACTGATCGTTGCCCAACTTCGGGAATCCGAAACCACCCAGGCTAATTAATAACCATCGCCCAGACAATTCCGCTCCGTTCATTTTTTGAGAGGGGCGGTTTTATTTTTTTACGATGCGAATCCAGGAGCAGTCAATGGCAACTTCCCCAGATCTGAGCTCAACCCCCATTGAAATAGACGATTCTCCGGAAGCTGTTTTCCAGTTCATGCTGGAACAGGGCTGGTCCGACGGATTGCCGGTGATTCCGCCGACCACTGACCGAGTGCGTGCCATGCTGGATTACGCCCAGCGCGACGCCTCAGAGTTGATTGGCTACATCAACCCAGATGCCGGGTCGGCTACCGTAGAGAAGATTGCGGTGAACGCTGTGATGGCCGGCTGTCTGCCGGAGTACATGCCGGTGTTGATTGCCGCCGTCAAAGCAATCACTGAACCAGAGTTCAATATCCACGGGTTGCAGACCACTACCAACCCCGTATCGCCGCTACTGATTATCAACGGGCCAGTGCGCGATCTGATCGGGCTTAACAGTGGTCGTGGCACCCTTGGACCAGGCTACCGAGCCAACGCAACTATCGGCCGAGCAATCCGGCTACTGCTATTGAACGTTGGCGGGGCCAAACCCTGGTCGACAGACATGTCAGTCCACGGCAGCCCGGGCAAGTACGTCTCCTGCATGGGCGAAAATGAAGAGGACAGCGTCTGGGACGCGTTGCATGTGGAACGGGGCTATTCTGCGGCCCAGAGCACCGTTACCGTGGTTGGCGCTCAGGGGCTTAGCAACTGTCTTACGTTCTACAAAGAGCCAGAGAGCTTTTTGACCATGATTGCCAGTGCCATGGCTGACATCAGCCACAATAATTATCTCTTGGCCGCCGGCAACCCACTGGTCATACTCACGCCGGGTCACGCTTCAATTTTTGAAGAAAACGGCTATTCCAAACAGCGGGTCAAAGAAGAATTGTTTGAACTGTGCAAAGTCCCGTTGGAGAGGTTTCCCAAGGAGACTTCAGTCATCACCTACGAAGACGGTTTCGCCATGGACGGTGACCGAGTCTGCCCATGCCAATCGGCGGACGACATCATTGTGGTGGTCTCGGGCGGGCCTGAACCCTACCACGTTCTCTACAGCGGCAATTTTGGTGATACCACCGCAGTAACGGCTCTGGTGGAACTGCCTTAACAGACCGCACCTGAGACCAATCCTAGAAAAACAAAACCCCAACTCTTAATGAGTTGGGGTTTTGTTTTTTCAACTTACGTATCAAGGCTAGTACGGTACGTCGTCGTTCTCCGTTGAACTCTCGCCCATTCGATTATCTGGGGGAGTCTCTTCGGTAATTTCTGGCTCTACAATCTCTGGTTCGATTATCTCCGAATCAACTGGAACGTCCGATAACACTTCACCCTCGATCACCATGGGGGAGTCTTGTCGGGAATCGGCAGAATTACCGTTCTGTCCGTAGTCAGAACCGGCTTGACCACCGTGGAAGGCTTCTAAAGCCTCGTCCAGTTTGGCCCTGAAGGTTTCAGGGTCTTGAGTCAGCAGCATGATTCGCGAACCGTTCGCCATCCGAACACGGAGACGATCGCCGATGGGAAGTGTCAGTAGTTCCAGATGCGCCATATCCTGAAATGGATACGACTTAATCCGCGGGCGACCAAAGATGATGACAAGAGAGTCGCGGTAGATTAGGTATTGCTTGGGGCTGGTGAGCCAACTATAAATGGCAACGCCAATACCAATCACAAAGAGCGGTGGTTGACCCAGAATGCCGATTACGGCAACGACCAGAGCGAAGATAAAGGTCAGGTTTAGCTTGGTCCGGGGGTTATCCCAGTGAAGGGGTTCTTCTTGTGTCTGTTGCATATCGGGGTATCTTATCACATCATTTTCAGACTGGGAATCGACTTTTGGGGAGCGATGTTTCCTAGACTCCGGCATTTTCAAACCGCAATTAGAACAGAACTTGGCTGTTTCTTCAAAGTCGGAGGTTTTTGAGCCGCAGGCCCGGCAAAAATCCGCTTCTGGCTCCAACGCGGAAGAACAAACAGCACAAACCCGAGACCCCGAGGTGGAGCTTCTTGCCCCACCCATGCCATCACCGGTGCCATCAAATAATGGCTCACCGGCAAAAGATGGGTCATCAAATGGCTGCAGCGGGTCTGGACCATATTTGTTCGGGCCCTTTACCCCGGGGTTGATATGCCAGTAGAGCAGCGGGAAAATTAACCCGATAACCGTAAAGGCGATCAATAGCCACCACCCAGATTTGCCAACGTCGTGCAGGCGTCGGACGGCCACCGATATTCCGGGAACAAACAAGAACAGAGAGCTAATGGTGTCCAGGATTGCCGCGCCTCCAAACAACACGGCATCGGAACTAGTCATGACCACAGAGATCAGCAATGCAAAAAGGGTCCACCACCAGTATTCAGACCGGCTGGACCTAGTCCTTACATCAAAATACCTTCGGAACCCAGAGGATATTGACTGAGTGAACGTCATCTACCGATGTTATCTCCAAAATGGCAATCCATACCAATGATAGTGGCATCCCGGGCATTGTTCCACTACACGCTTGGCCGTTCATCCCGATTTCAAGCATTCGAGATGGAATTAACCCTTTAGAAAAATTCGCCAGGAATAAGAGCCTGAATCACCCCTAGAGTAAAACGCACCAGGCGTGGTAACATCGGGGCACTTTTTGACTGGCCTGACAAGTCACAGGATTAAACGGCAGGCCCACCAGAGGAGATGCGATGAAAGTCGGCGTTAACGTGGCCGTGAACAGCAATACGGGCGACATTGGGGCCTTTGCCAAGAAGGCTGAGGACCTGGGATTTGAGTCCCTCTGGATGGCCGAGCATCCCATCATCCCGGTTGCGACCAATTCCAAGTACGGCGGCACACCCGATGGCAGCATCCCACCGGCAATGAGCGACATGGCCGACCCGTTCATCAGCCTGGCCATCGCCTCCGGCACCACCAGCAAGATCATGCTGGGCACAAGCATCTGCCTGATTCCGGAGCACAACCCCTTGGTCCAAGCCAAACAGGTCGCTGCGCTGGACTTCCACTCGGGAGGCCGGTTCATATTTGGCATCGGCACCGGCTGGCTGCGTGAAGAGACCGAGATCATGGGCGGCGACTTTGACCACCGCTGGACTCAGGCCAAAGAGGCCATCGAGGCCATGAAAGAGTTGTGGACCAAGGATGAGGCCGAATACCACGGCCATTACTACGACTTCCCGCCCGTGCGAGTCTTTCCCAAACCGATTCAAAGGCCCCATCCGCCGGTTTTCTTGGGCGGAGCGGCCACCAACGTGTTCAAGCGGGTGGTCAACTACGGCGACGGCTGGATGCCAGTGCGGGCCACGCCGGATAGCGTCAGAGCGGGCCGTGCGGCCCTGGACGAACTGGCCGACGCCGCCGGACGCGACCCAAACAGCATCCAGATTCTGATTTACGGTGCGTCTTCTCGGGACGAAATCAAACAAATGGAAGATGCCGGGGCCAACATGGCAACTGTCCGTCTGGCATCAACCGACCCGGATAAAGTCATGGACGGCCTGGAGAAACTGGCCGAGGAGATGCTCGGATAATACCAAGCGAATTACCCAGCGAATTACCATGCGAATAGACGTTCACACCCACATCTCGCCCGACCGCATTGCCGCGCCGGTCCTGGAAGGCATGACCGATACCTTTGGCTATCCAGCCGTGGGTATCAACACAATCGACGGCATCAAATCGCACATGAAAGCATCCGGCGTGGACAAGTCGGTGGTGCTGGGTGTGGTAGACCGTGTTTCGCACGTAAAGGTCGCCAACGATTGGCTCATATCCATCCAAGACGACATGCTGGTGCCCTTCGGAGCCATCCACCCGGAAATGGATGACATGCCCGGGGAAGTGCGTCGTCTCCGCGATGCCGGCATCAAGGGCGTGAAGTTGCACCCCATGGTGAACCAGTTCTTCCCAGACGACCCAAAGATGTTCCCCCTGTACGAGGAACTGGGCGAAGACATGGTCCTGGAGATACACTCGGGCCGGTTCAACCACACTAAACCGGGAGAGACGGTCTATTCGCCGCCAGACCGGGTGATGAACATGATCCGACGATTCCCGAAGATGAAGGTGATTGCCCTGCACCTGGGCGGTTTCTACATGCTTGACGAGGCTGAGCGAGAACTGATTGGCAAAAGCAACGTTCTCATCGACACCACTTGGCCGCCGGCGTTGAAGGAGCTGGGCTCCGACACCCTAGCGAACATCGTCAACAAACACGGCGCGGACAAGGTCTGCTTCGGCACCGACTTCCCGCTGGCCGACATGGCCAAAGACGCTGAGTTCATTGAGAGTCTGCCCATCCCCGATGCCGCCAAAGAACGCATGCTAGGCGAGAATTTCCGGGAACTAGTCGGGCTGTAACCAGACCCCCATAGCCATAGGGGCGGGTTTAAACTCGCCCTGCCTCTCTAAAACTCTGTACATCGTCCGTAGGACGAACCCAATAGCTGCGCCATCAACAGGAGCCAATATGCCCGCCAAACTAGACGCCTGGTTGGAACTGACCGTTGAGGAGGCCATCGACCCCTGTCTGCCCATCTGCGACCCGCACCACCACCTCTGAGACAAGCCTCAGGATCGGTACATGATAGACGAAGTGACTTCGGACCTGGGTTCTGGACACAACGTAGTGCAGACATTGTTCGTGGAAGTTGATGCAATGTACCGGGCGTCGGGTCCGACCGAGATGAAACCTGTTGGCGAGGTCGAGTGGGTCAATGGCATCGGCGCACAGAGCGACAGCGGCGCTT
>LWDU01040246.1_pt1 | contig 50636 bp, 42 predicted proteins | sample 727161 | NCBI WGS metagenome assembly LWDU01 (sample SAMN04566230, study PRJNA314399) | hydrothermal vent metagenome | isolation source: deep sea hydrothermal plume seawater | place: Mexico: Gulf of California, Guaymas Basin | collected 2004-07-11
GTCAACAACCCAGCAGAATTTGTAAACGCCCTTCTCGCGCGTTTCGATACCAGCTGCATCCATGGAGTCACAGATCGCATCACGGGCTTTGCCTGCCATATTGGCGGCTTTGCCTTCCATGTCACAGACAAAGAAGACAGCATCGCCATCTTCAAGACCTGCGATTTCACAAAGTTGTTTTGTAGCTTCGGCAGAAACGAATTTAGCAATCGGACCTTTACCCTCGCCGCCTTCGATCACAATATAACCCAAACCTGGTGCGCCTTCTTTCTGCGCCCAGCCATTCAGCTTGTCAAAGAAGCTACGAGGCTGTTCTGAAACCTTAGGGGCACGTATCGCGCGGACAACGCCGCCCTTTGCGATTACGCCTTTGAACGCCTTGAACTCAACATCATCGCGGTTGAAGACTTCGGTGACATCCACAATTTCCAGCGGGTTACGCAGGTCCGGCTTATCGGAGCCGTATTTCAGCATTGCTTCTTTGTATGGCAGGTTAGGCAGCCATTCGACTTTGCGCTCTTCACCAGTGAAGTTAGCATGCTCGCGGAATGTTTGTTCGATAACAGGCTGGATAGTGTCATGCACGTCCTGCTGTGTAACAAAGCTCATCTCCACGTCGAGCTGGTAGAACTCTGCCAGACGGTCAGCGCGGCCATCTTCGTCACGGAAACATGGCGCAATCTGGAAGTATTTATCAAAGCCTGACATCATCAGCAGCTGTTTGAATTGCTGCGGCGCTTGTGGCAGGGCGTAGAATTTACCAGGGTGCAGACGGGACGGCACCAGATAGTCACGTGCGCCTTCCGGAGAGCTTGCTGTCAAAATCGGTGTCTGGAATTCCTGGAAATCCTTGTTCCACATTTTCTCGCGCAGGCTGCGGATCACGTTGTTACGCAGACGGATGTTTTTCTGCATTTTCTCGCGGCGCAAATCAAGGTAACGGTATTTCAGGCGGTGGTCTTCGCCTGTGCCGTCATCTTCGGCAACCTGAAACGGAATAACATCGGCAGCAGACTGCATGTCCGCACCTTCGATGTAGACTTCAATCGCACCTGTTGCCAGACGGTCATTGGCTGTACCTTCGGCGCGCTTACGCACTGTGCCTGTGATCGTGATCACTGACTCATTACGCCATTTATCGATTTCGTTAATCAGCGGGGAGTCTTCATCCACCACGCATTGGGTCATGCCGTAAGTATCGCGCAAGTCGATAAATAATACGCCGCCATGGTCGCGTTTTCTGTGAACCCAACCTGACAGTTTTACAGTCTCACCGATCTGTGCTTCGCCAAGCTGGCCGCAAGTATGTGTACGAAAATCGTGCATAGTCTTTCATCCTTGTTTTATATCAATGGGAAACTATCGCCCTATGCCGCAAAAAACAAGGGAATAATGGTTATATAACCGCTAAAAATGCTTATTGTGGAGCCGCGTCCTGCGCTTGCTGCGCGCGTCTTTTCAGACCGTAATGTCGTTTAAGCTCGTACTTATCCGTATCTGATAATACGTCCATCATTTCATCAACCATCATATCACGGGCCGACTGGGCGCCATCCAGCGTAAAGACAGTATAGATTTCATCAGGATCGGTTTTAATGTCAGGCAACTCGCCCCAGTCATCTTTACAGATGACAATCTCGGCGCTACGCATCGGGAATTCAACATACAGCATACGAGAAGAACATGTTGTGCCACTATTATTTGCAAAACCTGATTCAAAGCGCAGCTGGTAACTATGGACACTGCCGCCGCGGCCGCCCGTAAAACGGAAACGCAGACCGCTATTGATCGCTTCCAGATCGGCATTAATCTGCTCGATATCGTTAAACATGGACTCAATAATTGCGCTACGCTGCGCCGCCAGAGCACCCTGATCAGGCTTTAATACGCGCTTTGCAAATGTCTCGGCTAATGTCGGCATAAAGCCCTCCCTTAAATTACGTAAATTTTCACGCTTTATACGAACACTGGCGGGCTTTGTCAAAAATCTTTCTTGGCTTGGGCAGGAATTAGTCGCATAGTGTTTACCATGAGTTTGATTACTACCACCAATGCCCTCGCCAAAGCCTGTAAAGTGCTGGCCAAAAATGATTATCTAACCATTGATACGGAGTTCCTGCGCGAACGTACCTATTACCCGAAGTTGTGCCTGGTACAGCTCGCGGGTCCGGGCATCGACCCTGTCGCGGTTGATCCGCTGGCCAAAGGCATTGACCTTAAACCGCTTTACGACTTAATGGCCGACAAGTCCGTCATAAAAGTCTTTCACGCCGCACGTCAGGATCTGGAGATCTTCTATAATCTGACAGGCACAATCCCCACTCCGCTTTTTGATACGCAGGTTGCCGCCATGGTTTGCGGTTACGGCGAACAGGTCGGCTACGGGCCGCTGGTGCAAGATATCTGTAACGTGCAGATTGATAAAGGCGCGCAGTTTACCGACTGGTCGCGCCGTCCGCTTTCTGATCGCCAACTTTCCTACGCGCTGTCCGATGTGACGCATCTGCGCGATGTTTACACGCATCTGGTTAGCCAACTGGAAAAGCAAAAGCGTAAGGAATGGGTTCTGGAAGAGATGGAAGTCCTGACCAACCCTGACACCTATCGCAACCCGCCCGAAGATGCGTGGCAGCGAATCAAAATCCGCACCAACAAACCCCGCGTCCTTGCGATCTTGAAAGAGGTTGCGGCATGGCGCGAAGCCGAAGCGCAGCGCCGTGACATTCCGCGCGGCCGTGTGTTCCGCGATGAAACGCTGGCTGATATTGCCATTCATCCCCCCAAATCCCCCAAGGATCTGGAAAAAATCCGCAGCATGCCTAAAGATATTGCCCACGGCAAACACGGTCAGGCGATCCTGAAAGCCGTTGATAAGGGGCTATCCATAAAGAGCGTACCCGTTGTCGAAAACAAAAAGCGCCTCCCGCAAGAAATGGGGCCTACGCTTGAAATGCTGAAGATGCTGCTGCGTATCCAGTCTAGCGAGCACGGTGTTGCCGCCAAGCTGATCGCCAATAGTGACGATCTACAAGAGATCGCTATGGATGATAAAGCCAATGTCATGGCGCTGAAAGGCTGGCGTCGTAAGGTGTTCGGAGATGAGGCTTTGCTGCTAAAAAGCGGTAAACTAGCGCTTGGAATCAAGAAAAACAAGATCCATAAAATCAAGCTATAACAATACTTTAAATGCAATATTGCGCTGCAGAAGCGATTTTTATAGACAATGTTACGGAAATAGAGTATTTTCATCACTTTCTCAAATTAAATTGAAAGGATGTACTGAAATGTCATCTAAATCTTTTAACGACCATGCTTCACTCTTCGCAGAGTGCGGTAAAATCCTGAACGACACTATCAACACTATGGAACAATGCTGGCTGGATTGCGAAGGCGACCCGCTGCAAGGCTACTATGATGATGACAATCAAATTAGCGCAACGATTGCTCCATTGAAAACAAGCCTGCTCCCTCACCTGGAAGCCTCTGGCGACACAGGTGCAAAATACCTACACGATATGCTGGACCTTTTAGAAAAGCACGCCGGTAGATCTGTCGAAGGTGTTAAAGCTGATCAGGAAGCATACATGGCTGACCATGCTGCTTACTCACAAGCACATAAAGCACTTTTGGCAGCTGTACCTGCCTTGGCCGAGCAAGCTGTTGATTTCAACACATGGTTCAGAGCCCAACGTGAACGTGTTCAAGCCGCTCACGCTGCGCGCGATGAAGCTAAGCTAGCGCTTTAATGGACCGCGTGTCTCATGAGCATAATCGACGACATCTTTGCCCGCCAGAACGCGGCGGGCAAGGCTGCGCTTAAAGATATTTTCGAGTTAGCGCAGCAAGGACAGCTGGCAGTCATGTATGATCTTGACGGAGCCTCTGGCGTGTTTTCGCCCGGGCAACATGATGGATTTGCACCTGACCCAGAGCTGATCGAAATCTACAAAGGGCTGGATGCCGCTACCGGCGGCGCTGTTGCGCCTGTTACAGGACGCCCGCTTAAATTCATTGAAACTTTGCTGGACGGCTACATGCCTTATTGCGCGGTCGAGCATGGTTCACTGATTTTCAATCGCGGTGATGCCGCGCTCATCCACACACTTTCTGTTCCCGAGCTTGAAACGCTTCACGCCAAAGTCGAATCGCTGATCGAAGGCATTGAAGGTGCACAGGTTGAAAAGCACAAACTTGGTACACTGACAGTCGAATTTACCCGTGCCGCCAATAACATGGCTTTGGGTGAGCGTCTGGAAGCCGAGATCAAGGCAGCGGTTGCCGATAACCCGGATATCCATGTTAAGAACGGATCTATTCCGATTAACTGCTATATCGAGGTGATGCACCGCGAGTCAGGCAAAGGTCAGGCGGTTGACGTTCTGATGGAACAGCCTGAATTCCGAGGCAAGCGTCCGATCTTCTTTGAAGATACAGAAGCAGGACGCAGCGGTATGGAATCTGCACAGAAGTGGAACGGCTACGCCATCGGTGTTACCGAACACGCGCCTGATTGCAGCGATATCCGCCTGAAGGATCACACAGAGACACGGGCGCTGAGCCACTATCTCATCAGTTTGATGCCTAAATAATTATTGGTCGTCACCGTGCCGCTTTTCGCAGGCGCATGGTGACGGCTTTTTCTTTTGCTGCTAATATCCCGCTATGACACTGACCGTATACGTATTGCGCCATGCCCAAGCCGGCAGCGCCCCCGAAGACAAACAAAGACCGTTGACAGAGCAAGGCCTGCTAGACATGGCAAAGCTCGGCAGTTACATGCAGAAAAACAAGCTTCTGCCGCCTTACTGTGCGTGTTCTGCTGCCAAGCGCACGCGTCAGACATTCGTTGCCTTAACGGCCTTATTGGGTAATGTGCCCGTTCAGTATGATGATGACCTTTATAACTCGAGCACGGGGGCATTATTCAGCGCCGTGCAAAACACGCCTGCAGAGCATAAATCCATGATGATTGTGGCGCATAATCCGGGTATTCACGGCCTTGCTATGTTTTTGGCGAATGAAGAGTCCAAGAGAAGTTTTGTGACGGGCTACGCCCCGGGCAGTCTAACAGTTTTAGAACTGCCAGCAGATAACTGGCCAAACATCCAGCCCGGGACAGGCGTTATCAAGCATTTCTGGAGTACGCGCTGATTATCAGGCCTCGTCGCGCGCCATCAAAACACGTCTTACCAAAGGCACAGAAATTCCGCGTTTTTCAGCCAGCGCCAGTTTATCCGCCGCCTCCACCAATTCATAAGCAGCCGCAAAGGAGCGTTCCATACGGGGCAGGATATAGTTCAATACATCAGCACCAATCTGCAGCTGACGATCCGCAAATAGCTTGACCAGCAGCACCGCGAGCAAGGTATCATCTGGCGGATGAATAGCGGCGGCAGGCGCGGCGCGCAAACGTGAGGCTAGATCAGGTAAGCTGAACTCCGCGTGCTGGGCAGCCATACGGCAAGTCAGCAGCAGCGAGCGATGCCCATCATCACGCATGTGGTTATATAGGTGAAACAGCGTCGTTTCTGCTGTACGGTCACCGAACCATAAATCGGCATCATTAATGACAATATTCTGCCCCAGCGCCGCAATTTCATCGGCTGTTTTATCGCTGAGCATTTTGCTGTCGACAAAGGCGGCTTTTGCCATCGCACCCCATACAGCTGCCAAATGGCTTTTGCCACTGGCCACAGGGCCGTGAATAATCAAGGCAGGCGCGGGCCATTCCGGCCAGCGATCAATCCAGCGCACAGCATCCTGATTACTTGGCGCAATCAAAAAGTCCTCACGTCCCAGCGCGGGACGATGCGATAAATCTAACGGGATTTGTTTACTCAGTGCGGACATTAGCTGTTATTTCTTCTTATGCCTTTTTCTTGGCTTTAGAAGCCGCTTTCTTTTTCGGTTTAGCCGCTTTTTTCTCGCCATCCTTGTAATACGGGCTTTCGCGGTATTGTTTAATAGCAAAGCCCAAAAGCACGCCCACAACAGCGGCCACAGGCACTGCGAGGAACATACCGACAATCCCGAACAAACTGCCGCCTGCCAGCAAGGCAAACAAGATCCAGAGCGGGTGAAGACCTACAGAGCTACCCAGCAGTTTCGGCGTTAGGAAATTACCTTCGACGAACTGGCCGACAAGGAAGATCGCGGCGATAATACCGACATAGCTCCACTCACCTGACTGGAACCACGCCACCAGCACACTGACCACAAGGCCAACCGTTGAACCGCTTAGCGGGATCGCCGAATTTCAGACCGGCAACCGTCAGCGCCAGCGCATAGATAATAGCCAGCGCAAAGGCCACAGAAATTTGCCCGCGAACAAAACCAGAGAGCTTTGTGTTAATCTGGTGCAGTAATTCCTTGATCGTGTCATAGCTACCGCGCGGGATCAGGTCATCTGTCCATTTCGTCATATTCTGCCATTCCTTCATCATGAAATAGGATGTCAGCGGTGTTAAGACCAGCACAGAGATTGTTCCGATCGCCGCCTGACCACTGCTGAGAACGCCGCCGACAACACCGACACCGACATTCAATGCCTTGCCGATGTTCTGTTGCAGCACCTTTTTGTAATCTTCCATATCGCCATTGCCAAAACGCTCCTGCAGCCAGACAAGATATGGTTCAACCATGTTGTAAAGCTTATCTGCGTAATCAGGCATTGTGTTTGCCAGTTGCAGCGCTTCGCGATAAAGCGGCGGGCCGATCAGCATCAGCATCGTTGCTACAAATACAAAGAAACCGCCCAGAATAATAAGCGCTGCAATCCAGCGCGGCACTTTATTCTTGCCCAGAAACTGCACTAATGGTTCCAGCAAATAGGCAATCGCCAGACCGAGTACAAATGGCAATAGCGTATCGCCGAACAGCCAGACAAATCCTAAAAACAGAACAAAAGTACACGCCCAGAAAATCATGTGTTGGCGCATTGTAATCATGGCTGATGAGGCACTCATCGGCAGGTCTCCCTCGTTTTTTCTAACGTTTTACTGGTACAGTTTCAGCTTCAACTCATACATAGGCTGCAGTGATTGTGACGTATCAAAATCGGCATAGCCATAGTTATAATCAGGTTGCTGCGGCGCTTTCAGGTCTATATCGGCCTGCGCCAGTGAAATCTGCAAGCGTCTTGTCGAGCCTTGATAGGCCAGCTCCACTGTCGCCGTCGATGGCGTAATTGATTTTACGTCGACCTTGTCTATACCCTGAACAACCATTCCTGCATAGACGTAAAGCGTACGATCGCGGTTAAGACTGTAGCGTTCTCCGCTGAAGCCGCCGTCTGTTTTTTCCATGCTTCCTGCAAAACCTTGCGGGACTGGGCCACAGCCGCATCGAAAATTGTCTGATCACCATTGATATCTGACGGCAGAACCGTAATACGGCGCGCAAAATCAGGGCGACCACGATCTGTGCGGTACAGGTTTACAATCAGCTGATCAGGGTCGCGGCCTGTTTCATTGCTGCCTGACCATTCAGGCACAGCGACCATAATGATCGCCTCGCCGACATTGTAACGAATGACCATGTTCTCCAGATCATCTGCGTTAAACGTCATGGCTTCGTTATCGCCGATATCAGACACATCCTGCACATCGCCGATTGGCGTAATCACAGGCACAAGCCCCGTATTAGTGCGCTTGCTCTGCCAGGCTTTCAGCCACGGGTTACGGTCATCCCATAAAATGGTATCGGCGCCATATTGATAAAAAGGCAATACCAACACAGGCTTGCTGGACACATCAGAATAGCTAATTCCTTGCCCGCCAACGTATTGTCTTACTGCTTCTTTTTTGAAACGAAACGTATAGGTTCCTATATATCTAACAGATGATAGCTGCTCGTTAGTGATCTCAAAGTCGCGTACCAGGCTGGATACAGTGATGTAATCAGGTGGTGTGATATTGGCGGCCTCGCCGGAACTGGCCAGACGCTCGACCAGAATTTCAAAAGCCTTCATCTGCGCTTTACCGAAGGCTTCTTCGCGGGCTTTCGCGGCATTTTCCGACGTCACATCAACCTTGACGTCCAGCACTGTAAAAAGTGAGTCGACTTGTGCATGAGCCGTTGCACTCATTACGGTCATGATGCATAAAGAGACTAGCAAAATGAAAACGTTTTGCGCTTTGAGTTTGGCCATGTTTCACCTGTTTGTTTGATATGGTTGGACTATAGCGTTTTGAAACCCGATCGACAACGATGGAATTCCAAATGACAGAAAATGCCTACAAAAAAGCTGGTGTTGATATCGAAGCGGGCGCAGCCCTTGTAGAAGACATCAAACCCTTGGCCGCGCGCACGAAACGCAGCGGCGTTATGAGTGGCCTTGGCGGCTTCGGCGCTTTCTTTGATGTTAAGGCTGCGGGATACGAAGATCCTGTTATCGTATCTGCTACGGACGGTGTTGGCACCAAGCTGAAAATCGCCATCGATAGCGGTATTCACGATACTGTAGGTATTGATCTTGTCGCGATGTGTGTGAACGATCTGGTCGTTCAGGGCGCAGAGCCGCTGTTCTTCCTTGATTACTTTGCCACAGGCAAGCTGGAAAACGGTGTTGCGGCAAAGGTTATAAGCGGTATTTCCGAAGGCTGTCTGCAGGCGGGCTGTGCGCTGATCGGCGGCGAAACGGCCGAGATGCCCGGCATGTATAATACCGGCGATTACGATCTGGCTGGCTTTTCTGTCGGTGCGGTTGAGCGTGATGATATCCTCGATGGTTCTGCCATATCCGATGGCGATGTTATTTTGGGGCTAGCCTCTAGCGGCGTTCACTCCAATGGTTTTAGTCTTGTACGTAAAATCGTGGCAGATCATTTGGAAAATGATTTCGATGCGCAGGCACCGTTTGAAGATGGCAAGAGCATGGCGCAGGTTCTACTGACCCCGACGAAAATCTACGTAAAGCCTTTGCTGGCGGCTCTGAAATTAACGGATTCATACGGTGATAAGGCCATCACAGGCCTTGCCCATATTACGGGCGGCGGTTTGATCGAGAATATGCCGCGCGTTCTTCCTGAAAACATGGCCGTACACCTGAACGGAAGCACATGGGCGATGCCGCCTGTGATGCGCTGGATGCACGATGTTTCTGACCTAACCGAGCACGATATGCTGACCACGTTTAACTGTGGTATTGGCATGGCCGTCATGTGTAAAGCAGACAGCGCCGCCAAGGTCATCGAGACACTGCGCCAAAACGGCGAAACCGTGTTCGAGATCGGCAAAGTGGTTCCGCGCAAAGGCGAGGCCTTTATCATTGATGAAGCTGCCGCCCTATGGTCTTAAAGCTCGCTATATTCATATCAGGGCGCGGCAGCAACATGGAAGCCCTGCTGCAAGCTTGCGCGAGTGCCGATTATCCTGCCGAGGTTGTGTTGGTGCTCTCCAATAATCCTGACGCCAAGGGTCTTGAAACAGCTGCATCGGCAGGCATTGCGACCGAAGTCGTTGATCATCGCAACTTCAAGGGCGATAAGGCCGGATTTGAAAACGCTATCCTTACAACGTTAGACGGCTATGATATCGACCTGATTTGCCTTGCGGGTTTTATGCGCCTTTTGAGCGCAGACTTTATAGCCCATTGGACCGATAAGATCATCAATATCCACCCTTCGCTATTGCCTGCCTATAAAGGACTGGATACTCATGCCCGCGCGATTGCTGACGGTGCGCAGAAAGCAGGATGCAGCGTACATTTTGTTGTGCCTGAAATGGATGCAGGCCCGATTATCCTGCAGAAAGAAGTCGCAATCGATGACGGCGAAACTGCCGATAGCCTTGCCGCCAAGGTTCTGGTGCAAGAACATACCGCCTATCCCGAGGCTGTCAAACTAGTTGCGGAAGGGCGTATAAAAATTATAGATGAACAGGTCAGAATTGTTTAAACTGGCGTTCAGTTTGAGTTAAGCACCAAAATTTGCAAGAGAATAGACATGGCAAACCAACAGACACCTAAAGTGACAAAAGCAGAAGTACAAGAGAGCCAGGCACTCTGGGAAGGCTTTACAGCACTTATGAAATACAGCATTTACAGCGTCGTTGGCATTCTGGTTTTAATGGCAATTTTCCTGCTGTAATCAGCGTCTTATATTTTCCTTAACACTTTGAAAAAACACGTTAAAAACATCGTTTTTTTCACCATATCGTAACCTTTTCAGGCGATCATAGTGCAGGCAGGGTAAAGCCGGCTCTATAATGATTGAAAAACAAAGGGTTACATAGAAAAATGCGCCGTGGTCTAAACCGCAGTGACAAAGGATTTAATAGCATATCGACATATGCTAGCGCCTTTCTATTACTCTTTGCGGTGCTGACTGTTTGCTTGCTTAGCCCATTTTCGTCTGCACGCGCGCAATCCGATGCGTTATCAAACGCCGTTACCCTAAATAATGATTCCTTACGTTTTGATATTGGCCCTTATGCCTATATGACACGCGATCAAGCGCAGTCCCTATCTCTGGAAAGCTATCGCTTACTCGTCGAACGTCATAACAAAGGTATTCGTGGCAACCTGGCTGATAATACAATTATTGCGCTTGGTGCCGGCACAACACCACAGTGGATGATTTTTGAGATCAATAACGAAAGCTGGCGCGAAGACTGGGTCCTGTCATTCGGTGAACATATGGATGGCCGATACGGGCTCGTGCAGGATGTCTTTATCTATGATGACACAAACCGCAAAAAAATTGCTGATACAATTACGGCACAGACAAATCCGTACCTAGATAGCAGGACGCCGGCAGGCACAAGCTTCCCCATTACATTACCTCGCGGCAAACGCTCATTAGTAGTTGCCTATATCGTTCCGACAGCGGGGGTTGCCACAACCTTAGTACCGCGGATTATCAGCCCTGAATATAAAAACAGTGTCAACTTCTGGCAGGACACGGATATCATACTGCGCAGCTTTCTGGTCGGCTTGATCGGTCTGTTTATCGGCGCTGCGATCTTCAGAGGCCAGCTCGGCGCCCTGAGTTTTGCTATTTACTTTACCCTGATGCTCAGCGCCTATGAGTATAGTGACTCGCGATTTATGATCGACACCGCATATGCGGCCAAACTTCCGACTTTCTTATATAGCATGGCGATTGTTATGGGGCTTATCCTAAGCAAACACTTCCTATCAATCGACCATCGTCTGCGTGGTAATGCTCGACTCATCTGGCTTTTTGCAGCTGTTCTCTTGATTATTGAATCCCTGTTCCTATTCGCCTTTAATATTGAAGGGTTATTGCAGGTCGTCATTATGAACATCCCGCCATTACTCGTGATCATGTTCCTGACAGCGCTCTCTTTCGCACGCGCTTACAGTCATCAGCCCGGTGCCTATTGCATGGGCATTGGCTGGGGCTTGTTGATTATCGGCACAGGGGTCAGCCTTGTTGCCGTGAACGGGTTCTTATCCCCCAGCGCCCTGACAACAAACTTCTTCTGGATTACACTTTGCTTGCAGGGCTTGCTGTTTATTTGCGCCGATTACCTTAAGCTTGAGCGCGAGACACGCGATTCTTACATAGCTTACGAAAATCGTAGGGAAGATCTGGAAGCTGCTGACGAAATCCTTAAGACACGCGAGGCTTCAGAAAATTCACGGCTGGTCCGCATGATCGAGCATGAGCGCGAAGCCATTAACGCTATGCGAGAGCGCGAGGTAGAACAAAACGAAGCCATGCGCCGTGCCAAAGAAGAAGCCGATGATGCCAATAATGCAAAATCCGCGTTTCTGGCGGTGATCAGTCACGAAATCAGAACACCCATGACAGGTATATTGGGCATGGTGCGCCTGCTATTGGAAACATCACTTGGCAGAGAGCAAAAAGAATATGCCTCTACCATCAAGGAATCAGCCGATGCCATGATGGCCTTGCTCAATGACATTCTCGATTTCGAGAAAATCGAGGAAGGCAAAATGGATCTGGAGCAGATCGACTTCGATCTAAAACGTATGGTCAACGGCATCTGTACCTTGATGACAGGCCATGCTGAAGCCAAACGTAACAGGCTGGTTGCCAATATCGCCCCTGACGTGCCGCAATATGTTGTCGGTGACCCTGTGCGCCTTCGCCAAGTCTTGCTGAATCTAACAGGTAACGCCATCAAATTCACCGAAGGCGGCACGGTCACACTCCATGTGAAAATGATCGAAGCCGATGATGAACGCGTCAAACAATCAAACGCCAAGCGCATTCACTTTGCCATCGAAGATACAGGCGTCGGTATTTCCAAAGAAGCCCAGCAGAACTTGTTTAATCCCTTCTCACAGGCTGATGAAAGCGTGTCCCGTAAATTCGGCGGTACAGGTCTGGGGCTTGCGATTTCGCAAAAGCTGATTGAAGCCATGGGCGGCAAGATCGAAATCGATAGTGTTGAAGGTCGCGGCAGTACATTCTTCTTCACTGTTATCATGCAGGAAGGCAGCGCCGCAGCCGTTGAATCCCAGCAAACAACAATCCAGCAAGTTTCTGACAAGGCTATCAACATCCTTCTGGTCGAGGATAACGAGATCAACCAGCGCCTGCTAAAAGAGCTGATTAGCCGCGCAGGCCACGCGGTCAGCGTTGCCGGTACCGGTGAAGATGCTATCGAGCAAGTCAAAGCCAATGATTTTGACATGGTTCTGATGGATGTCGAATTACCGGGTATCAGTGGTAAGGGCGCGACCAAAGCCATTCGTTCGCTTGATGATGAGACGAAGGCACGCATTCCTGTTATTGCCTTAACGGGTAATGTGCGCGACGAAGATATTCGCAGCTGTTATGCGGCCAATATGAACGGCCATCTGCCCAAGCCTGTTGACCCTAAAAAGCTGCAAATGCAAATCCAGAAGGTAATCGCCGATAAGCTGGACAATCCTGTGGATATGTCTGAATTTACAAGGTCAGAAGGCGTTGTCATGAATGATGTAACCAAGATTGCCGCCCAGCAGCCAGCCGAGGCTGAAGCCAAACCTGAGCCTGAGGCTGCCACCACTGAAATAGCAGAGCCGCCTCAACAGACGCCGCCGCCAACCAGCAGCCCGATTGAACGGCCATCCCTTACGGATTACGCTGCCGAAGCCGAGCTGGATGATAACGATACAGATAGCTTTGAAGCTAGTGCCATGGAAGTGACCGCCCTACGCGCTCACGCGCTTAGTATTGAAGATATGCAGTTCTCAGAAGAAGAATTAGACGAAGACACATTTGAGTCCGCCATGGGCTTTGATGATGACTATGAAGAATTTGCGGCACCTATTCCGAACGTTAAGACGGATATGATCCTTGATATCAAGATGCTCGATGATCTTCGCGGCAATATCGGCCTAGCACAAATGCAGGATCTACTTGGCGGCTTTCTGACCAAGGTCGATGAAATTCTGGATGACATAGAAAAAGCAGAGCGCTCTGGCGATTTGGAAACTATTCGCGGGCGCTCCCATGAATTAAAAGGCATGGCGGCTAATTTCGGCTTAAACCAGTTAAGCCAGAGCGCTGCCGAACTTGAAGCAGCCTTGAAAGGCCAGAGTGATGGGAATGTCAAAGCCCTGATAGACAAACTGCCCGACTCGCGTCAGGCAGTTAATGATGCTGTACATCAATGGCTGGATCAGGGGCAAGCCACCCAATCCTAACCTGTTATATTTTAGCCAACGATTTCGTTATCGTTGAAGAAGAAGCCGATCTCAATCGCGGCGTTCTCTTTGCTGTCTGAACCGTGCACTGAGTTCGCGCCGATGTTTTCAGCGTATTCAGCGCGGATTGTGCCTTCAGCCGCTGTTTCAGGGTTTGTGTCACCCATTACTTCGCGGTATTTCGCAACAGCGTTTTCGCCTTCCAGAACCTGAACAACAACAGGACCTGATGTCATGAATTCAACCAGCTCACCATAGAATGGGCGCTCTTTGTGAACTTCATAGAATTTGCCAGCTTGCTCTTCTGACATGTGAATGCGTTTCTGGCCGACAATGCGCAGACCGCTCTCTTCGATTTTCTTGTTGATGGCACCTGTCAGGTTGCGACGTGTGGCATCTGGTTTAATGATTGAAAATGTACGTTCAGCCATGGTTTTACTCCGTTTTTCCTAAGCCAAGCTTGTTACCCAAGCCATTATATTCCGTGGAATTGGGTTATACCGTTGCGCGCTCTTATACGCAAGCATGAAATAATTGACATAATCAATAAATATGCGGTATAAAATCTGGCATGATTTACACCGATCCTGAAATCTTTGGTAACAACGATACCCATAGGGCGCTTGGCTTTTTATGTCGCTTGGCTGCGACCCCTCTAATGGAACACGTTGCGGCTGAGTCAGGCAAATTAACCCCTATTTTCGATGCTGCCGCCAAGGCATTACAGCCTTATGAGCGTTCCAACGAATTTTCAGCGTCACGCCTTAGACATATCTTTACCGATACCGCTGCCACATTCGGCTTTATGACTTATGGTCAGCCGCTTATGATTGGCGAAAACCTGCTCCCGACTCTTCAGAATTTTATCAGAGAAAACGATATCGACATTTCATATCAAGTCGTCATTCCTGATGGCGGCAAACACAAAGATCGCATGTTCAAGACGGCGACGTTCGGGTTCTTTTCCCTTAACAGCCAGACTGAAAAAGACGCTTATCCTAAAAAAATCATGTGTCCGTTTTATATTGTGCCTGATGAATTCCTGCATAATCCCGCGGCCAAAGACCTGCTGAAAGAAGCAGCGCAAATGTCATATTGGTTTAACCATGACTACTTTCACCAGATGATTTACGTCGCCTTTGATAAAGGCTCATTCGCCCATAGGCATAGCACAGCGCCTGGTGAAAGCTGCCTTTTACCGCCGGGCGGCCGCGATGTTTTTGGTATAGACCCCTTAGGGCCTGTAACGCGCCGTTTTGAAACCGCTTGGGATGAAGGGAAACTATGCCGTAAATTCCGCATGGATACGCATATTGAACCATGGGCCATGCGTTTTCACCGCGAAGTTCTTTTACAGATGGATGATCCTGTGCTGCATCTACCCTGCCTCAAGCCCAAACCAAGATGAGCGACCCTACAATATACCCGCAAGAATATGCCATGCGCCTTGTTGCTTTTAACATGGTGCGTTATGCCCCGCTTCATCACCCCGCAGTTGAAGCTGTCATGCAGCGCTTTTCTGAAATTGCAGATAAGTGCCCTGAAACACCGATCGATTTAAAGCATCCTCGCGATGTGTTTCAGGCGATCTACAAAACACCTTTCACATCAACATTCTTTGGATGTGGCTATAATGAAGATGCTGGAATGCGTGGCATTTACGGTAGTCCGGAAAACTACACCGCCAAGGTTATGGGAGCTTCAGCAGAGAGTCTCGACCTTGTCGAAAAAGACACGCGCAGTGCGCTTCGTATTGCTCGCTATACACCGTTGAAATACACTATGCTGCGCGGTGATCACACACTGGATTAAGACATCCAAGCTGCTATGATAGCAGTATGTCAAAAAAGATTCTTATTACAGGGTTTGGCCCGTTTCCGGGTGTAGATGAAAACCCGTGTACAGCACTGATAGACAGTCTGGCCGCGTATTTTAACGGCAGTGTCAACGGGCATCAGATTGAATGTATGCACCTTGAAACATCGTATCATGATGGCTTGAAAAGCTTTCGGGCAAAGCTAACCTCCTACAAACCTGACCTAACAATTTGTTTCGGGGTACATGGCGGTGCAGACGGGTTCAGGCTAGAGCGTGTGGCCCGTAATCAGGTCAATATTGATAAACCCGATCAAGCTGGCTATACCCCTATACTGCCCATACTGGAACAAAACGGTCCCAAGCAATATGAATCTACATTGCCGCTTGAGGTACTACTAAACGCTCTTGCGGCTGAAGACCATCAGGTAATAATTACCGAGGATGCGGGCGGGTATCTATGCAATGCGAGCTTCTATTATCTGATGCAGCATCTCCATGCAAACAAATGCGATTCACACGCTCCTAGAATGGGAGGATTCATCCATATTCCGCAGGGTCAGCCTGACACCTTATTCAAAGCCGCAAAAACCCTCATTAAAACTGCCGCAAGAAATTTGACATAATTATGTAAATAGTATAAAGTCCTGCGCATGCTTTATACAGAACCGAAAATATTTAGAAAAAATGGTATCAAACATTTTGCCAAATTTATCGGCGAGATCATGGAGACCCCGTTTTCAGCCCATGTTAATCAAGAATGTCGTCAGCTTATGCCGACCTTTGGCGCTGCCAGTGCTTTATTGCAGCCTGTTGCCTTTGGTGGTCTCGAGGAAAAACTGCTGACACAAGGCGGCATTGCCAAGACCCACCGCATGACTGCTATGGCGTATGGCTCTTTAATGTTTAATATGCCTCTTATCCTGGAAGAAGGCTTTGCCGGACTAGGGCCACGCGACACCACTTATTCATGCAAGCCAATTATGCAGGCGCTGAAACGTGCCGAGCTGGGTAACGTCCAATCGGTTGCCTATGTAGAGCCTGGCGGCGGCAGCCGTAAGACCAACCGTATGTTCGGTGTCGGTCGTTTTGGTTTTATTACCGTTCAATATGATGACGGTAGCGATTACGCAAAAGCGCTGGTTTTTCCGTATATGACGGCCCCTCAAGAAGTTTTCAAACAGCCGGGCGCCAAGCAGCTATTGAAAGACTCTGCCCGTATCGGCTTCTGGCAAAACCATGACTGGTTCCACAATATTACAGCAGGCTGCATTAATAGCCGGATTACCGGCACAACATTTGATGCCCCTATTCACAAAGCAGCCCAAAACCGTGTGTCGAATGCCTATCAAACAAACGGTTTTCGTAATCAGGGGCCGATCAGTTTTGGATACTTTGATAGCAATCTTGAAAGATGGGCGATGCGTTTTCAGCGCGAGGTAACGGCCGTATTGATGCGTCCTACCGATAATCCTGTCTATAAGGATATTCTGCGCTATTTGAAGACTATGGAACAAACAGGCTTTGCCGCAAGCAAGATCAAGATGAGCGACCCTAATCTTACCTCGGCCGAATACGCTGCCCGTATATTGGCAGGCAGCCTAGTACGTGCGGCACCGCAACATCACCGTGATACACAAAGAACACTACGCCGCTGCCTTAGCATCTGTGATAAAAGCGATCATCCCGAGGCCAAAGATGGTGTCAAAACCGCCTTTGATAAAATTTACAGCGGTGGCTGGGCAAAAAGTATCATTTTTGGTGGCGGCGGCATTTACGAGCGCCCCGAACACTATGCCGCACACTTCAAAGATATGTCGGCCAGTGCAATCAGATTAGCGTATACAGAATCAATGATATCCCTGCAGGAGTTCTTTGACAGAAAAGCAGAGGCGCCTGACACACAGGTACCTGACTTAACTGCCGCGTTTGCTGCTGCCGCTGCGGCCTGCAATGATAATTACGGACAAGGCGCGCCAGCACCACGTTTAGGCTGATAGCGCGCTTTCAATCGCAGAGACCGCGTCATTGGCTGTGCTGCCATCTGGGCCGCCGGCCTGCGCCATATCAGGGCGACCGCCGCCGCCTTTACCGCCGAGCTTTTCAGCGCCGACACGTACCAGATCAACCGCGCTGATCTTGCCTGTCAGGTCTTCCGTGACGCCCACAACGATCGAGGCTTTGCCTTCGTTTGTGGCAATCAAAGCTACAACGCCGGAACCAAGCTTTGCTTTAAGATCATCGGCCATCGGCTTTAGATCTTTGGCTGGGAAGTCCGACAGAACTTTGGCTGCAAACTTGATACCGCCAATATCTTTCACATCATCTTCGCTCGTATCATCAGCAGCGTTTTGACGACGCAAATCACTGATCTGCTTTTGCAGAGACTTGTTATCCTTGATGATGCTTTCTGCGTCATCAGCAGGAGCGGCAGCCGCTTCACCACCGATTGCAGCCAGCTCTTCGCGCAGTTTTGCGTTTTCGCCTTTCAAACGGGCGATTTCTTCGGCTGCGGCCGCACTCTTTTGTGCTTCGAACGCATCAACGCGCGCGCCTGTCATGGCTTCGACACGTCGAATACCTGAAGACAGTGCCCCTTCGGAGACAATCTTGAACTTTTCAATATCGCCTGTCTTTTTGACATGCGTGCCACCGCAAAGCTCGACAGAGAATTGCTTGCTCTCGCCTTGTGTGCCCATGCAGACAACGCGCACTTCATCATCGTATTTCTCGCCGAACAGCGCCATAGCGCCTGTTTCGCGCGCTTCATCTAGCGCCATCAAACGTGTAACGACTTCTGTATTGGCCGCGATCTCTTTATTGACGATCTCTTCAACCTTGGCGATTTCGGCTGGCTCGATGCCTTTGGGGTGCGAGATATCAAAGCGCGTGCGGTTGTCATCCTGCAGCGAGCCTTTCTGTGTCACATGCTCACCCAAAACCTGACGTAGCGCTTCATGCATCAAGTGCGTAACAGAGTGGTTAGCGCGGATTGCACTGCGGCGATCATGGTCGACAACCATTTCAACGCTGTCGCCTGTATTTAATGAACCGCTTTCGATCTTGCCGATATGCGCCCAGATTTTACCTAGCTGCTTTTTCGTGTCCGTTACCGTAAAGGCATTTGACTCGCCGCTGCGGATCATACCCGTATCGCCGACCTGACCACCTGACTCGCCATAGAAAGGTGTCTGGTTCGTGATCACGATACCCTCTTCGCCTGCGTCAAGTGACTCGGCCAGCGCGCCATTTTTTACGATCGCGATGATTTTTGCTTCGGCCGCTTCGGTCTCGTAGCCCAAAAACTCGGTAGAACCGTGCTGCGCTTCGAGGTCAAACCACAGTTTATCAGTCGCCGCATCCCCGCTGCCTGACCAACTGGCACGCGCCGTTTCGCGCTGTTTTTCCATGCATATGTTAAATCCATCCAGATCAACCTCAATGCCCTTGGAACGCAAGGCATCCTGCGTTAAATCCAATGGGAAACCGTACGTATCGTATAGCCTAAATGCGGTATCGCCGGGGAATTTCTTCCCTTCGGAAAGCTGTTCTGTTTCCTCATCCAGCAGCTTGAGGCCGCGATCGAGAGTCTTTTTGAATCGGGTCTCTTCAAGCTTTAGCGTTTCAGTGATCAGCGCTTCGGCACGTCCAAGCTCGGGATACGCTTCGCCCATGAGTGATTTCAGTGTTGGCACTAATTTGTACATCAGCGGATCTTGCGCGCCCAGCAAGTGAGCGTGCCTCATGCCGCGGCGCATAATACGGCGCAGCACATAACCACGACCTTCGTTCGATGGCATGACACCATCAGCCAGCAAAAAGGCGCTGCAACGTAAATGGTCTGCAATGACTCGGTGTGACGCGGATTGATCACCGCGTGCGCATGATGTCGATGGCGTAGTTATCGTGGCTGCCCATCAGTGTGGCCGCAATACGTTCCAGACCCATGCCTGTGTCTACGCTTTGGGCTGGCAGATCGATACGTGTATCAGCATCAACCTGTTCATATTGCATGAAAACATTGTTCCAGATTTCGATGAAGCGGTCACCGTCTTCTTCAGGGCTTCCCGGCGGGCCGCCCCAGATGTGTTCGCCGTGATCATAAAAAATCTCGGTACATGGGCCACACGGGCCTGTATCGCCCATACGCCAGAAGTTATCATCACTGTTGATGCGGATGATCTTGTGATCTTCAAAGCCAGTGACCTTCTTCCAGATCGCCGCCGCTTCTTCGTCAGTGGCGTGAACTGTGACGCATAGCTTATCCGCGGGCAGGCCGAAGTTTTTCGTGACCAGTTCCCACGCCATAGCAATGGCATCGTCCTTGAAGTAATCACCGAAAGAGAAGTTGCCCAGCATTTCAAAGAATGTATGGTGGCGCGCTGTGTAGCCGACATTATCAAGGTCGTTATGCTTACCGCCGGCACGCACACATTTCTGGGACGTTGTAGCGCGGCTGTAATCGCGCTTTTCCTTGCCTGTGAAGACATCTTTGAACTGCACCATGCCCGAGTTTACGAACATCAATGTCGGGTCATTCTGTGGCACGAGCGGGCTGGACGGCACAATCTGGTGGCCGTTCTTTTCAAAGAAGCCAAGGAATTCGCTGCGAATATCTTTTACGGTTTTCATGGATCTGTCCCAATTCTGTATCTTGTAAAAATCAGGACTCAATTTATGACGGGAAACCCGCAAGATTCAAGTGTTATTTAGTTGCTGGAGGCCAGCGCATAGGAGTTATCTGAACCAGCAGAAGCGTGGCGCTTATCGTCCAATGATACATAACGCGCCCAACCACCCTCAACAACGGCATCGAGTGACGGTGTCGGCTGATCCATACGCATGCGGTAAATCCAGTAATTGGCCATGACACGCTCCACAAAGGCGCGCGTTTCACGCATCGGGATGCTTTCTACGAATAGCAGCGGGTCAGCCTGCATGCTGGCCAATTCACGCTTCCAGCGACGCAGATTACCCGGGCCAGCGTTGTAGGCGATTACAAGCGAGAACAGCTCTGTACCGACGGAGTCCTGATACAACAGGTCCTCAACGTAACGCTGGCCGATATCCAGATTTGTCTGGGGATCTTTTAGGACATGGTGTCCTGCCAGATTGCGAAAGTCACGGCGACCTGATACGTAGGTTGCTGTCTGTGGCATTAATTGCATCAGACCTGTTGCCCCACTACGATTGGCTGCCAGCGGATTGAATTTGGATTCCTGACGGATCAGGGCATGGATCAAGGCGCGATCCACCTTATAGCCGCTTTGCGGCGTCCATGGTGACATAGGGTATAGCGCCGCATCATATAAACGCCCATCAGGCGTCCGCACAGCAGCCGCCAAACGCATCGCGTATGACGGTAGACCCACATGACCCGCATATGCCATCAAGGCCTGTGTCATTTTACGATCTTTTGGCGGAATACGGCGTAATTCGGCTTCGGCCAGATGATACTGCCCTGACTGCGATAATAGCATCGCACGCTGCGCACCCTTCTGGTTTTTCAGCACTGTTGCGTGCGCCTGACTGTATTCAGGCATATCCCAGTTAAAATCAAAATCCCAGCCCAATGCGCGCGTCGCAATCAAACCGTAAAAGGTTCGCGGATGCGACGCTGCTGTTTTTAGCCATTTCTGCGCTTCTTGGATTTTACCATCTCGCATATAAGATCGCGATGCCCAGTAAGAGCTTGCCGACACCATCCATGCCGATGAATAGCGTGACTTTGCTGCCACTGCAAATAGAGGCCCAGCATTGCGGTAGTCACCTTGGCGCCATGCGCTTAAGCCAGCTACCCAGCCTGCCTTCGGCACAACAGAACCTGAGCGGCGTGCTGCGGCATTGGCTAACTCACGCGCCTTTGGCAGATTGCCCGCAAGCATATAGCTATTGGCAATCTCTGCCAGCTGCTCGTCATATTCAGCAGCATCCATTTTCTGTGAGATCGGCTCAGATTGCAGCTTGGCTAGCGCGGCTGTCGGGCCGCCATTGGAAATGTTACTGGCGATCGCGCGGGTCAGGGCTTTAATAGCGGCCTTCTCTTCTGCTGTTCTGCTTTGTGCAGAGACATAGCTGCGATCATATTCATTCAGCGCGTCCAGATATCCTGTAACACCACGGGCATTGACAGGCTTGCGGATTGTACCGCTGTAACCTGCAGGCATACGCGCCATCGCCAATTTGTAGATTTTGTCAGCATTCGGGTAATCCGCATAAGCATTCGCCCACCCTGCCAGCTCATCAAAATCTGCCGTATACGCCGTCGGGTGCATGTAGCGCTGATACATGACATGACCACGCAAGCGATAATCAGAGAGCAACCCGATCAGCTCATCTGCTTTTTTCCAATTAGCCTGCGATTGCAGTGCGAAGATTTTCTTGTAAAGCAATGCATCCGCGTTACTTAATGGCTGGCCTTCCTTGCCCATAGGCTTTGCTTTCGGGAAAGGCGCCTTGCCTGAATATACAATCCTTGTCGCGCTGGCTGTTTCCGTTACAGGTTTGCGCGCAGGAACAGGAAGATTTTCATGGGATATAGATACGTCGATTCGCGAGGACTCCAGCGCCACCGGCTTAACAGCAGGTAGGGGCACTTGGATGTCGGCTGAGGCTGGATAAAAAGGCGCTGCTATACACGCCGTACCCAACGCCACCGGAATAATCCGGGCCATCTTTTTTTGCCATGATGTAAACATGATGGGTCTTAATTAAAGCATCTCAAAAAAAGAGTCTATCAAAACCGCATCATCACCCGTCTGTTTTCAACAGATACGGCTCATTTGTATAGTTATATCAATTGGTTATGATAAATCAATTTTCTAACAGAAATTGCTGTAACCGCAGCATATCCTGCCAGACTAGACGCTTTTGACCCGGGTTCAAAAGTAGCTGTTCAGGGGTATAAGTGGCAATCGCGGGTATCGCCTGCGGCGTATCCAAAAGACCATCGGTAAGGGTCTTGTAATCCTTCATCTTGCCACGCAGTTTTGACATACCCTCTGAGGAATTCAGCAAGGCCTTGGCTGTACCGCCGCCGCAGAAAATCAGCACTTTAGGTTTTACCAGCGCGATATGTTTTTCTATAAAAGGCAGACTTACCTCTATTTCCGCGGGGTTCAAGCTACGACCGCCCGGCGGACGCCAGTTCAAAATATTGGTGATGTAAACTGCTTTTTCCAGATCTTCTGCTGTGCGTGACAGGCCGATACTGCCTAGAATTTTGTCTAGTAACTGTCCGTTTGCGCCGGCAAACGGTTTGCCCTGACGATCTTCATCGGCACCCGGCGCCTCACCGATCAGCATAATCTTTGCCTCAGGATTTCCATCGCTGAACACCATATTAGTGGCAGTCTTTTTCAGCGGGATACCATCAAATCCCGCAATGGCCTCGCGCAGGCTTTCGACCGAATCAACTTCACGCGCCAATGCTAAAGCGGCCTTAGCCGCATCTGAAGTCCCTGTGACCTGTGATCCTGCGCCCAAACCCGCAGCAGAAGCCGATTGATTCGCCTGTGCGCCGCCTGTGACTCGCCCCTGACTCGCGTCAGCAGGTTCATGCCTTGGAATCTCTGGCATAGCGGTCGCATCGACCGGCGTGTCTTCCAGTGCCTCTGTCGCACCGACATCGACGTGCCATTGCAAGGCTGCTATATAGGCGTTTGCGTTCATACCTGATTATCATTTAGGCGGGGCATTCGCGCCCGCAATATAATTTCTACTTCGGAATTAGCCTTATAGTAGTTAAACTATCCGCCAGAAACAAGGAGGAAGCAAAGAAATGTCAGACTCTATCCGCGAAGACAGAGAAGTAATGCCTTATGATGTGGTGATCGTCGGCGGCGGGCCGTCAGGCTTGTCCTGCGCCATCAGGCTGAAACAAATCAACCCCGCGCTAGAGGTTTGCGTTCTTGAAAAAGGCTCCGAGATTGGCGCGCATCTGTTATCAGGCGCCGTGTTCGAGACCCGTGCGCTGGATGAGCTGATCCCTGACTGGAAAGATAAAGGCGCGCCGCTGCGCGTAAAAGCAGGCAAAGACCGCTTTGTCTTTATGACCGATAAAAAGGCGATGACCTTGCCCACTCCGCCGCAAATGAAGAACCACGGCAATTACATTATCAGCCTTGGCGAGCTAGGGGCATGGCTGGGACAGCAGGCCGAAGCGCTTGGCGTTGAGATCTTCCCCGGTTTTGCAGCCGCTGAAATTCTATACCGCGATAACGAGGTGATCGGCGTTGCCACAGGTGATATGGGCATCGGCAAAGATGGCGAAAAAACGCCGCAATTCGAGCCTGGTGTTGAATTGCACGCCCGCCAGACCGTGTTTGCCGAAGGTTGTCATGGCAGCCTGACCAAGCAATTGATCGCGCATTACGACCTGCGCAAGGATAGCGATCCGCAAACTTACGGCCTTGGTATCAAGGAAATCTGGGAAATCGACCCTGCCAAGCACAGCGAAGGCAGCATCATGCACTCTGTCGGCTGGCCAATGGATAGCCAGACCTATGGCGGGTCATGGATTTATCACCTTGATAACAACCAGATTTCAATCGGTTTTGTGGTCGGGCTTGATTACAAAAACCCGTATCTGTCACCGTTTAACGAGATGCAGCGCTTTAAAACGCATCCTGAAATTGCCAAATTGCTGGAAGGTGGCCGCCGTATAGCATACGGCGCGCGCGCATTGGTGGAGGGCGGATACCAGTCCCTGCCCAAATTATCCTTCCCCGGCGGTATTCTGATCGGTGATACGGCAGGATTTTTGAATGTTGCCAAGATCAAGGGCAATCATACTGCCATGAAATCAGGCATGGTGGCCGCAGATTCACTTGCGGCGTTTTTGGGTGAAGACGGTAAAAATGATGCTGAATGCCACCTGTACCCTGAAAATATGAAGAAAAGCTGGGTTTGGGATGAGCTTTACAAGGTACGCAATATTCGCCCGGGCTTCCATAAAGGCATGTGGTTTGGCCTTGCGCACGCGGCGTTCCAGACTTTTGGCGGCTGGCGTTTACCGTATACATTATCCAACCACGCAGACCATAAGTCATTGATAACATCTGATAAAGCAGCGCCGATTGATTACCCGAAGCCTGATAATGTGCTGACATTTGATCGTTTAAGCTCTGTCAGGCTGTCGAATACCATGCATGAAGAGAACCAGCCTGCGCATTTGAAGCTGATTGATCCTTCAATTCCCGTTAACCAAAATCTGCCACAATATAGTGAACCGGCACAACGATACTGCCCTGCAGGCGTTTATGAGCTGGTTGAAGAGGCAGGCACACAGAAATTCGTGATTAACGCGCAGAACTGTGTTCACTGCAAAACATGCGATATCAAAGATCCGGCGCAAAATATCGTCTGGACTGTACCGCAAGGCGGGGGCGGGCCGAATTATCCTAGTATGTAGATTTTTCGAACTATTTTGCCCTTAATCACATGAACGTGACTGTCAAAAACTCTAAAACGTTGTATATTTATGGTTATGAGCATTTTCAGTAAAAAAAGTCTTTTTGTTGTCCCTGTAATCGCCGCTATGACTGCCATTGGCTGCTCTGCCTCTAATGCCGAGCAAAATGCGCCGCTTGTTTATCAGGATATTGAACCAACAGGGTTTGCAGGCAGTTACCTTGCCAGCCACCATGCGCAAAACAGTTACGACTGGAAAGCCGCCAGCGGTTTTCTGGATCAAGTTCTGGCACTGGACCCTGAAAATGCCGAACTCATCCGCCGTTCAATGATTTTAGCCATTGGGACAGGCGATCTGGAGCTTGCCGCTAAACGCGCTCAAACCTTGATTGTGACAGACCCCACCAATGATCTGGCCTACATATTAATGACGCTTGAGAATATCAAAGGCGAAGAATTTGATGCGGCGTCAGAAACACTGGCGCAGATGCCTGAAGGTGATATGGGCGATTTCATCAAGCCCTTGTTGACCGTCTGGGTTAGTGCCGGCCAAGGCGCACTGGATACTACATCCTTGCAGGAAAACAGTATCCATAGATATCACGGCGCTCTGGCAGCCTTTTATTTAGGTGATTTTGAAAAAGCAAAAGCCTTGGCCACAGAAATATTGGCCAGTGGCACAATTTCAAACCATGATGCTGTGCGCGTTGCCGATATTCTGGCCGTCACAGGTGCGCATAAAGACGCCCTTGCCTTATACGAAGGCGTGATGGTGCAGGATAACGAAAATAATATTCTGGCCGAGAAAATCGCGGCCGTTAAAGCCGATCAAGAAAAAGATACGAATGAGGCTATCAAGGCGCTTGTGCCTGATGCCAATATTGAAAGTGCTGTCAAAGGTACAGCTGTGGCTATGTATGATATGGCCTATATCCTGCACCGTGAATATAGCGATAGCAGCACGAAGCTGTTTGCCAATATGGCGCTGGCGCTTGACGGTCATATGACCAGCGCCCGTTTGCTGCTGGCGGATACGCTGACCCGTAATGGCCGTTACAAAGATGCGATCACACAGCTTGCTGATATTGACCCGTCACATCCGTCTTACCTGCCTGCCCAGCGCCATGCTGCGGAATTAATGGCAGAAGCCGGTGATCTGGACGGCGCGCTTGCCAAGCTGAACACCTTATTTACACAATATAACGATATCGAAGCGCTGATCCGCATCGGTGATCTGTATCGTCAGGAAGAAAACTTCAAAAATGCGCTAACGGCCTATAATAAAGCCGCCAAGCAACTTGGTGGTGACACTATCCCAGCTGAATACTGGCATTTGCTGTATGCGCGCGGCATGGCGTATGAGCGCGAAGGTAAATGGAATAATGCCGAAGCCGATTTGAAAGCGGCGCTGGTGTATCAGCCAAACCATCCTTATTTGCTGAACTATCTCGGTTATGGCTGGGCTGATCAGGGCATGAATTTGCAGGAGTCTCTGGAGCTCATTAAACGCGCTGTCGCGCTGCGCCCCTATGATGGTTACATCATCGACTCACTAGGCTGGGTGCAATACCGCATGGGCTTATATGATGAAGCTCTGCCTAATCTTGAAAAAGCTGTATCACTGCTGCCTTACGATTCAACGATCAATGACCATCTCGGCGATGTTTACTGGCAACTAGGTCGTCACACCGAAGCCCGTTTCCAATGGGAGCGCGCCGTGAATTACAGTGAAGGCGAGACAGATATTTCCCTGATCGAGCAAAAGCTGAAATTCGGCATGGATGGCGTTAAAAACAGCAAACAGGCCAGCAAGTAAGCTGAGATCTTCGTAGCATCGTGAGCATTTTATCATCCATATCAGTGGCCGCCCCTGCCAAAATCAATCTTTACCTGCATATCACAGGAAAGCGTGATGACGGATATCACACGCTTGGTTCCCTAGTGGCCTTTGCCGAAATTGGTGACCGCATTGATATCAGCGAGCACGAGACACTAGCACTTCATATAGACGGCGCCTTTGCCGATCGGTTCAGTGGTGCCGAAAAAAGCACAAAGCCGGATTCGGCCAATATCGTGATTAAGGCTGCTCGCGGTTTATCTACTCTTTTGGGCATAGAGCCCAACTTCAAAATTAACCTGCATAAAACCCTGCCTTTAGCGGCGGGCATTGGCGGCGGATCAGCCGATGCCGCCGCCACGGTCAAAGCCATCCTGCAATTTCATGATATAGCCCCTGCTTCCGTCAAAGAGCTGGACGCGTTTTTACTATCTCTGGGCGCGGATGTGCCCGTATGTTTTTACGGTCAGCCCTGCCATATGAGCGGGATTGGCGAGATTATCAGGCCTGCCGCTGGCGTGCCGCCTCTACACATGGTGCTGGTTAATCCGTTAGAAGCGTGCTCGACGGCCGAAATTTTCAGGCAGCTTAATGGCAAGTTCACCCCTGACGATGATTATGCGCGGTCTTTTATCAGCTTTCTGCAATCACGCGGAAATGACATGGAAGATGCTGCGGTATCCGTCACGCCCGTCATTGCCGATATTTTATGCGACATTGCCGCCAGCGCGAATTGTTTGCTTTCGCGCATGTCAGGCAGCGGCGCCACGTGTTTCGGCCTCTATGAAACAGCAGCCGATGCCACAGCGGCTGCCGCACAAATCCAGAGTACACACCCGCAATTCTGGGTTAGAAAAACAACCCTGTTAACATAAGATTCTGGTTTTCTTGCATCGCCTTCGCACTATATGGAATAATGTAGAAATAGATGGTGTGTGAGACAGCGAAAACGCTGCAGTAAAGCAAGAAAGACGAGGATTAATGAACTCATCTTCAGATAGTCACGAAAAGAAGATTTCCAGCATAATCGAAGACTATAAAACGGCGAGCCGCGAACTCGAAGCGGCGCAAAAAAATAACGAATCCGGCGATAAAATTGAAAGCCTTTATAACAAAAAGGTCGAAGCGGCGCGTGCGCTCATTGCGCTGACCCCTGATGCAGCGGCCAGTGCTACGATCATGGAACATGGTATGTTCCGCTGCGAGCGTGCCTATAGTGATTACATCCATAGTGGTAATGAAAAAGACCGCAAATCTTATGAAGATTTGACGGCAAAAATTCTGCCTGAAATTATCGAGATTGCCGAAAAAGTCGAAGATGCTGCCGATGGCAAAGTCTACATGATTCTGGGTAAGCTGTATTCAGGGTCTTATACCCTGCCTTATGATTATCGCCGCCCGTCAATGGCGCTGCATTATTTCCGCAAGGCTGCGGAATGCGGCAATCGCGCTGCTTCTATGGAAGTCGCGCTATATGCCTATCAATATGCGCGTTTTGATAAAGACAAAGATCATTATCTGAGATTTCTACGTCAGGCGGCGCGCCGCGGACATAGCCCTGCCATGCTGCGCTTAGGTTTGCACTACCTCCAAGGCGAGTACGTGAAGCAAAGTTACGATGAGGCGGTTGCTTTATTCAAAGACGGTTTATCTGCTGCCGACAAGGACCCTGCGGGAATTGGTTTTGTTAAGGCCGAATTGAAATATCAAATCGGGCGCTGCCTATATTACGGGCTGGGCGTTAAAGAGAATAAAGATGCAGGTCTGTCACTGATCCGTGAGGCTGCCAACTTTGACCGTGATGCGGCGGACTTTGTCCGTAAATGGGAAAAAGGCCATCTGGAAACCTGCTGGAAACCTTTATCCTTTCAGGATAGTCCGTTTTACCGCAACGCCGGTGAAACCAAGACAGAGAGTAAAGAAAATAGTGCCAAGACCAAGAGTGCAGCGCCTTCTTCTGAGGATAGCGGCTCCTTTAACCCGATGGGGATTTTTGCCAATAAAGAGCACAAAGCCAAAATCTTTGAAGATGACCCTAGCTCTATTTTCTCTGATCAGATGGCGGTCGAACAGTTTCTTGCTGATCAAGGCTTGCTTCATACCGAAGATCAGGATGTCGGTTTTACAGTTGCGAAAACCAACGAGCCTTTGCCTGATTTAACCGATCAGGAAATTGAAGAGCTTCTGCAGCCTTTAGAACACATGATCGGCCTGCACCGTGTTAAGAAAGAAGTCCGCAATCTGGTGGCCCTTATGAAAGCGCGTAAGATGCGTGAAAATCAAGGTTTGCCATCGCCATCGATCAATATGCATAGCATCTTCATGGGTCCGCCAGGCACAGGTAAAACAACGGTTGCCCGCGTTTTAGGCGAGATACTGGCGCGTATGGGTTACCTTGCCAACGGCCATGTGATCGAAGTTGATCATACAGATTTGATTGGCGAATATGTCGGCCAGACAGGTCCGCGTACAGCCGCCAAAATCAAAGCGGCGATGGGTGGCATTCTGTTCATCGACGAAGCCTATATGCTAACCCATGACAATAATTTCGGTCCCGAGGCGATCGCGACCATCTTGAAAAAGATGGAAGACTTCCGCGATGATTTTGTTGTAATTGCCGCAGGCTACACGAACGAAATGAAATCATTCTTGGCTGCTAATAGCGGCTTCCGTTCCCGTTTTGCCAATACGATTGAGTTTGATTCCTATAAAACCGAAGAGCTGGTCGAGATTTTTGCCGTTATGTGCGAAGACCAGTCCTACAAACCGACCGACGAAGCGTTGGAGCGTGTCACACGTATTTTGAAACGTGAGAAACGTAACGCAAATATCGCTATCTCTAATGCGCGCGGCGTTCGTGATTTACTGGAAAAAACGATCCGTAAACAAGCCATCCGTATTGCCCAAGGCGGCGCCGAAGATAAAGACGCGCTGATGGAAATTCGCGCTGAAGATATCTATGACATTTCAGGGTCATCAGATTCTTCCAGCAATATCGTTTATCTGGGCGATGGCGATAAGGATGGCAAAAAGTAATTTATGACTGACTACCTCCTCTAAGACTATGACTAGATAACTCCAGCTACAAAAAAACCGCCGATCAATTTCGGCGGTTTTTTAATTCTATGACGGACGCCTTAGAACTTGTAGTTCAGGGCCACCGCACCGATCAGAACGCTTGGGCTTTCTGTACGAGCAGACACTGTCGTTGTGTTTGTCGTACCGGCACCGCGCTGCAAATTGATATCTTCTTCTTCAATGAAGATGTATGTTGCGGCTAAATCGAGTGAAAAACGATCATTGATGTCATATGTCGCACCAGTTGAGATCCAGTGACGGTCACCATCAGGCGTCAATGTTGTTCTATACTCATCCGTTGTCGGTGTTTGGTCGAATTGGTAACCGGCGCGCAGCACCCAGTCATCATTCAATGTGTATTCACCACCAACCGCGATTGCGAATGTATTATCGTAATCCTGCAAAACAGGCGATAGAGCCGTACCATTTGCCAATACAGGCTGGATCTGGTCAAAGCTACTCCAACCGAACCATGTCCCTTGCAGCAAACCTGTCCAACGATCGTTGAATTCATGTGTTACACCAAGTGTTGCAATATCAGGAAGCTCAAGCTCGGCTGTACCGCGCGCATTCACCTGACCTTGCAAGTAAATCTGGCCTTCTAGATTTTGCTGCACGTTACTGCGGTAGTTCGCACCGAATACAGTGCCATCCCATGGCTCGTACATTACGCCAACGTCAAAGCCCATGCCCCAGTCATTTCCTTTCAGAACGCTGTCTAGCTCGGCCACTGTGTTCAATGCAACTTGCGCAGGTGCGCTTCTTTTCAGGTCAGCATGGGCATATTCGATGATCATAGAGGCACCGATCGAGAAACGATCATTTGGCGCATATGAGATGCTTGGCAAAAAGTCGATGGTTTGCAGATCTGATTCTGTTGAATCGAAACGGGCGAAGTAATCGTCATGGTATTTAGATCCCAGACCGAATGGCGCCGCGACACCTAGACCCAGCCACAATTTTTTGTCTTCTGTGATTGGTGCTACGATGTGCAAGTTCGGCACAGGCGATAGAGAACCAGGGTTACCGCCGTTATCTGTACCGATCGGGCCGCTACCGGGTGCAAATGCGTTCGCACCGTTTAGGGCAGTACCTGTGTCTTTTAACTCAAGTTCAGGGTACAGGAAGTTTACACCAATATTGACCTGTGCTGAATCCAGACGAGAAATACCCGCCGGGTTGAAATACAGGATACTCGCGTCACGCGGTGTTGAGACCTGACCCGCGAAGGCGGCACCCAAACCTGATACGGATTGTTCCTGAATGTAGAAGCCCGCGGCGTCTGCCGTCTGGCTAAATGTTAGAAGACCGCATAAAGCGGCTGAGCAAGTCAGTAAACGCAATGATAGGTTTTTCATGATTATTATCCCCGTTAGATATTTCCTTTATCCAACGGTCATCATAGCTTTTATTGAGCTTCATGAATAGTGCAAGCCTATGCTGCAGCACAGCATAGATTGCGAATTTTAGCTATGGCTTAATGCACTTTTGATATCACGGACGATTTCAGCAGGGCTATCCGTGCTGGAGAACAATGAGATCAGGTCATCATTAGGGCCCATCAAAAAGATGAAAGATGAATGATTCATGCTGTATCCGTCTGGGGCGCTTTCATCATCCATACGCGCGGCATAAACTTTATATTGCTTCTCAACGGCATCGATGTCTTCTTCAGACCCTGTCAGGCCGATAAAACTATCGTGATAGCTTTTTAAATACACCTGCATGACTTCGGGGGTATCACGGGCCGGATCAATGGTAATGAAAACAGGCTGAATTTTTGCAGCGTCTTTTGTTTCGAGCGCTTCCATTGTCTGCGTCATCTTTTGCAAGCCCGCAGGACATACATCAGGACAGTATGTGAAACCGAAAAAGACCAGCTTGTATTTATCAATATCGCTACTGGACAGTGTATTACCGTTTTGATCTGTCAGTGTGAAGCTACCGCCGATATCAGCGCCGCCTGCCACGCCAGCCGCAGGTTCAAGGGATGCCAGGCTGCCTGCCTGATCGTTCTGGGCATTAACCCAAGTATAAGCTGTTCCCAGCCCCATACCGAGTAGACAAAGTAGTGCAATCGTAAGAAATCTGCCGCCCATAACGCGCCCCTTTTTCAAATATCAAGAATAAGGGTTATATAGCACCTAAGACAGCAGGTTTCAAATTTATATGACTTAAACGGGCGCTAAAGCAGCTTGCTGCGCAGTGCCAGCAGATTTCATACCAGCCTGCACTTTTTCCAGCAATTTGCCGGCATAATCCATGGAGGCTGTCCACACGCATTCATGCTCGTATCTGCTCATATCCGGTAGTTCGTCCTCAAACCAATTCCACGAATGTTCTTCGTCAGAGCTATACTCCTCAAGACCACCCAGAATGGTACTTTTCGCAGTTTCCAGACCCAAAGTGTACATCGCCTGATCATCAAGAGTGCCGATATAGTCAAGGGCTTGTCCGACCTCGAACTGGCCTGCAATATCGTCGGATCTGCCAATATATTCATAATAGCTATCTGCAACAGCACCTTCCCCTAGGGCGAATGTACTCAATACATAGTCTTTGGCGGCCTCACGCAATGATGGTGCCTGCTCCGCGCTTGCCTTGGTATAAGATAGACTTAGTCGCCATTTACCGCCTGCGGGCTCAATTTCCGAGATATTGACGGCTTTGTCTACATCGCCTACGGCTGCCCGCAGCTGCGCTATGCCTTCATCGACACCACGTCTGAACTCTTCGTTATTAGCTAGAAAACGTCCGACAGCATATTCTTCACGGCGGCTTATTTTATTAAACGCTTCGCTATAGCCTTGGTTACGGCCTGATGCTCTGCCTGTCGGCACTAAAATAGGAACAAAACTCATACACACTCTCCTTTTTCTATTACCTGTTAGAGGTAAAACAAAAAGAAGTTATGTAAAACTACTATATTATAAGCGATCTGTCAAATGCCATTTGCCCAAATAAAAATCGGGCCTCTGACGAAGCCCGATCTTTGTAGCGGGGGTATTCGGTTTACAGGACGTCGAGCATTTCGGCGACCAGCGGGTGTCTTACGATATCACCTGATTTCAGTCTGACGACCGCGATGTTGGAAACAGCTTCGAGCTTATTCGCGATATCAGCCAAACCTGACATACCTTCGAGCAAGTCAGACTGCGCAGGGTCACCAGTGACCACCATTGTGGAGTGCCATCCCAAACGTGACAGCAACATTTTCAGCTGCACATAGGTACAGTTCTGCGCCTCATCAATCACCACGAAGGCGTTGTTCAACGTTCTACCACGCATGAACCCGACAGGGGCGATTTCAATTGTGCCATCATCCATATATTGGCGCACTTTCTTACCGCCGAGGCGATCACCAAGCGCATCATATAGAGGGCGTAAGTAAGGTGCCATTTTCTCATGCATATCGCCCGGCAAGTAACCGAGGCTCTCGCCAGCTTCCATGGCAGGACGGGACAGGATGATCCGCTCTACTTCGCCTTTTTCCAAGGCGTCGACCGCGGCTGAAATGGCAAGGTAGGTTTTACCCGTACCGGCAGGGCCCATAGCGAGTGTTAGATTCTTTTCGGCAATTTGCTTCATCAGCAGCTCTTGCCCTTCTGATCTGGGCTTTACCTTTTTGATGAATTTCTTATCACGGCGCCCATCTATTTCCTCATCCAGCGGATGCCAGCTCATATCATCAAAGACGCTGTGAACAACGTTGCCCTTGGCGCTTTGTTCGTGCGGCGTGTTGCGTTTTTTAATGCGTTTTTTCTGTGACATGGTCAGACTCCTTCATTGAGGGGTGGGTTGAACAAAAAGAGGAAAAAAGTCAAAAAAAACCGCGCTAAAAGGCGCGGCGGTAAAGAGAGAGAAAGCAGGAAAACATCCATACGCGATACTGCGTCTATTGGTCTTCCCGTTGTGGTAAATATTTTTAATCTTGGCAAGTCGTGCAAGGAGAACCCTTTGCTAGAGAATTACTATGATCATAGTAGCAAATTTTCCATGCCCCGCATAGGGGGATTTATATTTTATACATTACTGGCCTTCAAAAAATTGACTTCGGTTATGAAAATATTGTAGAGCTTTTCTCTCGGGAGAAAACGTATGTTAATAATGATTACGGCACGGATTAGCACGAAAGAACAGCTAGACGAACTACACGCAATTATCACCAAGCACCCCAAAATATCTGACTGGTATCGCCATATGGGTAACCAGTGGATTGTAGAGTTCGACGATAAATCGTTATCAACTCTCAATAACTATCTCGGAGCAGCCTTTGAAGACGGTAAACGGCCTACTATGTTGGTGAATACGCTTCACCATTACAATGGCTGGCACAGTCAAGAATTCTGGAATTTTATACAAAAACACAAAGCCCTGCCGGAACCCGAGGCCAAACAAGGCGCAGGTAAAGCCAAAGCAAAGCCCGACGACGAATATGCATTAAACCCAAAAGATTATGAGGTAACAGACGCACTTACCCTGGAAGACCTTGATCTTGATGAAGTAACATCAGAAACAGTGAACCGCTATTTTCAGCGCATGGCATTTTTCCGTCAAGCCGAGGCGCAAGGCATTACACTGCCTGAGAATCACCAAAATCTGATTATTAGCGGCAAGACCGGTGTTGGCAAATCGACACTGGCAAAAGCCATTGGGTTAGCTTTTGCTGCACAAGATGGCACCCGTAAAGTCCCTGTGTATTTTGTAAAGCCTGCCCATATCATCGGACGTTTCCGCGGCCATACGCAAAAAAATATGCAAGCACTTCTGGATATGGCCGAAAAAGGTATCATCATCTTTGATGAGCTGGATACATTGCTGGATATTGATTCCGACGACAAAAATGCTTTGAACGTATTGAATACGCATTTAGGTGATAAGCCTAACGAACCCCACGTGATAACAACAATTTATGGACATAACCGCGCACGGTTCTTAAGTTTCAACACGGGTATGCAATCCCGTTTTCCAACTACAATCAACGTGCCTGAGCAGGGTTCAGGCAAACTCAGTCAGATTTTTGAATCTGCTGTCAAAAACACGGGCATGGCCTATGACCCTGCCATCGTTGCCGAAGTTGAAAATCTGGTACAGCAAATTCGTACGGCGCAGCGCGGCAATTTCGGTCATATTCGCGAGATAGATAATATCCTGGGTGCGGTCATAACTAATATGGCGGCTCGCCATGCAGCTAATCCGGATGACTTTGCTTTCGAAGTGACGCTAGCCGATATTCCCGTACGCCGAACCTAAAATTGAGACATCGCCGTCTGGTGTCGTATCCTTCCCTAATCTTAAAAAGGACTAAGTCATGCGTATTATTTTAGGCCGTCACGGGCAATCCGAAGGTAATATTAGCGAACCGTTTTACGCTAAGAAGGGTGACCCGCATATCGAACTGACCCGCGAAGGCTGGGAACAGGTCATTGGCTCAGGACGCTTTTTAGACGGTTATTTACGAGAGCATAAGATTGATCCGCCCAAGCGCATATGGGTCAGCCCGTTTATGCGCACACGTCAAACGCTCCGCGGTATGATCGAAGGGTTCAGTCGTGCGGGATATTACATTCGCGCCGCGCATACCGATATCCGCGAGCACTTCCTTTTGGCTGAGCAAACTTTCGGCATTCTTCCTTATATGAAATACAGCAAAGGCATCGCCAGACGTGCGTTCAGCAAGCTGTTCAGTGATTTTTCAGCAGCTGCATATAAACACAACCCATTTATGTCGGTCACACCACTCGGTGAATCGCCGATGGATTTGTTCAAGCGTATTGACGGCTTTGTCGGGCGTTTGTTGGACGAGGAAAAAGAACAAGGCATTGATAATGTTTTGATCGTGGCTCATGGCGCGACTATCAAAGCCTTCATGATCCGTCTTTTTGATCTGCCAATGGATGCCTGGAAAAAGCTGGATACCCCCGGCAATGGCGATCTATATATGCTGGATGATGAAAGCGGCAGCTGGCGCGTGACCCGCATTTATGACGGTGAGAAAGGCGTTCCTGTCAACGAGAACCCGATCAAGGATCTATCCAGCAAAGTTGATTTAAAAGATCTGCCGGCCCTGCCCCCGCGTTATCGATAAGGTGTATCATGGATAAAGAACAGCTCAGCCGTCATATTTTCGAAACTGTCAGAACGTTACAGCCCGTGCGCAGCATAGTGGTTGCCCGCAACCTGCGCGAGAAGTTCAAATTGGCCAGTTCTGATCAGGATGTATCAGATGCGCAGGTGCTATCCTGTATGAACCGTATGGAAGCGCAAGGCTTGCTGCATAAAGAAAGCCGCGAGATTACAGATAGTCGCCGCACAAAACGGAATACAACAGAAGTTGTATATTCTATACGCAGTGGCGGTGGTAAGAAACAAGATGAGGGCAGCCAGACAAGCGCGGCTGTAAACCTTGGCGGCTTTAAACCTGCTTGAATTATTTTATGGTCGGGGCTGATTTATAATCTACGAATGATCCCTCGGCATCACGGCATACCCAGCGATCATGATCATACATTCTGATCTCGACTTCTGTATTCACGGTCGTTGTAAAAGCGCGATCGACTTCAATTTCTTCGGTTTTGCGGGTTAGGCCGTAATAAGGCTGGCCATCATTTGTATCGTAGCTATATAGCGTTTCGCCTTCGTGCAATGTCAGCGTCTGGTTCAACACACTGCTTTCGCAATCCAGATCCATCGCCAGTGTGCCATCCGCCGTGCCGACAGTCCATTTGCAGCCTGCCAGCGCCAATGCACCGAACAATGCGGCGAGTGCGCCTTTTCTCATCAATGTCATAGAATCTCTCCCCAATTTCTTATGCTTTGTAGAACCTGCACCACGCGCTGTCAAATATGAAAAAGGAGCCTTACGGCTCCCTTTAAATTTTTATCATCTCTGCTCTTATTGGCATGCGAGGCATTCTTCGTACTCAGGCTGCGGCGCATCGCCCAGCTCTGGTTCGCGGTTACCTTTTGGTTTCGCGCCTTCCATGGTGCGCTTCCAGCTCGCATCACTTTCAGCACGCTGAATGGATTTGGAGCGGCAGTAGTACAGAGACTTAACGCCTTTCTTCCAAGCTTCCCAGTGAATGCGGTGCAGATCGCGCTTATGCACGTTTGCGGGCAGGAACACGTTCAGTGACTGTGCCTGACAGACAAACGGCGTACGGTCGGCGGCGTGATCGATCAGCCAGCGCTGGTCAATTTCAAACGCCGTCTTGAACACGTCTTTCTCATCCTGTGTCAGGAAGTCCAAGTGCTGTACAGAGCCTTCGTTTGTAAAGATTGATGACCATACTTCTTCTGTGTTCTGGCCTTTTTCTTCCAGCAGTTCTGTCAGATATTTGTTGCGTACCGCAAATGAACCGGACAGTGTTTTGTGCGTGTAAGCGTTCGCCGCGTTCGGCTCGATACCTGGAGAAGACCCGCCACAAATGATCGAGATAGAGGCTGTCGGGGCAATCGCCATTTTATTGGAGAAACGCTCCATCACGCCATAATCAGCCGCATCAGGACACGCACCGCGCTCTTCAGCGAGTTTCACTGACGCATCATCAGCCTGACGTTTAATGTGCTGGAACATACGGCGGTTCCAGACCTTTGCCATCACAGATTCCATCGGGATCATTTTTGATTGCAGGAAGGAATGGAAGCCCATTACGCCCAGACCCACAGAACGCTCACGCATTGCGGCATATTTCGCACGTTTCATGCTGTCAGGGGCTTTATTGATAAAGTCTGTCAGAACGTTATCCAAAAAGCGCATCACATCTTCAACGAAAGTCGGGTGGTCTTGCCATTCTTCGAACTTATCAAGGTTCAGCGACGACAAGCAGCACACAGCCGTACGGTCATTGCCCAGATGGTCACGGCCTGTCGGCAATGTAATCTCTGAACATAGATTAGACATTTTCACATTCAGGCCAGCCATCTTGTGGTGTGACGGGATCTGGTCGTTTACGTGATCTTCGTAAATAATGTATGGTTCGCCCGTTTCGATACGCGCTGTCAGCAAGCGAATCCATAGGTCACGCGCGTTCACGCGGTCAACAACGTGTTTGTCTTTCGGTGATTTCAGCGCCCATTCTTCGTTACGCTCTACCGCTTCCATGAAGCTATTGCTGATCAGAACACCGTGGTGCAGGTTCAGTGCTTTACGGTTCGGGTCACCACCAGTCGGACGGCGGATTTCAAGGAATTCTTCAATTTCAGGGTGCCAGATCGGCAGGTAGATCGCAGCAGAACCGCGACGCAGTGAGCCTTGGGAAATCGCCAGTGTCAGTGAGTCCATCACGCGGATGAACGGCACGATGCCTGATGTTTTGCCGTTACGGCCCACTTTTTCACCGATAGAGCGGACGTTACCCCAATAAGAGCCGATACCGCCGCCCAGTGAGGCCAGCCATACGTTTTCGTTCCACAAGGATACGATGTCTTCTAGGGAGTCATTTGTTTCATTCAGGAAGCAAGAAATCGGCAGGCCGCGATTTGTACCGCCATTGGACAGGATCGGCGTTGATGGCATGAACCATAATTTGGAGATGTAGTCATAAATACGCTGAGCGTGCGCGCTATCGTCGCCATAGTACATTGCTACACGCGCGAACAGATCCTGAAAATCTTCTTCAGGCAGCAAATAGCGATCTTCCAATGTAGCTTTACCGAATTCTGTCAAATTGGCATCGCGGGAACGATTAATTTCAACCCTGTTAACATGTCCTACTCCTTATTGGTAAGGTAAGATTATTGTGGTTTTGTGTGAATGGTTGGCTGTGGATAAAATGTGGGTAAAACCACTATCCGTTGCGGTTATTCTTAAATCAACATACTAGATGCTGTGGTTGGTGTCATCATGACTTTTTTCCTAACAGCCCTAAAAATAGAATACAAATGTACGCCAAGCCCCTGATTTTAAAGGTATGATTTCAAGTCATACACGAGGTTATACTTTTGTGAAAAAGTCAGGATATTATAATATTACCGAAAATAAAGCGCGCCTGCGCCACATATAGTGCCCATAACGCAGACGCGGAATTGGAGCGCTATACCCTGTAAATCTTCCGATTCCCCCAAAAAGAGAATCGATTCTTAAAACTTGAAAACGGGGAAACCCCTTTTTTGTGGTGATTGCGCGGCATCTTGCAGATCACGCACCAGATTTTGCGCGGTCATTAATATTTGATCGATAGCACTTTGCGACATGGTTACTTCTTTAAAGCCACTCGATAAATATGATGCATAGCCGTTCACGGCATTTTCAAACATGGCGACAGCCGTTTGTCTGGGGATGGCAGATCCTGATTTCAGATTTCGCGCGGTTGTTTGCAACATGGATAGGTATCCGCCCTCACCCCTTAATACGGCGGGACTATCAAAATACCGTGTGCTGTAACCGGGCTTTTTACCTAGCAACGCCCCGTGCAGGGCTAACAAATTCAAATAAACTGGACTATATGGCGCGTGAAGATTAAGGCGCGGCTCTATGGTCAGGCACTGACCCGCCGCTTTTTTAAAACGCAGCGAATATTCGCTGCTTGTCCAACTAGTCGTTTCGTAGTCCGCGGCTAGAAATGTACGAGGACCACAGTATACACGACGGCTCTCGATACTCTCTGCCAAGTATGGCTTTACAAAGAATGCAGGAAAAGCCCGCTGCATGTCGATGACGTGTTTTGCCGTTTGGTCACGCAGACTTTTCTTCAGACAAGATACGCTGTTCTGCATCACACTGAAGTGCCAATGCCCTTCGCCCGGGAAAACATCACAGCCAAACTGGTTTGCATGATCTCGCAAAATCGCTGCATATGACTGATAGGCAGTACATTGTTTTAAGGGATGTGTAGGTTTAAAGCGCGTTTCGACGACATTGCCATCCATGTCACAGCCTTCGTCATCATCAGGGTCAATGACATCTGCGGCAATCAGCTGCGCACGCAAAGGCTGCAAAAAATACTCTTCGATTTTATCCATTGTTTCAAGATTAAGCGCCTTTAAAATCCACGGCTGACCAAACACATTCTGGCCATCGCGGACAAAATAACTTTCTATATCAGGGCCGAACTTGATATCCAGCGCTGTGCCTTGCGCCAAGCCATACTCCTCGCAAGCAAAAGCGGGCGGTGCAGCAAAAAATTGCTCCAGCCCCCGAATTTCCTGTATTAGTGTTTCTTGCAAGTCGCCGTTCATGGCATTATACCAGTGGTTAAATAATTATCCGCAACACCATAGCACCAACACATATATTATGGCAAAAAAAGCAGCACAAATTATCCGTACCCGTCAGACAAAAATCGTTGCCACGCTCGGCCCTGCGTCAAGCGATGAAGACATGATCCGCAAACTTTTCGAGGCGGGCGTTGATGTGTTCCGCATGAACTTCTCTCACGGTAGCCACGAAGACCACCAGAAGCGCTTTGATATTGTGCGCAAGCTGGAAAAAGAATTTTCACGTCCGATCGGCATTCTGGCCGATTTGCAAGGACCCAAGCTGCGTGTCGGCAAATTCAAGGACGGTTCTATTGCCTTGAAGAAAGGCATGGAGATTACTTTTGATCTGGATAAAACCGCAGGTGATGAAAAGCGCGTGAATTTGCCGCACCCTGAAATTATCGAAACGCTGGATAAGGGCGATAAAATCCTGATGGATGACGGTAAGGTGCGCATGGAAATTACCGATAAAGGTAAGGATTTCCTGAAAGCCAAAGTCATTGCGGGGCAGAAGCTATCCGATAATAAAGGCCTGAACGTACCGGGCGTAGTACTGCCGATTGCTGCACTCACAGCCAAAGACCGCAAGGATTTAACGGCTGCCCTTAAGATGGGGGCGGACTGGATTGCGCTAAGTTTTGTGCAGAAGCCCGAAGATGTTGCCGAGGCGCGTAAGCTGATTGGCGGTAAGGCTGCGCTAATGGCCAAGATTGAAAAGCCGTCCGCGATTTTACACTTCACTCCTATTCTGGATCTGGTCGACGGTATCATGCTTGCGCGTGGCGATCTGGGCGTTGAAATTCCGCCTGAAGAAGTGCCTGCACGTCAGGTGCGTCACGCGGGTAAGCCGATTATCGTGGCCACACAGATGCTGGAATCAATGATCGACAGTCCCGCGCCGACCCGCGCCGAAGCATCAGACGTAGCCACAGCTGTTTATGACGGTACGGATGCCGTGATGCTGTCTGCTGAAACGGCGGCCGGTAAATATCCGCTGGAAGCTGTCGGCATTATGGACCGTATCTGTAAGAACACCGAAAAAGACGAAGTTTATCGCCGTAACATTGAGGCCGATGATATGGAGCAAGAGGGCGATTCATCCGACGCCATCACAACATCCGCCTATTACGTTGCCAAAAGCATTAACGCCGCTTGTATCGTGAACTACACAACATCAGGCTCAACGGCACTGCGTATGTCGCGTCAGCGCCCCGGGCGTCCGATTATGTGCCTGACACAAAACAATGACGTGGCGCACCGTTTGTGCCTGTCTTATGGCGTGCACCCCGTCCATGTCACCGATGTCGATGATACAGGCAGTGCCGTGCGCAAAGCATCCGCTCTTGCGATCGCGCAGCAGCTTGCCAAAACAGGCGACCGTCTTGTTCTAACCGCAGGCGTACCTTTCGGCACCCCTGGCAGCACGAATATCCTCCGTGTTGCGTGGGTTGAGTAACCCATGAATACGGACGCGTTTAAGGATATCCTTCTTAAACATTGGGCATCTATGCCCGAAGACAGCGCGCATGACCTTGCCCATGTGCAGCGCGTTGTGCGTATGGCACAGCGCATTGCGGCTGATGAGGGTGGTGATCTATCCATTATTCTGCCTGCTGCGTGGCTGCATGATCTTGTGAACTTGCCGAAAAACCACCCTGACCGTGCCAAGGCTTCGGTTCTCGCGGCAGATCTTGCGGTAAAGGAGTTGGAAGCCATAGACTACGATGCCGATAAGCTGCCCGCCATTCATCACGCCATTGCCGCCCATAGTTTTTCTGCTGGTATACCCGCCGAAACCTTAGAGGCCAAAATTGTGCAGGATGCTGACCGCCTTGATAGTCTGGGCGCAATCGGTATGGCACGCACATTTGCTGTATCAGGTGCGCTAGGCCGCGCGCTGTTTCACCCCGAAGACCCGCTGGCCACAGAGCGCGACGCCGATGATAGCGTTTACGGGCTGGATCATTTTGAAATCAAGCTGTATCGTATTGCTCAGACACTACATACAAAGTGTGCGAAACTTATTGCCGCCCAGCGCGTTAGCTTTATGAAAGAGTTCTGTGCACAAATCGCGGAGGAAGCAACGCCTGCCGATACACAGGGCCAAGCCGCATAACCAGACGGCACAATTAAGGACAAGATATGATCTCTAAAATTCTAAATCTCTGGCACTTTATTCGCAGTAGTTTGTGGTTTGTGCCGGCGCTATTCTGTCTTGTGTTTTTCTGCGCCACAATGGGCATCTATAGCTTTGAGTTAAGATATCTGCACGATGTGGAATTACCGGCACTGTTCTTTAACGGCGATATTGATGATGCCAAATCCATTACGATTGCGCTGCTCTCATCCATGATCACCATGGCAACGCTCGCCATTTCAATAACAATGATCGTGCTCTCTCTGTCGGCATCACAACTTGGCCCGCGCCTGATCCGCACCTATATGTCCGACAGCAAGACCCAGAATTATATCGGGCTGTTTTTCGGTACTGTTATTGCCTGTTTCGTACTGACGGTGATTTTGCATGATATCCAGACCAATACCTTAAGCGAAATTCCGCACGTTACGATCACAGCTGTCTTGATTATATGTTTTGCCAATCTGTTTGTGTTGCTCGGCTTTGTGCATCACGTAGCACAGTCCAGCATTGCCGATAACGCCATCGTCAGCGTGACCAAAAGCCTGATGAACGCCATTAATCATCTACCTGATCATAACGATAGCAAACTACAGAAAAAAGCCGAGACACATACGCTATACGGTGATAAGCCCCCTAAAGATTGGCCGAAGAACTTCGAGACCAAGAAGCACGAGATTGCTTTTGATCGCTCCGGTTATATTCAATATATCGATTACAAAGGCATGGCCGAAGTTGCCGCAAAGCATAATCTGTATATCGAGCTTAAAATCCGCGCGGGTAAATTCGTGGTGGAGAGCGAGAACGGCGTTTTCATCTATGTCACCAATACAAAGCTGGATGATGACATCAAGAAAAGCGTTCTGAAATGTTTCGGTGTGGGCGCAACACGCACACCAACACAGGATATTGAATACTCAATTCGCCATTTGGTGGAGATCGGTTTGCGCGCCCTCTCACCGGGTATCAACGACAACTTTACCGCCATTACCGTGCTTGACCGCCTAACAGCGGCACTAGTGAATTTGTTCAAGAAGCAGCTGCCGCAGGAATGGTACTACGATTCACAAGACCGCGTGCGCATTCACGCCCAGCAAAGCGACGAACAGCGCATTGTCATGCAAGCCTTTAACCAGATCCGCTTTGCCGCAGTTGATAAGCCAGACATCATCTATCATATGCTGCGCAAAGTCGAAACGCTGGTTGAACTGGCGCATACCAAAGCCCAGAAAGAAGGCCTGAAGAACCAGCTCACCGAAATCGCCTATATTCTAGACCGCATGGATGGAGTACTGAAAAACACCAAAGGCATGAAGGCACACTGTAAAGAGTTGCAGGATAGATTATCTGCCTAAAATTCTGCTACAATCATAGCAGATAATTAGTTCAGCCTTTCAAATGCATAAGCTCATAAAATTTTTCATTCTGCCATTAGTTGTTGTTATCGCCCTAACAGCAACACTGGCTATTGTTATCGCTACCGACCCGGCCTGCAGATTAGCAAACCGTTGCGACCTGCTTATTCGAGCCTATATGGGACAGGCTGATCCGCAGAACAGGGTGGGTTTTATCTATTCCATGGAACGACACAACGTTCCTAAAGATACTCAGCGTGCGATCAAATGGTACAAAAAATCAGCAGCCCAAGGCCATGCAAAAGCGCAATACAATATGGCAGGGTATTATCTTAGGGGAGAGGGCGTTCAACAAGACTACCTCAAGGCTATTAACTTGTTCACCATGTCTGCCGAGCAAGGATATAGCTGGGCGCAAAATAAACTCGCCAAGCTATACGAAGAAGGATTGGTTGTAGAGCAGGACATTCAAAAAGCTAAAGAATGGTATAGCAAGGCAGCCGCGCAGGATTATGTATGGTCGCAGATTGCCCTTGGGCTAATGTACGCGGAAGGCAAAGGCGTAGATCAAGATTATAAGAAAGCCAGAGAATGGTATTTAGAAGCTGCAGAACAAAACAATGCCCTAGCCTTCAATCACCTCGGCTTTATGTATGAAAATGGTTGGGGCGTGGATACCGATCTTAATGAAGCTGTTAGATGGTATCAAAAATCTGCCGCGCAAGAAGACGAATGGGCTAAAGAACGACTTGAAAGCCTTCTTGGACAAGCCGCAGAAATATCCTCGAATTATCAAGAAACCCGAGAGCAAATATTACGATCAGCCGAAGCAGGAGACGCCAAATCCCAATACGAAGTAGGCATTTGGTACTATGGCGAAAATGGCATTAAACAGGATGGCCAGACCGCTTTTAACTGGTTTACCAAGTCGGCTAATCAAGGATACGCTGCCGCACAATATATGGTGGGCTCCTATTATGTTGACGGCGTTCTGTTCCCCGAAAATCCTCGCATCGCTAGAAAATGGTATTTTAAAGCAGCCCGACAAAATTATAGTGATGCGCAGTATGCATTAGGGCTGATGTTTTTTAACGGTCAGGGTGTCTCAATCAATTACGATGCTGCATTTCACTGGTTTAAAAAAGCGGCGGATCAAGGCCTAGCGCAAGCTCAGCATAAAGTAGGCTATTTTTATGATATCGGTAGATACGTTGATAAGAACCCTCAGAAGGCCAAGGAGTGGTATCTTAAAGCAGCAGAACAGGATTATGGTTCGTCAGCCGCTAATTTGGGAATCATGTATGAGACGGGTTACGGCGTACCAAAAAATCTACGAACGGCAATCTACTGGTATCAACAAGCGGCTGAAAAAGACAACCCGTCAGCTCTATTCAAACTAGGCGTTCTATACGAGTACGGTACGGGTGTTCCTCAAAACTACGAGCTAGCGATGAAACTTTATAAAAAAGCGGGCGATAAAGGTTATAAAAAAGCTTTCATAAAAATAGGCAACATGTATGAAAACGGCTTAGGTGTCGATCAAGACTTAAAGCAGGCAGCAATCTGGCATGAAAAAGCACTGTAAGAACTCAAAGGATAGTTATGCTCCTATCTAAAACCTCACTGCCGTGGATTGAAATTCATATTGCGACGCTGCTGTTCGGGGTGGCGGGGTTGTTTGGTAAGTTTGTGGCGCTGCCTGCGCTTTGGATTGTGTTCGGGCGGGTGTTGTTTGCGGCGGCGGCACTGGCGGTTGTCATCAAGATCAAGAAGCGGCCTTGGCGGATTGCCTCGCGCAAGGATTTGGCCATTCTGTTTTTATTAGGCGGGGTGCTGGCGCTGCACTGGTTTACGTTTTTCCATGCGATCCAGATTTCTACGGTGGCGATCGGGCTGTTATCCTTTGCGACCTTTCCTGTATTTGTCGCCTTTATGGAGCCGTATTTCTTTAAGGAGCGCTTGCAGCTGCGGGATTTTATGATCGCGCTGGTGACTTTTGCAGGTGTGGCGCTGGTTGTGCCTGATTTTGATATCTCCAACCAGATGACCGCAGGCGTATTATGGGGGCTGGCATCGGGGTTTACCTTTGCCGTGATTTCGCTAATTAACCGCAAATATGTGGCATCCTATTCAGGGTCGGTCATGGCGTTTTATCAGGATCTGTTTGCCTGTCTTTGTTTGCTGCCCTTTATTGCGGTTTTGCACATCATGCCGAGCGCACAAGACTGGATGCTGCTGGCTGTCCTTGGTGTGCTGTGTACGGCGCTTGCGCATACGCTGTTTATCAATTCGATGAAAACCATCAAGGCCGCGCAGGCCAGTATCATTGTCAGTCTGGAACCTGTTTACGGCATCATCTTTGCGCTGATCCTGCTGCATGAAATTCCTGATATTCGCGTAACCCTTGGCGGGCTTATCATTCTGGGCGCGGCCTATTACACAATGCGCCGTAAATAAAAAATGCCGCCATCCTCAAGAATAGCGGCATCTGTAAATATGTTTTGAAACCTTAACGGCTGGCAACCACCGTGTTTTGAGGGGCTGTGTGCAGCCACCAAGCATCGCGGTTGATCGAGAAGATCGGGCGGTAGTTATCGACGTAGCGCGCGTCTTCGGCTTTCGGGTTTTGATTATCCAGAATTTTAGCACCTGTATCTGTGTAAACGATCAGTACGGCGTGCGGGATATCTTTTTGAATATCGTGAACAATGGCCACGCGCATACGGTTTTCAGGGAAGCCCAGTGCCCGCAATGATGCATATTTGGCAATCGCGAAGTCTTCGCAGTCACCGCCGCGCTGGAAAAACTCCACAGGCGTTGACCAGTAATCGCTTTTGCCCCAATTGCGGCTGTCGACGATATAATCAGTTTGGTTCACGAATGTATTGACGCGTTCCACCATTGTATCCATCGGCAAGTCCTTGAATTCGGACAGGCTGCGTTTCCACGCATCAATCGTGCGCTTATTTAATGGCTGTTTCATGGCGACTTCGTAACGATCAAACATGGATGTCCATTTGGTGAAGGCTTTCAGGTCAGAAGAGCGGCGTTCATCACTGCCGAACAGGGCAGGATAAGAGCTCACCTTTGTGAAGGCCTCTGATACCACACTCATTTGACCGGGAATGTCCTTAATAGAACCTGCGCGGGCAGGTTTAATGCCAAAGCTGGAGAATGTTAAGAAGATGCCCAGTGTCCAGGCAAGGCAGCGCAGCGAGAATTGCTGGCCCAATGTATTATATAAGTCGCGACGTGTTACAAGATTTTGAGAGAGGAGAATACGGCCCAGATTACGGCCATCGGTTTTCTGAGTATGCAGCGCGTAACGCAGTTCTTTTGGTGTAAGCACACCGTTCATAACCAGAAGTTCGCCCAGACGCTTACGCGCTAACAGAGCCTTCATTTTTGTCATCAACCCGCGATTTTTTGGCATTTACTCAGTCCCTCTTTAATTGTCCTCAACACGTCTTTTTTTCTTTGTTTCCACCATTAAACACGACAAAGATTGACGAAACCTAAACAAACGGGCAAAAAAGCGGTAAAATGTTAACAAATGGCGGAAAAAATGTCGGTAGCCCCTGAAAATCTTGGCAAAATCGTAGACTCCATGGCCGGTAAAACGGTTGTGGTTATCGGCGATATCATGCTGGATTCCTTTATATATGGCTCAACTGACCGTATGTCCCCCGAAGCACCCGTTCCCGTGTTGCTGAAGAGCCGCGAGAAGCCCATGGCGGGCGGCGCGGGTAATGCCGCGGCCAATTTGCAGGCTTTGGGCGTTACCACGCAAGTGATCGCGCTGATCGGTAATGATGCGCATGGTCAGACTGTCCGTGATTTACTCGGTAGCGCTGCGGCAGGTTTGATTGCCACCGATTCGCGCCCGACCGCTATTAAAACCCGCTACGTTGCGGGACATCAGCAATTATTGCGCGTTGATGAGGAGATCAGCGGCGATCTGGACGCCGGCCTTACCGCCGAGATTATCAAACGTGCCGAATCACTTATCCCGTCTGCAGATGCGGTGATTTTATCGGATTACGGCAAGGGCGTCTTAAGCGCAGCGGTCATTAAAGCCGCCATTCAAGCTGCGCAAAATGCGGGCATACCTGTGCTGGTGGATCCGAAGAAGAAGGATTACAGCCTTTATAAAGGGGCGGATATTGTCACGCCGAATAAGAAAGAGCTATCCGAAGCTACAGGTGGCATGGCTGTGAATAGCGATGACGAGGTCATTGCCGCGTCCAAAGCGCTGCTTTCGGCATCGGGGATTAAAAATGTAGTCGCGACCCGATCGGAAAAAGGTATGAGCCTGACATTGCAAGATGGCGATACGGTGCATTACGGCGCAACAGCGCAGGAAGTATTCGATGTTTCTGGTGCTGGCGATACGGTGATTGCAACTTTGGCTGGGGCATTAGCGGCAGGTGCCGATCTTGAGGCAGCTGTGGCGCTAGCAAACGAGGCAGGCGGTGTTGCTGTTTCCTATGCGGGCACGACAGCCGTTAAAGCAGCGGCGTTAAAAGACGTATTAAATAAAGGCGCGCAGACTAGTTTTACAGCAAACGTGCGTAATTGGGATGATGCGGCGGCGCAAATTAAGGACTGGCAGTCTCAGGGTCTGAAGGTCGGTTTTACCAATGGCTGTTTTGATATTGTGCATTTCGGGCACGTAAACTATCTGGCACAAGCCCGCGCGCGCTGCGATAAGCTTGTTTTGGGGCTGAACCATGATGCGTCTGTGCGCATTCTCAAAGGGCCTGAACGCCCGCTACATGATCAGAATTCCCGTGCTGCTGTCATTGGTGCACTGGCCAGTGTCGACATGGTTGTCTTCTTCGGTGCCGAACAAGACGGCGAAGACAACACGCCGTCCGCCGCACTGGATGCCATTCGTCCGGATGTGATCTTTAAAGGTGGTGATTACACGATTGATCAACTGCCCGAAGCCCAAGTTGTTCTGGCCTATGGCGGTGAAGTTGACATTATGCCGCTCTATGAAGGTCACAGCACCACAAACACCATTAATAAGATGAAGCAAACGGGCTGATTTTATCCCCTTATTACGCCCGCAAGCACGCCCAATGCATTTCAGGGCGAATTGACTCTATATTTTTTGCAGGAAAGTTGGTAGCATAGCATTATCTGAATTCTTTCCTTTACCACATTCGCGGTGTTTATCATGATTTCTAAGACAAAAACTCGTTCACACTTAATTCGTACTGCTATTCTCGGTGTTTCTCTCATTGGCCTTTCCGCTTGTACGGATTTCGGTCCTCATCCTTTGGCCACTGGTTACAAATACCAGCAGAATGAATATAAATCTGCAGCGGGTCCTGAGCCTGTTATCGAGAAATACACACGCCGCGATGATAAACGCACCGTTGTGAATATCGATGAAAACGGCCAAGGCACAATGGCGCCAGCACCTGTCAGTATGGATAACTGGGGTTCGGCTGCTGATGAGCTAGTTGCCCGTATGGTTCAGAATCTGGGACTGCCGGCAGAGCCTGTTTACATCGTCGAACACACAGCGATGACTCATGAAGAAGTCAGCTTTGCCGCAGCCTTGCGCGAAGCCATGCTAAGAAACAATATTCCAATGGCACCACGCACATCAGGCGCGCCGTTTGGTATGGAATACGCCATCAGCATCGTTGATGTCGGCAGCGATGATCGTCGTCTTATCACAATTCAGCTGATCAGCGCGGGCGATGTTGTCCATGAAGAAAGCGGCATTTACACCGTATATCACGGTTCACACACTGCTGCGACCGTACCTATGGTGCAAACTGTTCCTAATGATGAACCTGTATCCATCACACCATAAGGTGGCTTGGTTGTGAGCGTTCTGCCTATTCGCCTTCGTTCTGCGAAATCATTTAAAGTCCTTTTGTTAAGTGCTGTCTGTGCTTGCAGCCTGTCTGCTTGTGCTGCGGCACTGACCAGTATGGATTCGGGCAACGATAACGTTGCGACACTGGCACAAGACAGTTACGGTGCGGCGGATATGCTGATCCAGCAGTCACGCAGCTTTATTGACCGTGATACCAAGTTAGAGATCACACCGCTGACAGACCTTGATAATCCGGGCGAAGTCACGAATTTCGGGCATATGATTTCAAGCCAGATCGCCAGTCGCTTTGTGCAGCTGGGTTATAATGTGGTACTGAGCCCCATGGAACCTGGATTTGAAAACGCTGCTGTGCCGATGTTGCCGATAAAACGATTATCGCAGGCCGGTATGCCCGTGCGAAAAACGATGTGCTGATTAATCTGCGATTGATTGAAAACGGTACAGGCCGCGTTCTGGCCTCTTACGATTACGCCGTAGATTACACGCGCGATGTCAAAGAGCTGAGCCAGACACACGCCGAGAAAACCGATAAATCGATTTTCTAATTCCTTTATATTTTTGAAATTCTACTCGCGGGAGCCGTATTCACGGTCGCCCATATCGCTTGTCATCATATGAACCAGCAGCGCTTGCGTTGGTCTGCCGTCAGGCGTTAAAGCAAATTCGGCCTGATACGCACGAATAGCATNNNCCCGGGTATAGGCTCAAACGCATTAACTGTTCCTGGATTTGCGCCACCGTCGCAGCGTCTACCGCTCTGACTTTGGAGTTATAGTCCTCATCAAAACTTGCCAGATTGGGGACATGACGGTCCGGACTAAAATTTTCTTCTATAGCCGCACCGACGGATGTTTCACCAGCAAGCTCTGATTCTTGCGGCGTTAATGTGCCGGCAGTAATCGGATCCATTTTATCGTTAGAGCCTGTCGGTTCTTGCGGAATGATCGATGTCGCGCCTGTTTTCTGTGGCTTAGGATGCTCGCCGTAAATACGCTCGATATCGGCAGGGAATAGACCCATAGTCTTGGATAGCTGATCTAGCGCTGTTTGCTCTTCGCTGCTGCCCATATCAGCGGCGTATTTGTACCAGAACAAGGCTTCGTTAGGCTGTGATGCGCCAATCAGGCCGTTTTCATGGATTAGGCCCAGATTATAAGCCGCTTCCAGAACACCGCCATTGGCCGCTTCTTCGAAGTAATAAGCAGCTTGCTCAGGCGAGTAGTTCGTCCCGATCCCTTCGATATGGGCGATACCCAGATTATATTGGGCTTCGGGGTGACCAAGCTCGGCTGCCGCACGGTACCAATTCACCGCTGTATTGA
>LWDU01031821.1_pt1 | contig 50586 bp, 41 predicted proteins | sample 727161 | NCBI WGS metagenome assembly LWDU01 (sample SAMN04566230, study PRJNA314399) | hydrothermal vent metagenome | isolation source: deep sea hydrothermal plume seawater | place: Mexico: Gulf of California, Guaymas Basin | collected 2004-07-11
TGCAAGCCGCACTCGAAGCTGGTCAGATCGAGTCATTCTCGCCGCTGGTCCTGAAGAAACAGACTCCGCGTGCCAATCCCAACGACCCCGAGTTCAGCGCCCAGTGGCACCTTGAGAACACCGGCCAGACCAACGGCTTATCGGGAGAGGATGTCAACGTAACCAGCACCTGGGACACCTACACCGGATCGGGAGTGGTAATCAGCGTGGTCGATGACGGACTCGACCACACCCACAGCGACCTCAGCCCTCACTACTCATCGTTGTTCTCGTACGACTGGTGCGACGACGATAGTGACCCCAGTCCCTCCAGCTGGAACGGTCACGGCACGGCCGTAGCCGGAGTGGCCGCCGCAGTCGGGAACAATGGATTGGATGTTACTGGAGTCGCATTTAACGCAACCATCGCTGGATCAACTCTGATTGCGTGCTGGGCTGGTGACGCGACCGAGGCCGACGCGTTGAGCTATGAGAGCGACGACATCGACATCTACACCAATTCGTGGGGCCCTGCTGACGACGGTCAGACTCTCGAGGCACCCGGGCCGCTGACTCTGGCGGGCGAGGGCCTTGGTAACCTGATAACTTGGGCTGCAGGAAACGGTCTGGGCTCAAACGATAACTCGAACTATGACGGTTATGCCAACAGTCGCTTCACCATCGCCGTCACCGCAATCAACCACGACGGCGACCAGTCCTACTACGCCGAGCCAGGAGCAAACATCCTCGTCGCTGCACACTCCAATGGTGACGGTGAGGGCATTACCACGACCGACATCACCGGAACGGGTGGCTACAACAGCAGTGGCAACGTGACTCACACCTTCGGCGGCACCTCGAGCGCCACCCCGTTGGCCGCCGGAGTCATTGCGCTGGTGCTCGACGCCAACGAGAACTTGACTTGGAGGGACGTGCAGCACGTTCTGGTCAACAGCGCGCGCATGAACGATGCAAGTGACTCGTCATGGGGCCTCAACGGCGCCGGTCACGACGTCTCGCACAAGTACGGATTCGGAACGGTGGACGCCGGCGCCGCTGTAGCAGTGGCTGAGAGTTGGGTGAATGTGGCAGAGGAACTCAATGCCACATACGGCCCCTACACTCCATCTGTTGACATTCCGACCAGCACCACCTCGTGGACCGAGTTCACGACCGTGGTGACCGACGAGTACTCCCTAGAGAGCGTGGACCTAGTGGCTGATATCTCGCACACATCCCGAGGAGATTTGGACATCGTGCTGGTTTCACCCTCAGGCACAGAATCTTGGCTTGCCGAATCGCGCAACGACAACGGCAACGACTACTCTGACTGGATGTTCAGCACCGTGAGGCACTGGGACGAATCGTCTCTGGGCACCTGGACGCTGAAAGTGCGGGACACCTCGGCTGGCACCAACGGGACACTCAACTCCTGGGAGTTGATACTGCACGGCGTCGACGTCGACTACGACCACGACGACGACGGGCTGAGCGACGAGAACGAGACGCTGCTCTACGGCACTGATCCATATGATGCTGACACCGACGACGATGGGTTGAACGACTACGACGAGGTGATGGTATACGGAACCAACCCGTTGGCCATCGATTCTGACACGGACGGACTGACAGATGGCGCCGAAGTCATGAATACCGGCACTGACCCGCTCGACTCTGACACCGACGACGACGGACTGTCAGACGGAGCAGAGGTGAACTACTGGTCCAGTAATCCACTTATCTACGACCCGGATGACGACTCGGACCTGTTCTACCACTTCAACGACTGCAACGACACCGATCCGAACGTCAATCCGGGCAAGCCGGAGTTGCTGAACGGCATCGATGACAACTGCGACGATTACATCGATGAGGGCTACAATTTCACCGATAGGGACAATGACGGACTCAAGGACTGGAGCGAGTACCACGTCCACGGCACTGACTACATGGACTCCGACACCGACGACGACGGGCTGGATGACGGTGAGGAGGTCAACACCTACGCCGCCCTTGGCTCAGACCCGCTGGTGTACGACCCCGACTCGGACTCGGACTTGTGGTACTGGTTCGAGGACTGCGATGACGAGGACGGTGATCGATCCCCTGGCCACATCGAACTGCTTGATGGCTTCGACAACGATTGCGACTTCCTGATCGACGAGGATTATTGGAACCGCGATACCGACAATGACGGGCTGACCGACTACGACGAGTACCACAACATTACCACCGACCACCTTGACGGGGACACCGACGACGATGGGCTCTCTGACGGCCTAGAGTACAACGAGTACTCCTCGATGGGGGCCGACCCACTGGTCTACGACGACGATGCTGATTCCGACGGCTGGTACTGGTTCCAAGACTGTGATGACGAGGACTTCGACAGAGCGCCGCTCAAGCCCGAGGTCCTCGATGGCAAGGACAACGACTGCGACGAAGTCGTTGACGAGGACTTCTTTGAACTCGACAGTGACGACGACGGACTGACTGACTTCGACGAGTTTCACAACTTTACTACTAACCCGGAATTGGCCGACAGCGACGCGGACGGGATGTCGGACGGTCACGAGGTATTGGTCAGTGGCTCGGACCCCATGCAGTTCAACTTCGACCGCGATGAGGATGAGTTCTATGACTTTGAGGACTGTGATGACCTTGCCAGCACCATCAACCCTGCAGGAGTCGAGGCTTGGAACGGCCGAGATGACGACTGCAACAATGCAGTCGATGATGGATTGAGCAGGAAGAACTTGGTCACAACTACCCCTGACTTCCGCCAGGTGCACTTGTGGGACGCGGTCAATGAGAGTCTTGTCCTCAGCATCGGCTCGATACCGAACAATGTCGCCGCCTCGCTGTCATGGCAGTTTGGCGATTACACATTGACGGAGAACGTCAGCTCAGACGGGAGGAGCATCGTCATCGAGCCTATCGACTGCGATGCCGGAGACACCACCCTAACCATCTACCTGTGCGGCCAAGGTAGCGGACCGCAACAGATCACTGCGACCCTAGTCGACTCAGGTCAAACTACTGTCTTCGTTTGGGACATAGACATGGATGTATGGATACCGCCAGAGACACTCTCAGAGAAGTTACTCTCCTTCGTCACTTCTCCTATCGGCCTCGCTGCGACCCTCGTGGTGCTACTATCCACGATAGGCGGTTGCGTCTACGCAGTGAGAAGATTCTCGCACAAGCGCAAGCTCAAGGACGCTTACGAGGCGTACGATCTGAAACCAGAGAAGTTCTCACTCTCACCGGAGTTTCAGGACTACGATCTGCCTTCCGCACCTGATCTGAGTGCTCTCAGGGGGCATCAGAATACTCCTGTTGAACTGCCATCCGTACCGGTATTCGAAGATGAGGACGAAATACCTCGAGCCCCTAAACTGGACTGATTAAGCCCAGTTTGGATCGGCCTCACCAGCTTCCTCATCTGCTGGATCCTCCTCGTTGCGCCCCCATTCCGCGTCGGGTGAGCCACCGGACCATTCCCCCGCCACGGAGATATCCTCGACGTCCTCGTCCTCCCTCCAAGGGGGCTCGCCGTCTGAGCCGCTGGTGACGAGGCATCCCTCCGGATCCAGTCGCTTGCGAAGAGTCTTGATGCCGCGGGACACCGGAAGGAGATGGCCAATTGGTGTGCCGGCGTTGACGAACGGGTGGGTAGCGGTCGAAATCAGCAGGCCTCTGGTTGGAGAGAGAATGTCGTAACTCTCACCAGGCCTCTCTGGGTCTGTCACCGTGGCAACCGTCTCACCGTCCTCGACGAAACTGCCTGCTGGGGTCAATACATCGAGCAGCCCGCCCTGGTCGGAGCGAATCCACACCGACCCGGAGGCTAATATCCTGAATCTTGGTCGGCTCGGGTAGCCAGGTAGAACCTTGAGGCTGCGGAGTACATTCAGGATCCCATAGATGGCGACCTGTACGGATTCCGGGTCAGCCTCGTTCGAACCGCCGCCCTCGTAGGTTATGGCCCCAATTCCAGCATCATTGGCGGTCTTGCGCAGAGAGCCCTTCGGACCTACATTGTCGAGTATCGTCTCAATGCCGAACGACCTAGCAATCCGATTGCTGGGGCGATCTGCTAAATTAGAGCGAATCTGGGGCATGTTGGTTCGACCGACAGCAGCAGTATGGAGGTCAATCACATGATCGCTGCCCGAGATAATTTTGTGCCACAACCGGTGTGCCACTCTTGAGGTGGTGTTGCTATCGGGCTTTCCGGGGAAGCTCCTGTTCAAATCTCTGCCATCCGCCATGTACCTGCTCTGTCGCCGATATCCAGGTAGATTGACCACGGGGACTATTCGAAGCGTTCCAGCCATAGCAGCAGGGTCAATCGCCTTGCCCTCACCGAGGAAGTTTGGTCCGCATAGGTAGGTCAGAGCTAGCGGTCCGACGAGCTCGTTTCCGTGAAGGGCCCCGAGCACGGTGACCACAGGTCCTGGCCTGGCTCCATGAACTACAGTGATGGGGATTGGCCACGACTCTCCGATGTCAACATCCAGTAAATCAAATTCAATCTGTCTCACGGTGCCGGGACCTATTCTCTTCTTGAGGAACCTGTGATACTTCGGACCGTTCTTCCTCGACCACCTCTTCGGAGTGCCCTGGGTGTCTTCGAGGGCTTTCTCTATCTCCTCGCGTCGACTCTGTGGAATTTGATTGGCGACCTTCAGCGGTTGCGATCGTCTTCGCTTGGATCTTGGAGCCGCTGCCTCAACAGGGCCGTCATCCTGTGAACTCGAATTCGCGTCTGTCACTGGTTCACGGAAAAGGTCCCTCGATTAAGAGCATGCGTCGGCCAGACTCTAGGAATTTTCAATTCCTAGTGCGCCCTCGCAAGTAATATGAGACAGAGGGGGGCATCAGTACAGGAGGAGCACGCCCCGAACAGTATCTGCTTCGGCTGTGGACCGGCCAATCAGAACGGCTTGAAAATTCGCTCGTTCCGCAGCGAGCACGGGTTGGAGATGGAATTCTCGCCCAAGGCTGAGCATCAGGCATTTCCGGGCATGATTAATGGGGGGATAATCGGGACACTGCTGGACTGTCACGGCAACTGGACAGCAGCGATGGCCCTAATGGACCAATCCGGTGAGTCTGAGCCGCCCTGCACCGTGACCGCATCTTACTCGATTAAGCTCAGGAGACCCACCCCCTACGGGGTTGCTCTGCAGGTCAGTTCGGAGATTGAGGAGATCGAAGAAGGCAGAGCGAAGGTGAGAATGACCTTGAGAGCTGATGGCGAGATCTGTGCCACTGGAGAGGGGCTCTTTGTCGCCGTAAAGGAGGGGCATCCCGCCTTCCATCGCTGGAATTAGTCCTCACTACTCGGCATCCTTTAGAACGGCCGAATCGAAGACGTGGCGTGACCCAATCAGCAGAGCCTCCCTCGCGCAGGCTCGAAGACCTCGGGCTGGACGAGAGAATCGTGTCAATGCTGCGCGAGAACTGGGGCATTGAGGAGCTGTTTCCGCCTCAGGCGGAGGCTTTGCCGCACGCCCTATCAGGACGTAACGTGATGCTTACCATCCCGACAGCCAGCGGCAAGTCGCTGGTAGCTTATTTGGCCATCGTTCACCGGTTGATCAGTGACCTAGAAGGTGCTCGCGCTCTGTATGTGGTGCCGCTGAAGGCTCTGGCCACTGAGAAGGTGGCTGAGTTGAGGGAAATTGCCTCTGCAGTCGGTCTGCGCGTCGGCCTCGCCATTGGCGATAGAGGGAGCGAGACCGGGATGATAGAGGAGGCAGATATTCTCGTGTGTACCAGCGAGAAGCTGGATTCGCTCCTACGGACTCGCTCTGAAATGATGGACAGGGTCGGCATCGTCGTCAGCGACGAGTTTCATCTGCTGCATGACCCGGGGCGTGGCCCGACTCTCGAGGTCTTGCTATCGCGCATCCGTCACAGGAGGCCTGAAGCTCAGATTATCGCGCTTTCCGCCACCGTAGGAAACGCCACAGAGATGGCAGAGTGGCTTGACTCCGAGCTGATTGTATCCGACTGGCGCCCCGTCACTCTGCGCTACGGCATCTTGACAGGGCTGGATGCTAAAGTGCACCGAGTAGATGGGTCTGGAGAAGAGGTGGTGCCTGAGTCACGCGAGTTGGAGGGCAAGACCACCCGCCCACTGCAGGCAGTTCTGCAAGACACTATCCAAAACGGTGGACAGCTCCTCGTCTTCGTGTCCTCACGCGCCTCTGCTCAGAAGGAGGCGCGCGAGCTCTCCAAACACATCCGGCGGATGCTGATTGAGGGCAGCCATGACTTCGATGATGGAATAGTCGAGAGGTGGGGGGATATCGCTGACAGACTCGACGGGAGCGGCGACTCCTCTGCCACGGTGGGCTCGCTGGAATCTTCGCTCAGAGGTGGTGTTGCCTTCCACCACGCAGGACTAACCAGTAAACACCGCAATATTGTCGAAGACTCGTTCAGAAGCGGCGATCTGTACTGCGTGGTTGCCACACCGACGCTCGCGCAGGGAGTCAACCTGCCCGCGCGAACGGTAGTGGTCAGGGACTACAGGCGGTGGAGCGCGGCTGCGGGCACGACAATGCCCCTTCCCGTACTCGAAATCTTGCAAATGATGGGCAGGGCTGGCCGACCAAAGTACGACGACGTCGGTGAGGCGTGGTTGCTTGCAAAGAGCCGTGACGAGGAGTCCCATCTGGTCGACCTGTACCTGCACGGCGAACCTGAAGAAGTGACTTCAAAACTCGCCAATCCAAACGCCCTGAGGGCAGAGGAGGATCCTGCTTTGCTCACTCACGTCCTATCCATGGTGGCTACCGGAGGCACTGCTGACAGGGACGCCCTCGGGAAATTCTTCTCCAAGACATTTCTTGCAACCCAGTTGGATTCTGAGTCTCTGGCTGCTAGAATAGACGACGTAGTCAGCTGGCTCACATCGAACGGGATGATCGACAGACTCGGAGAATCTGACGAGGTGCGGGCGAGAATTCTCGAAGAGCCTTCCGTCGAACAATCTGAGGATTGGGAGGACGAGCTTCCGTCATGGGTCGGCTCCGCCTCCGAAGTGACAGGCCTAGATGTCGCATCTGAGCCGAATAGGGGATATGGTGAGAGGCCTCGTCGCGGCCCCCCTATCTTTGGTTTCCGTAAGGCCAGTGTGCATGACTCGTACGAGGCTGACCCTCCTGAGTCGCCTTCGATGGCCTACAACGCCACACCTCTAGGAAAAAGGGTCGCGCAGTTGTACCTCAATCCAATATCCGGGCGCATCATACGCGATGGTTTAGGCAGGGCCATGGCCACTCTCACAGGAGAGGATGACTACGGGCAGGTCTCCCCTCTGAGCCTCTTGCATCTGGTCTCTTGCACCCCCGACTTCCTGCCACTGTGGCCGAGGAAGGGTGATTACGACGCCATTCAAGCCGCTCTGCACGGTCATGAGAGGGAGTTTCTCACCGAGGCAGTGGACCTTGACGAGGAGCGTCGGATGAAAGGCGTCCTCGTACTCCAATCGTGGACCGAAGAAACCCGTGTAGAGCATGTAGAGAGGGACTGGGGGGTACAGCCGGGGGACCTGCGAGGACGTGTCGAGTTGGCCGAGTGGCTACTCTACGCGACTAGAAGGATTCTAGCCGAGGACGAGAAGCTCTCTTCGATGGACAGGAATGCTCATCGCACCCTAGTGGAGGCAGTCGACGAAATTCACCGCAGGGTGCGGTACGGATGCAAGGCAGATCTCCTAGGCCTGGTGGCCCTGCGCGGAGTCGGCAGATCCAGAGCGAGGCAGATGGTGGACCTGCTGGGTGTCTCCAACGCCGCAGATGTGGCTGCTCTGACCGAGCGAGACATACAGAAATTGTCCGACCTGCGTGGATGGAGTCCCCAACTGGTGGACGGAGTGGTCACAACAGCTGGTCGCGCCGTTAGGCGGGGTTCGCGATAGAGACCCTTCTTCAACGGGAGGCCATCGCAGCGCATGGACCAATCCTCGTCAATACCATGGTTCCCAGCTTGGGGCATCGGCTTCGAAGAAGTGATGGTTGAACCGAACGAGGTGGTTGCGCTGTTTAGAGAATGGAGACCTAGTGAGAGATGGCTGCTTCTGGCCTACGACGCCGCTTGCAGCGAGGTTCGACTGTGGGCGGCTTGGACAGCCCTCAGGAGACTGGAGGAGTCGGGTCGCATGGTGGCAAGGACCTGCGATGCAGAGTTCCTAAGGCTAATCTCAGGCACGCATCAACTCAGTTCCGCCTTCGAGCGTGCCGGCATCAGCATCGGCGACCAGTCGGCTTGGATAATCCACCTGCCGGAAACAGTGGTCGGAGAGGAGTTCGGCCAAATGAAGGTTTCACGCACTAGCTATCTGGACAACGAGATCGAAGCAACTAGGCTGATAGAGCACCTTGGAGCGAGGCTGCTTGCCTACAGGCCTGTTCCAAGCGAAGCCGGCTTACTGAGACTAGGTGTCATCGAGAGTGGGGACTCAATAGAGGATGTGAGGAGAGAAGATGCCTTCCTTCTCCACACCGCTCTCGCTGATATGTAGACGATTGACCCCTGTGGGGTCAAACTCATAGGTTAGATGCCCGAGGGTTCTTCGGAGAAAATGGCGAAATTTCACGGATTCAGGCACTGCGTCACCTGCAAGGTGAACTGCACTCCGGGTAATTTCGTGGACTTCGAAAGCAAGAGGTACTGCACAGCATGCTGGATTGAGGAGAACAACCCTGAGCATCCCGAACTTGAGCTAATCAGACAGCAGGTCATCGACATGGCAGAGGAGTGGAAGTGTGCCAAGTGGAGTCGCCAAGAGGGGCCTCTGCCAGATGGCCCGAGACCGGCTCGCAAGTGAGGTGATAGTTTGGGTTCTGGATTCATCACTGAGGATTTCGATGCTGCTCAGTGGGAGAACATTGAGCCCTATGCCCACGACCTCTTGAATCGCGAGTTGAACTGCTCGGGCTGTCTCGAAACTCTGATCAAAGACTGTTCGACCCTTGCCGAGCACATCTCTGAGGCGGGGACGCTTCTGAGCATTGCTATGACATGCGACACCGAGAGCGAGGCCAAGCGTCAAGCCTACCTAGACTTCATTGAGAACGCCCAGCCCAAGTTGTCGGAGTTCGGTGACGCCTTCAACCGCAGGCTTGCTGATCACCCCGCAGTCGGCGATCTGCCGCCTCGCTACGACTTGATGATTAAGTGCATCCGGACCGATATCGAGACCTTTCGAGAAGAAAACATCCCCCTGCAGATTGAAGAGGCCAAACTGGAGACGGAGCACAGCACCATCACCGGAGCCATGACCGTGGAGTTCGAGGGTGAGGAGAAGACATTTCCACAGATGGCCCTCTACTTCGAGAGTACTGATCGCAGTATCAGGGAGGCTGCTTGGAGGGCGGTCGTGGAGAGGATGAGTCAGGACACAGAGAGACTGTCCGAGATTTACGACAAACTGATTCGAATCCGGCATCAGATAGCGGTAAACGCTGGATTCGATGACTACCGGTCCTACATCTTCGAGGCCAAGCATCGCTACGACTACTCTATGGAGGACTGTCTCGAGTTCCACGACTCAATCGAGCGCGTCTGCGTGCCGATGATGCACGAAATCCAAGGGCTCAGGCGTGAGGCTCTCAGAGTTGCCACGTTACGACCGTGGGACGTCAGCGAAAAGAGCGGTGGTGGAGTGGACATCCACGGAAGGCCGCCGCTGAGGCCCTTCGAGGATGTCGAGGGGCTAATCACAGGCTGCTCGAATGTCTTCCACGACATGTCACCCGAGCTGGGGGGCATGTTCGACATGCTGAGAGAGAGGGAATCTCTCGACCTTGAGAGCAGGAAGGGCAAGGCACCGGGCGGCTACCAGGCCAATCTTGAGAAGACTCGGATACCGTTCATCTTCATGAACGCGGCTGGCACTCACGACAACCTGTCTACGATGTTGCACGAAGCCGGACACGCGTTCCACTCGTGCTACAGCTCCGACTTGGAGCTCATAGGGGAGCGTAACCCGCCTCTCGAGTTCGCAGAGGTAGCCTCGATGTCTATGGAGCTGATGAGTCACCCCCAATGGAGTGTGTTTTACAGTGACGAGGAGGCTCGTAGAGCGAAGCTCGATGATCTCGAAAAAATCGTCTGCTTTTTGCCGTGGATGGCTACTATAGATGCCTTCCAGCACTGGGTCTACGCCAATCCCGAACATACTCGTGAAGACCGATCTGAACACTGGCTGGAGTTGAGGAGAAGATTTGGTCCGAAGACCGATTGGAGCGGTTTTGAGGAACTGAAAGAGACCTCCTGGCAGGGTCAACTTCATCTGTTCCAAGTTCCTTTCTACTACATCGAGTACGGAATAGCGCAACTCGGAGCGCTGCAAATGTGGCATTACCACAGAAGAGACGCGGCGGACGGCCTCGCCCGCTACGCACGGGCTATGAGGCTGGGCAACACTAAGCCGCTCCCAGAACTGTTCAGAGCCGCCGGACTCGACCTTGGTTTTGACGAGGAGCACGTTGCATCGCTGATTGGCGAGTTGAGCGAGGCGATGGCAGAGATTCGGGCCTGACCGGCAGTATATTGCCTCCTACGGCCTAGCGGTTTAGAGGTGGAAGGATGGAAGGTGCATCCGAGGTAGGCTACGTAGGGCGACTGAGGCAATTCAGCCGTAATGCCCGGTTGTACCTGCTGCACGTCATCGGGATGGACCTGATTCACGGGGCTTGGGAGGTCCTGTTCAACCTCTACCTGCTGGCTGTAGGCTTCGATGTCAAGTTCGTTGGTATCAGAATCGCCGTTCTGGGCATAGCGGGTTCACTGGCCTCGATTCCGGCGGGCAAGTTGGCCGATCGCATTGACCGCAAATGGGGATTCATCATCGGCGATGGAGGAGGGGCCGTGTGCGCGCTGATACTCATTATGTCCACCAATGCGAACACAATCCTAGCGTTCTCGGCCGTCTCAGCCTGCTTCAGCGCGCTGCACCATGTCACTGAGTCTCCGTTCATGGCGGAGAACTCCGAGCCAGATGAGAGAATCCACCTATTCAGCGTCGAGACAGGATTGGCCACTCTCGCAGCGATGGTAGGGGCACTAATCGCGGGGTTCCTGCCCCAGTACCTCATCGCCTCAGAGGGACTGTCTCTTGTCGAGGCCTACAGGTGGGCGGTCCACATCGGAATAGCGTGGTGGTTCCTATCTCTGATACCAGCTATCATGCTCAAGCGGCATGTCTCGGAAGAGGTAGCCAAAGCGAGAGCGGAGGTCGCGCACGATGAGCACAGCGGCTGGTTCTCGGCTCTCAGTAACCCGAAAACAGTGTACCGATTCGTGGCTATAGGAGCTCTGCTATCGCTGGGAGGGGGTTTCGTTCTCAGGCTCGCGAACGTGTTCTTCCACTACGACCTGCACGCTCACGAGCACCAGATCGGGATGGTCTTTGCAACCGGCTCGTTCTTCCTCGCCATAGGAGCGTTCTCTGTTCCCTTGGTGGTCGAGCGGCTGGGAGAGGTCGCTACCATCGTGTGGACGAGGTTCGCAGCGATTCCTTTCATCCTCCTCATAGGCTTCGCGCCGGAGCTAGCCTCACCCGAGGCCGTGGTTTCCTTAGCTGGTCTCGCATGGGTCCTGAGGACAACCCTGTTCAATATGTCAGGCCCAGCATTCGAGGCATTCAGTATGGGTCAGCTGCATCCAACAGAGCGGGCCACATACATCGGCATATCGCGCTTGTTTGGAAGTGCGATGGCCGCAGTGGGCGGATATCTGGGGGCGGTCCTGATGAGCGGGGGTGACTTCCGCACCCCATTCATCGTGATGGCAGTGCTGTACGCGATATCCACTGCCCTGTTCATGCAGTGGTTCAGGGGCACCCCTGGTCTTTCGGACTCGAGGAGCCTACGGGAATCAGTCCCGTAGGCCCTCGGATGTCACGGTAAAGACCGCTTCACCATCAGGCAGGTTAGGACTGTCGACGAGGCGGGCTATGCGTCGGCCCCCCTTCGACTTCCTGAGGTACAAGCGGAATGTGCTGGCGTGTGCTACGATGTGCCCTCCAATGGCTCTCGTCGGATCTCCCCACATCGCATCGGGCTTCGACATGACCTGATTGGTCACTAGAATCAGAGCATTCTGGACGTCTGCAACTTGCTTGAGCTCCTTCAGGTGACGATTGAGCTTCTGCTGCCTAGGGGCCAGCATGCCGCGCCCGATGTACTCGGCACGAAAATGACTGGTCAACGAGTCGACGATGATTAACTTGACATCGATGTTCTTTGACATCCTCTTGATCTCATCCACTAGGAGCATCTGGTGGGCTGAGTTGTAAGCCCGGGCGACGTGAATTCTGTCAAGGGCATCCTGTGGATCTATGCCAACAGCTTCGGCCATCTGCGTTATCCGCTCGGGCCTAAAAGTGTCCTCAGTATCGATGTAGAAGACCTCGCCGTCGAATCCTCCCTGATCTAAGGGCAGGATCGTATTGACTGCGAGCTGGTGCCCAATCTGAGTCTTACCACTGCCGAACTCGCCGTAGACCTCTACGATAGCCTGGGTCTCGAAGCCACCACCGAGTAGCTCATCCAATGCCGAGGTTCCCGATGTGAGCTTCTGCACCTGTCGGCGGCGGTCTAGAAGTGCTGTGCCACTGATGAAGCCGCCTATGTTGGCCATCTTCTTCGCGCCAGAGATGATTTTGGCCGCTACGGCCTCGCCCAGTTCGGCCTGCTCGGCCAGCTCATTCGGACTCAACACCGCTATGGAGAGCAATTCGTCGAAGCCTGCTTCGCGCAACTTCTCCGCTGTCGCGGGGCCGACCCCTGGAAGGTCATCTACGGTACTCTCAGGCTCGTCCACATCAATCACTATCTTGCTTTCTTCAACCTTCTCACTTGCTGTTTTCTTGACCATCTCTCTCACCTTATTACGACCTCTATCGGGGTTCGATAGTATTTGAACAAACGATTGACCCCTGCCGGCGGTTGAAAGTGCTTCACCTCGTCGTTTGCTCTCAGTACAACGATTTTCACTTTCAGTTATGTTTCGCCTATGGTAGCGGGTGGTAGATTTGAACTACCGGTCTCCGGGTTATGAGCCCGACGAGATAACCTGGCTACTCCAACCCGCTATGTCCTTGGGTCTACGGTTGGTTATATGAACAGCACCTTAGACGGAAGGAAGGCATGAATGCGTACGCGAACAGTCAAGGGACTTCTCGCACCGCAGCCTTTCAGGTGAGAGAGTGGTTGGCGGCCTTCTGATTCGAAATTCGGCAATGGTCATCGACGGAGACATCGTTCAAGGGGACCTGCGAGTAGTTGCTGGAAAGATCGCCTCGGTCGCCCCAGGAGGGGGCCTAGATCCGCTTGACGGCGAGACCATGATTGATGGCGAGGGTTTGCACCTGCTTCCGGGTGCAATCGATCCTCAGGTGCATTTCCGTGAGCCCGGACAATCCGAGAAGGAAGACATCGGTAGCGGTAGCAGGGCTGCGGCTGCCGGTGGAGTCACTGCCTTCCTAGACATGCCGAACAACGTCCCCGCCGCTACTACCATGGAAGCTATGCAGGCCAAGCTAGACTCGGCGGCTCACAGCGCGGTGACTCATCACGGCTTCTTCATCGGTGCCACCCCGAACAATGTTGTTGATCTACAGCAGGCCGTGGGCACCCCTGACGCTCCATCGCCTACAACTGGAATCTGTGGCATCAAGGTGTTCATGGGTAGCAGCACGGGGGACCTGTTGGTGCACCAGCAGCAGCACCTCGAAGACATTTTTGCGGGCACCGCGGGCATCATCGCAGTTCACGCTGAGGACGAGGATAGACTGAACGCGCGCAAGCCCGAGTTCGCTCACAGAACCGATGTCGCCGCGCACGCCGAGTGGCGGGACAGCGAGACCGCTCTCATCGCCACCCAGAGAGCAGCGGCGCTGGCGGAGTCGCACGGACACAGACTGCATGTCCTACACCTGACCAGCGCTCTCGAAGCCGACTGGTTGGCTAGCAACAAGAGCGCCCTAATCACCACGGAAGTCTGCCCGCAGCACCTCACTTTCGACGACAGTGACGTGGCTGAGCGCGGCACTAGGCTGGTGATGAATCCGCCAATCCGATACGCCGAGGACCGCGAGACGCTGTGGCGGCGTCTGAGGGACGGTACCATCGACTGCATTGCCACCGACCACGCCCCGCACACGCTTGAGAACAAGAAACTTGGATTCCCGCAAGCACACTCGGGGATGCCTGGTGTGGAAACTTCACTGCCGCTGATGCTGACGCACGCGGCTGACGGCAAATGCAGTGTGACCGACGTGGTCAGCTGGATGTGCGAGGGGCCTGCCCGGGTCTACGGCATGACCGGCAAGGGCAGACTGGCCGAGGGCATGGACGCCGACCTCGTCCTCGTCGATATGGAATCTCGCAGGAAGGTCCACGACACGGACACCTGGACCCGTGTCGGTTGGACAGCACTCGAGGGGATGGCACTGACAGGATGGCCGATGCTCACCATCGTCGACGGGGTGGTGGTGCATTCGCGTGATGCGGGTGGTACACTGCGCGGCAACACTGTGACTACGCCCGGATCTACCGGGCGCGCTCTCGAGTTCTCCTGATTAGCCCTCGAGAGTTGCGGAGTTCTCGTCATCCTCTCGATCCTCGCCGTCAGACGAGGTGGTGTCCGGGTCAGTGGTCTCGCCTCCATCGTCGTCGTAGTAGATCTCGGGCGCATCGTATCCAGGAATCTCTATCTCGACCATGAGTTCGAGGTCGTCGGTCCGGTGAACCGAGGCGCCGGCGGTGGAAAATGCGTAGATGTAGTCGCCCATGAATATCGAACGGCGGATGCTAGTCGAACCTCCCCACCAGCCTGACAGACCATCCTCGTTGTAGAACTCGGAGTGGTTGACCATTCCGTGGGTGCTGAGCGTACCGCTCTCGACGTCTACGTCAATGAGCTCAAGGGTGGAAACAAACTCGTAGCCGGAGTAGGTGTAGGTGCGCCCGTCAATGGTGACCTCGTCCCAGGTGTAACGGTAGGTGGACAGTGGTATTGCGAGCAGTTGCTCGGGCGCCCAGTAGGTGAATGCCTTGTGCTCGTAGGTGGCCTCGGAGAATGACCACGACCAGCCGCAACCCCACTCGTCGCAGCCCTCGTCCTCGTAGGCCGGAGACAGTGGCAGTGAGTCAGCGAGCACCGGGTTAGTAGGGTCGCTGACATCGAATAGAGAGACCTGGGTGATGGACCAGTCGAGTCCTTCGCCGTCGGGCCCGGGTCCGATGCCGATGGTCAGCAGAGTGTTAGCATCGACCGGGTGGATATAGGTCGAGACGCCTGGGACCTCGAGCTCGCCGAGTATCTTCGGGTCGGTCGGATTGGTGAGATCGATGACCCAGAGAGGATCCATGTTGCGGAAGGTGACTAGGTATGCGCGGTCGCCCACGAAGCGTGCGCTCCAGATACGTTCGCCTTCGGCGATGTCGCCGACGTGGCCGATTTGTACCAGCTCGGTGGAGTCGTCCTCACATCCCTCGGGAATCATGCACTCCATCGCGAATAGAGTGAATACATTGTTTGTGGGACCTGTCCCCTCTTCGTCCTCAAGCCACCAGCGGCCCCATGCGTCCTCGGTGGTAGCGACGCGGATGACCCCGTTGTGCTCCGAGAGTGAGAATTGGTCCTGCACCGTACCGTCTACCCTGCCAGAAGCGACGTAGGTTGTCTCTGAGGGATCGCTGATGTCGAAGACGTGAATGTTAGTGGCGTCATCCCAGCCGGAGTTACGCCAGAACCACCACCAGTCGTTGGCGGGCTCTGCTAACACCATGACATCCTGAGAGGCGTACACATGCGCCCATGAGGAGGTGATGTGATCGACTTCCATTTCAGAATCATCGCCGAGCATCTGGATCGTCATGATGGTCGTGAAGCCACGGCCGGCGCTGTCGGCGCTGGCCGAGTACTCACTACAGTCTCCCGAGCTTATCGGGTGTTGGAACAGGCCCTCCTCACCAATCTCGTAGATGTGCGGGGCGAAATCGTCGAGGGTCAGGTCGTCGATGATGGCCTGATTGGCGGCGATGGTCTCTTCCATACTCTCATTCCAGATCTCCATCCTCGCCTCGTCGCTGTCTGACTCCCAGTAGGTTTCAGGCAGGTAGACCCATGTGCGCATGCCCTCGATGTAGGTCCACAGGTGGGTTACCGAGCGCATGGTTCCGTTGACCAGTCTAGCAGTGTGGTAGTTACCCTCGATATAGATCTCGCGCTCGACCTCTGGAGCAGTTCCGTCGGAGACGTTGATGACGGTGTACTTCACGAGATTTTGTACGCGGGTGTAGGTGTAGGAGTACTTCTCCTCTCCAGGGTAGCTGACGGTGACTTCTTCCGACATCAGTTCCCTCAGCGGGTCATCGACTGGAAGGTTCCAGTAGTATATCGAGGAGGCGATGACGAGTCTGTCGCCATCAAGCATCATCTGCATCGGATAGCCCTGCACGCTCATGTTGGACTCGAGCGTCAGTTCGCCGAACTCGGGGACACCCATAATCACCAGCAAGTTGCCGTTGAGCATGTAGATGTGGTAGCCGTCGGTCTTCAGGAAGTCGGCCTCGTCGACGCCATCCTCCTGGTTGTTGGTCTCGGAGTACTCACCTTCGCGGCTAGTGTCGTCGGTGTTTGACCCGAAATCAGCCGATCCAGCTTCGGCGGTCATGGGCGCGCCGTCCATCTCCACCATCACATCATCTTCCATCCAGCCGCCGCGCCAGACGGGGGCAGCCCAGTGCCAGTACGCCTGCTGGTCCAGTGCGACCAGCATCTCGTTGTAAATCGAGTCCTGAAGATTCGTCAGCAGGAGTTCGCACTCGTCATAGATGTCAAGCACCGGCGAGGTGCGCTCACGGATAGGTAGATCGAGCCGAGGGTACTCGCCCTCAAGCCAGTCGAGGATTGGATCGATGATATCGTCGTCGATGTCATCGAGGTCATCTATAGCACCCAGGCAACCTGAGTTCAGCATCATCAGCAGTACCAGAATTGCAGCCCGCGGACTTCGCTTCATGTTGATGGCCAATGGTTTGGAGGATATCAAGCGGTTGGTTAGATGGTTGGACATTTTCTACTCAGACTGTCGGCCCTATGGGTTGGAACGGAGGGAAAGGGGTGTTACGCGACCTCGGGGCGGGGATCGGCTCCTCGGGATCCTCCTCCGCTAGGGTAAGGGCGTTCGTCGTTCCTACATCTCCTTCCTCGGAACCGGAGACTAGGGCTTGCGTGCCGCTCATGAAAATCAGGGCGGCGATGTGTAGGTCCAGGTTTCGGTCCATCAAGCAGCAATCATCGGCATATCCGTGATAAGCGACTTGGGCCCTTGAGTCACCCCTGCATCAGACCCAAAAGAAAGATACCTGACAACTCCGGAGATAAGCCATGGAGTCTCCCCCCGACCTCTCGGACGGCCGGATAGGTATCATCGAATATCCATCTGCAAGTCCCTTCGAGATTCATCACATCCTGTGCAAGATGGACTCGACTCCCCAACATCCAGTGTTCGGCTCCCTCCTGATGCCAGAGCACCCCGCCAGTGACCCCATGCCGTGCGTGGTCGCCGTGCACGGGAGTCTGAACTGGCGGGGCCACCACCACGAGCACATAGTGGGCTGGCTAGAGGCTGGATTCGCGGTCTTCAGGGTGCACAGCTTCGACTCGCGGCTCATCGAATCCACAGTCGAGGATCAGATGAGTGTGACATACGCCATGATGCTGACCGATGTATACCAGGCCCTCAGGATGCTGAGTACCCATCCTGCGATAGATGCTGCCCGAATTGGCATAGCTGGTTGGAGTCTAGGAGGCACGGTCGCCCTCTACTCCTCTTGGGAACCTCTGGCAGAGGCGCTGGCGCCTGACGGCGAGCGCTTTGCTGCCCATCTCTCTCTCTATCCAGCGGCCCATCTAAGAATGGATGACCAGCGCTGGTCGAAGAGTCCAATCTTGGTATTGCACGGCGATGAGGACGATTGGGTGCCTCTGAGTCTTGTCGAGAGTCTGGTAGATGATATCACACCGCACGGTGCGAACATCGAGGTTCACGTCTACGAGGGCGCGCAGCACTCGTTCGACTCGATCGAGTCCCTGAGCTTCGACCCCAAGGCCATCAGGCTTGACAGTCACAGGACCATCCGCATCGATATGCAGGGTGATATGTCGGCGGAGATTATGCCTGGTATCGTCATTCCACTCAACGAACCCGAAGAGCGTTTGGCGGCCTTCGCAGCCGCCCCCAACCTGGGGGTCCACAAGGGAGGTCAGTGGACGGCGCGAAGGCACGCGCTTGGTTGCAGCACTGAGTTCTTCCAGAGAAGTCTCAGCAGCTGCCTAACTGGTAGTGGAATGTTTTCTGAGCCGTTGATGTTGGCTCCCTATGATTCGTTACTCTGGACCCCAGGGCGTGACTTGGCGGGTTAGTCCTAGCCTGTGGGTGAAGAGGAATCGTAGGTTGAGCAAACCATCTCCCCAAGTGTTGATTTCCGCCTCGCCGACACGTGGACGGTATGGGACACTCACCTCAGCTGTATTCTTCTTATCCAGATACCGGCATGCCCTGATTTTGAACTCCTGAGAAAGTGGCATACCATCGTGCTTAGGGCGCACGCGCTCGTCCTCAAATATCGACTTGTAGAACACCCACATACCACTTTGAGAATCGTGCACACCGTACCAGTAGAGCAGGCTTGCAGTTGTACTCAGAACCCAATTACCGAAACCGTGGATTCCGGGCATCGCTCCTTCCTCAGCACGGCGCAACCTGTCGCAGGTAATCCACTGCAGTTCCTCATTGAGCAGTTTCCGCACCAGTCTGGGAACCTCTTCACCGGGATATGTGCAGTCCGCATCCATAGTCACAATAACATCTCCCGGAGCCATTGAGAAACCTGTCTTGTATGCTCTACCGTATCCTTTCCTAGGTTCGACGTACACAGTCGCTCCCTCTCCCTCGGCGAGTTCTCTAGTGCGGTCGGTCGAGTTGCCGTCGATAATGAGGAAGTCTAGTTTCTCGCACCAGCCATCATTCGGGATGGAGCGAATTGTGTCCACGATGGCGGCTTCCTCATTGCGCGTCGGTATCACCACAGTGACATGAACTGGTAGAGAGTCGGCCATGCTATCGAAGGCGGCGACCAAAGGCCTCGTTTTGAACAATGCGAAGCGCTGCCCAGAGGTCGTGCTCTTGAAATGCGGGTGCTGCGCCCCGAATAAGGGGGAACCATGCACATAGCCATGCTGTCAGCCGAATATCCGCCTCGCTGGGGCGGGATGGGTTCGACGGTGTACCACCTGTCCGCCGCTCTGGCTGCTAGAGGTCACCGAATCACCGTCATCACCCGATCAGGAGGAGGCATTGCGCCAAAAATCGAGGGCGTCGAGGTACTGAACGTGGGTTGGGTCCCTCTCCCAATGGCATTCACACGCTCTTACGGTCGCAGTGCGATGCGTGCTCTGAAGCACCTGCACGCTCGCGACCAGGTAGACATCGTCCATCTACACTGCCCGATGATATCGTGGAATACCAAACAGTTTGAGAGTTGTCGGGAGAACATTGCTCCGGTGGTCTCCTCGCTGCACGGCTCATGGCTGGGCGAGCGGGATGGGCTGGTTGCCGCCTCGAAGCAGAAGGAGGCAGCGGTCTGGGCCAACCCCAATGACCTCGCGATACTCTTGACAGCCAAGCACTACGCCGGCTACGAGAGGGCTGCGGTCCGTGGCTCTAGCGTGTGCGTGGCCAACTCCGAGGCTACCAAGAACGACTTCGAGGCGCGCTACTCACCACCGTCCGACTGGGACTGCGAAGTGGTACACTGGGGCGTTGACACCAGCATGTTCGTGCCACTGCACCGTGATGATGAGGATTCTGCCGCAACCCACAAAGGGATTCGATCCAGATATGGTGGCTCGCGTCTGCTTCTGGCAGTGGGGCGTCTCGCGGCGAGGAAAGGCTACGGCCTGCTGCTCCGGGCCTTCGCCAATGTCCATTCATTGGACTCCCAGATTCGTCTGGTAATCGTCGGACGTGGCCATCTGCGCTCGCGCTTGCAGAGGCAGGCCCAAGCTCTCGGTGTGGCTGACGCGGTAACAATTGAGTCGGGGATGCCTTTCGAAGAGTTGGCGGCGCTGTTCCGCTCTGCGGACCTCGTGGTCTACCCCTCTTACTACGAGGGTCAGGGTCTTATTCCGCTAGAAGCCATGGCTTCGGGCACTCCCGTTGTGACAGTCGACCACGGGCCGCTGCCAGAGATGGTGGACGAGAGCGTTGGCAGGCTGTTCGTGATGGGGGATCCAGATTCCATGGCGGGTGCCATCATGGCCGAACTGGCCGATCCTGAGAGGTTGCAAGAGAAAGGAGAGGCTGGTCGACGCAGAGTGCTTGAGAAATTCACCTTTGAGTACGATGCAGGGCGTTTTGAAGCCATATACGAAAGGGCGGAGTGAAAATCCCAGTTGGGGAATTATTCATGCGTTGGTCGCACTGGCAGGGGTAGGGGAGAGCATGGGAGAGACTCAGAGCCTGCGTGATTTACCTTCGGGCACAGTAGCCAACATCGCTATCATCCTGATGGTCTCGGTGCTAGCGATAATCCAGCTCAAGGCGGTGATACAGCCCCTAGTGATTGCAACTCTTCTCTTCCTGCTCATCCGACCCGCTGCACAGTGGTTGGAGGAGCGCCAGATAATGCAGAAGTACGGCCATCCACTGATGCCATACGGCGTCCTCGTAGTGATACTCTTCCTAGTGATGTGGATAGCATCACAGTTACTCTACTCCAACCTGACCTTGTTCACTGAGGAGATACCTGGACTGACAGAGAAGCTCAACACCAAGCTGATCTGGCTGGAGGGACTGGAGTTCTGGGGATACTCCTTCGACGTCAGCGGCCTGACGGCGCTCTTGAGTTTGGACACCATCAACAACTACCTGACTGGATTCGTTGGCTCGTTGGCGAGTTTTACCGCCAGTGCGGCGACTGTTCTCATCTTCTTGCTCTTCATCATCCTCGAGGCCGAGACTCTGCCTCGCCGCTTGAAGGCGGCTTACCCAGAGGATGCCGCGAGAGTGCAGGCTGTAGCAAGCTCCTCGGGAGAGGGGATCAACACCTATGTCGTTACTAGAGCCACTGTAGCCTTCGGTCAGGCCGTAATCGCGGGGATTGTCCTCTGGTACCTCGATATCCCTGGCTGGTTCATGTGGGCATCAATCACCTTCATGATGGACTTCATTCCCTACGTGGGAGCGTTGATTTCACTGATTCCTCCAATCTTCCTCGGCTTCATCGTACTGAGCCCGACTTGGGTTGCCATACTCATTCTGGTGTTGGTCCTCAACCAGCAGGCATGGGGGGCTGTGGTCGAGCCGCAACTGGCCGGACAGCGGCTTGACATGTCCCCCATCGTGCTGCTTCTCCTAGTGGCCTTCTGGGGCTGGGCGTGGGGAGTAATGGGAATGGTCCTCGGAGTTCCTCTGGCTGTAATCATGAAGATTGCTTTGGAGTCCGACGCTAGAACACGTCCAATCGCCATGCTGCTCTCCCGCGATCCCAAGCAACAGGCTGTAGAAGAGGAGTGATTAGTCCCGCGGGACTATCACTACTAGGACTCCATCAGCCCGGATGTGCACTGACTCACCTGAGCCGACATTGTGGAGTCCTTCCGTAGACAGGCTCATCGGCGTACCGTCCAACTCCCACCGGGCGCCGTGCAGGTGTACGCTACGGCAGGGAGTTAGTGCGAACATTGAGAATTCGCCTCCGGAGCGCACCGCGAACTCGCGCTCGCCTTCCTGGGGATGTACCCGATGGGTTACCGAGTCCTCGTGGTGGAGTCGTATGACTGCCCCTGAAGGTACCTCGCACAACGCCGCCCAACTCCCGAGGAAGTGGCTTGTAGCGCCTCCATCAGAGCCGACGACGTCGATCTCATTGTAACCACGCTCAATGAGTAGTGAGAGAGACTTGGCTAGGTCGCTACTCGACTGGTCGGCTAATTCATGGGTCCGACCTCGCCACCTGTCGGAATCGACAGAATCGAGGTCTCCGAGGACCTGCTCGACCTCATAACCCGCCTCAGCAGCCCTATCGGCCCCTCCGTCGACCCCGAAGCAAACAGCACCCTTGAGAAGGCCATCGACGATAGCTTCCGAGGGTTGTTGTCCATTGCACCAGAGTAGTGCGCGCAATTCATCACCTCTTGCGGGCGGTTATCTTGCCGTCGACCACGAGGTCGACGTCGTTCAGTTCGATTGTCGGCTTCAACATGACCCCTCGCATGTGGATACCTACTCTTACCGAACCACCGAGAGCGGAGTTGTCACCGATTCCGAAGTAAGCCGAACCGCGGACCACCTGATCCTCAAGCCTGTTTCCAGTCATCCTCGCCCTCGGGTTCATCCCGAAACCAAACTCAGCCACTGTTTTGACCAGTCCGGCCCTAGACGGACGCAAACCGACCTTGGCCTCGGCGAGCACCGACCCAACACTCTCTGCCAGTTCACCACCGGAGATGCTGACCACCATGCCTTCCTCGACTAGGAAGGTGAGGGGCTCGTCTAGAAGGACGCCCTCCCACGAACCGTCGATGACGATTTTGCCGCTCAGGGTCTGCTCCTTTGGTAAAACGAAGACCTTTCCGGCCGGCAGGTTGGTCACCTGCCCGGGCCGGTTGCATATGCCGTTGTCCTCGAGCACCCAGCGGGCTCCGGTCCTGAAGGTCACATCGGTGCCCGCTGGAGTCGTCACCCTAACGTCGCGCCTGCGCCGCAGCATCGGATTCAGTCCCGATATCTCCTTCTGCAGGGCGTTGTAGTCGGCGGTCATTCCACCCATCGCCATCATCTCCTCGTCGATTCCAGGCATCGAAGCTATTCTAGCCCCCTCTCGCGATGCGGTCAGTCGTGCACGGGTGTGAGTCAGGGAGTGGCGAGTGGCGAGCAATACGACGTTCTGACGGCGCATCAGATCACCGACCGAGGCCGGGGGCTCGTTGCCCTGCATATGTCTACGAGGCATCATCATCATGAGTATGCGATCGGTAACCTCCGAGGCGGCCTCGTATAGTGAGCGACCGACTTCGGAAGTCGACGGGTCGGTGACCACCAGCACGTGCTCGTGGGGTCGCACCTGCATGCACGTCATCACTACTGAACGGGCCGCGGTCAGCATCGCCTCCTCGCGTTCGGTGTCATCACCGATGGAAACATCAGACTCCTCGGCCATCTCTCCTCGGCTCGTGATGAGAGTTCTGTTATTCAACACCACTACGTAATGTCAAACCAATTCACCACGGCAGTCATAGGTGAAGGTGGGTTGCGCAAAGTAATGGAAGGCGTCCGTACGGTGCGACTCGTAACTGCTCTTGCGGTAGCTGCTATGCTCGCCGGTGGCTGGATGATGAACACGCCGCTGGACGAAATCACCGATGACGGGAGTACAGTAAACGACGAGATGTCTGGAGCCGCCGAAGGAGACTCCGAGGAGGCACAGCCTGTCATCAAGCGAGGAGAGAAAGAGGATGATTCCGGTTCCACCCTGCCGCAGAGGCTCCTAGCTGGAGGAGTGGGTGCCCTAGGGTCACTCGTTCTCGGATCGTTCGTACTTGAGTTTGTGAAGGTGACAGTTCTAGTGGCGCTGATATCCCCTATGCTCGCGAGGATGAAGAGCAATCGAGAAGACATGCTCACCCGCGGCCGTCTGCTCGGATACCTCGAGGCAAACGCGGGAATTCACTTCTCCGCACTGCGCGACGCCCTCGGGCTCGCCAACGGAGTGACAGCTTACCACCTCCACACTCTGGAATCGACCGGTCAGATTATCTCGTGGAGGGATGGTAAACTGCGCCGCTATGCAATTTCCAGTCTGTCTAGAGAGGAAATTGGGCGAATTAGGAACCCTATCGCCGGGACTCGCCTAGCCATACTCGAGGTACTATCCGAATCCGGCAACATAGGGCTCTCGGGTACCGATATCCGATTGAAGTTAGAAATTTCAAGGCAGTTGCTGAGCCACCACCTCAACGAACTGCGCAATGGTGAGATGGTCGAAGCTGCCTCAGAGGCACGACGCCCCAAGTGGCGACTGTCAGACAGTGGGATGGACGCACTGGTCACCTCTAGAGAGGTAGCCCGAATCGAGGCTGTAGCTTGAATAATTCAAGGAATCAAACGTCCTTCCATACCGCCTGCGACCTCGATTACCTGGCCTGTGATGTGTCCTGATATCTCGTCCGAAGCTAGCATGACTACCGCGTTAGCCACATCCTCAGGGGTAGCGAGCTTCTTCAGTGCCATCGTCGCAGTTGCACGCTCTACTAGCTCCTCGTCCACACCCTGTTCGACCTTCTTTGGAGTGACAGTCCATCCCGGAGCGACCGCATTAACACGGACACCGCCAATATGCGAGACGTCGTTCTTCAGTGACATCAGCAGACCTGATGTGATAGCGCCCTTCGCAGCAGCGTAGTCAGCATGTCCTGATTCACCGTAGATACCTGCTGTCGACCCGATCAGAACGATTGACCCCTGTCCGACTTCTGCGGCGTAGCCAAGGAAGGCGCGAGCAGTGCTCACTGTAACCCCCAGATTGGAGTCAATAGTGGAGGCCCAACGCTCACTATCAATTTCCCAAAGCGGCTTGGGCGGTGTAGGATAGTGGCCGGCATTGGCGATGCAAACATCGAGGCCTCCTAATTCAGAGACAATGCTTCGAACCATCGATAGTGCTTCCTTGTCATCGCGTAAATCCGCACGGATGGCTATTCCGTCGATTTCCTCAGCCAGAGATATGGCCGCGGCGGTCGAAGAAAAATGATGCACGACCACGCGAGCGCCCTCGGAGGCGAATGCTCTGCAGATGGCCTGACCTATGCCACCAGCACCGCCGGTGACGAGCACAACCTTGCCATGCAACCCGGTTTCCACGCAAGACGGGAGATGTTCCGCTACTTTATGTTCTCAGACTATCTGCCTATGAAGCGAATGCGTGTAGCAATCACCAGAGGAGTTAGTCCGGCCATTGGGGCCTGCGAGCTGACCTTCCTCGAGCGCGAAGCGATTGATGTCGAAAACGCGCGGACCCAGCACAGCCTCTACGAAGAGATTCTCGAGGGTCTCGGCTGCCGAATCAAACACCTTGATGAAGAGCTAGATTTTCCTGATTCAGTGTTCGTCGAGGACATTGCCATCGTGCTTGACGAGATTGCGATAATCACGAGGCCGGGGGCGCTTTCCCGGCGTGGCGAACGACCTTCAATCGAACAGGCGCTCGCACCACACCGCTCGCTCAAGCACATCCAGGCGCCCGCGATACTCGATGGAGGGGACGTCATGGTCGTGGCCAAGGACATCTATGTCGGCATCTCCACCCGCAGCAACGCCGAGGCCGTGCGCCAGCTGAGGGCGCTGGTCATCGACCACGGCTACCGCGTTGTGGAGGTCGAGTTCAACGGGTGTCTCCACCTGAAGTCAGCGATGACCGCGGTCTCGGACGACACCCTTCTCATCAACCCTGAATGGGTCGATGCCGGTGCCTTTCCCGAGTATGCCTGCATCTCGGTCGACCCATCGGAGCCGAGCGCGGCCAACGTTGTCCGCATTGGTAGTACGGTCCTTTTCGCAGCTGACTTCCCTAGGACCGGTCAGCGCCTCTCTGCCCTAGGCTATGACGCACGACCAGTAGTCGCCTCAGAATTGGCGAAGGCCGAAGGTGCGCTGACATGCTGTAGCCTCATCTTTGAGGTGCCGTAGGAACTGTCACTATCCGGTAAGTCCCACTGTGGCCCATAGGGCCACCGCTTTCCTCAGTCGTCGAACTCCTCGTCGAGCTCGCGCGGATCGAAGCCGGACCACGACTCGATCATCTCGAGATCCTTCGAGACCTGCCTCCTGCGGGTGCTCGTGTAGGCTATCCCCGCCATTATCGCCAGGGTCAGGGCCGCAATCAGGAACGGCAGACCCGTTCCCATCAGCCAGTCGAACATGCTCGTGTCCTCGGGCGACTCGATAGGAATGACTTCAACGAGACCTGGGCTGACCATGTCGCCGTCGAGCGCCCATACCTCTACCCTCGCACTGCTCCCCGCTAGGGTCCAGACCGATACGTAGGTCCAGATGTCGTCACCGGCGAACTGGTCGCCCTCCGTGCCATCATCCCGGAACTCGAGGGACTGCGACACTCCGCCAGCGCGCAGCTCTCCGTTCACGGAGGAGGTGGTGCCATCGGGGTCTACGAGCCGTACCGTAATGAGGACTGATGTCGGCTCCTCAAGGTCGATGCTGCTCGGCGAGACCTCGAGCTCGTACAACTGCGGCGAGCTAGAGCCGATTGTGAGGTTGATCGAGGCCGAGGATGAATCACCCCTCGAGTCCTTGACCAGTAAGTCGATGCGCACGGGCCCGGGCGGGAAACTCGCAGTGTGGACTATCTTGTCGCTCAGCAGCGTTCCATCATTCAGGACCCATTGGTAGAGTACGATGTCGTCATCGTAGTCATAGGAAGCCGAGGCGTTGAGTACCACGGGCTCGCCCGGTGGGATGTACTGGCCCTCCGAGAGGCCGGAGATTCCCGCCACGGGCCCGGTCTCCAGCACCTTGAGTGCTTGTGAGTGGGTGCGCTGCATCCCGTTGGAGTCTATCAGCTCAAAGCGTAGTATGTGCTCTCCGGCTGGCAGGTAGTCGTTGTACCAGTAGTCCGCCGTCTTGTCCTCAAGTATCGGCTCGGCCATCAGGTCTGAGTACACGCTTACGGTGAAGTCGTCACCGTCGGGATCGAACGAGCGGCGGAAGTCGAACAGCACAGGCAGATTGGAGTAGACCTCGATATCAGGCATCGGCGAGTCAAGGACGAGGACCGGGGCCGACTCATCGACCCTGAGCATGATCTCAGCCACGTCCGGGGCCCCTGAGCCGTCCTCGACAGTCAGGGTGACCTGATGCACGCCCTCCGGCAACCTAGTCTCTAACACCCATCCGCTACCCATCGGCTCGCTCAACAGATCGCTCTCCCAGAGCACACTGACTAAATCGGTGCTGAATGCCGCAAAGGGATTGCAAACCAGCCCACTGCCGTTGTCAGGCAGGTCGATGCAAGCAACGTCCCAGTCTCCCGAGCCAGTGGCATCGAAGACCAGTAGCTCGCCGGAGTCAGTTAGTATCCCGTCGGACGGGCTGGCAATCAGCGCCACGGGCGGTGAGTTAGATACGCTGAGCTCGGCGGTGGCAGAGTTCCACATGCCTGCATGATTAGGGCGATTGTCGCTCGCGTACATCGTGATGATGTGGCCTCCTTTCGACAAGGTCCCAATCCACTCGACTGTCGAGTCAGGTGTCACCCCAGAGGCGAGAAGGCCGTCGCGGTCGCTCCAGAACTCAAACTTGACTCCGTCACCCTCGGGGTCGAAGGTCGCAGTTCCGTCGAGTCGCACGGTTGCCGACGATGTCATGCCCGTGCGAGTAATCTCCATATTTGCCACTGGTATCTCATTGTAGAGCTCGACGTTGAAGGTCCACGAGACGGGGACATTGACGCCGTCCGAGGCGTACACCGTCACTGAGAACTGGTTGGGTGCGCCCGGGAAAGTGTGGATGATTGTGGCAGGGCACTCTGCATCTCCTGCGGGTGGTTGACCGTTGCCTTGCTCGTAGGAGACCTCCACCCAGCAGTGCAGCTCGTCTCCTTCTGGGTCGTACGTGCTGCCTAGGTGGATAGTGACGTTGGCAGTGATTCCAAGGTAGAGAGTGCCCCAGGCCGAGATCTGCGGCGTTGTTCCGACCGAGAGCACCGGAGGCAGGTTGACCAGTTCAATCTCACGGGCCTCCTGCACGCATTGATTCTGGCTGTCGCAGACCTCGAGGGTAATCTGATGAACTCCATCTGAGAGACAGAGGGCGGCGTTGAGGTTGGCAGTGAACGACGAACCGTTTCCGCCCGGGGGCGAGCCACACGCGCTCAACAGGTCGCCGTCGATGCTGCTAGTCCAACTGTAACTAAGTTCGTCGAAATCGAGGTCCCAGGACCGATTGGCGTCGAAGACCACCTGGCTACCGCTGGCGTAGACCGCCTCGTGCTCGGGCGAGTCCCACAGGATGAAAGGCGGCTGATTGGACAACTCAAGGCGGCAGAACACCGAGATATCCGCGTCGAGGTCGACTGCTGAAGTGTCGTTGTGGACGCCGTCGTAGTCGCAACCGGTGTGGACCGTGTTGACGTCGGACCAGCCCTGCATTGGAGTCCAGCGCTCACCGATGAAGGGGCCGTACGAGTAGTGTCCTGAGTAGGGTAGGGTGCCTGTGTGCTCGGACTCGTACAGGTCAAAGGTGAGGTTGAATTCGGCGTGAGGGATGTGTAGCAGGTGTTGATTGACAGAGTGGACCTCGACCATCCACATCACATCGAGGATGTTGTCCTGTCCGGCGTAGGTCGGTGTGTCGATATCGCCTGAAGATATCCAACGCAGATGGCTGTCTCCCAACATCTCGAAACTATCGGCGAATCCATTGGTGAACCATGAGCCGGAGAAGTTGACGAAACTGGAGGTAGCGCTTGCCGGAGCGCCGGAATAACAAGCCATTGCGACGTTGTGGACAAACAACTCGCTGTGATCTACCATGTCGAAACAGGAGTCGGTATTGCCGCGGATTACGCTGTTCTCAAGGTACGAGACCTCCTGACTACTGGCGTCCCACTTCAGGCCGCCATTGTCGCCGTTCATGTCGAGGCCTCGGACCAGACCGTCGACTTCGACCAGCGTGACTGAGTGACCGGTCGAATTGAGGTTGATCTTGATGTCGTCCATGATGACCGTGCCGTCGTGGTCCATCCCACTGTTGTCGATGTCCAGTGCTGGGGCGTTAACGGAGTCCCTGATGTCAACTGAAAGCAATTGTAGGTCGATGCTGTCGCGCACCACGAATCCATGCTGGTCCTCAATTGATGTGCACTCAAAGCAGGTCGAGTTCTTGCCGCCGCTCATGACGTCATTAGACTCGTGGAAGTAGAAACCGGCCCCGAGTTGAGGCAGTGCCGCGCCGAGTCCGTTCTGATAGGTCGTCACGTATGCCAATTCGACATTGCTGGAGTCTCTTACCGAGACACCGTGTCCGCCGTTGCCGGTGCTGATTACCCCAGATAAGTCGGGGTGGAATTCGCGGATATCCACCCCGGTAGCCCCATTGTCGGCTATCACCCAATCAGCGCCCTGAGCGCCTCCCTTCCACAGTAGTACGCCTGGCCCCGTTGAGTTGCGGACCACTAGGTCGTTGATGGTAGGGGCCCAGTTGACGCTGCGCATGAACATGCCAGCCCTGTCGTTGAGAGGAGCTGTGGCACTCGGCCTGCCGTTCCTCAGCAGATCGATCTCGTTGAGTATAGTCGAGGAACCAATCATGTAGGCCTTGAAGCCGACAGCAGCGTTGTCCTCGATTAGCGCGTCAGTGACCTGTACCCCGCTGGTATTGACCTCGAATGCGGCGTAAGCAAGCCCAGGTGTCTTGGCTCCCGGCCCCCCCGTCCCCCTCACCTCGAGGTCGTTGAAGACAGCGTTGTGAGGCACGTTGGAGTACTGGCTGTGGTTGTATTGCTCGACCATGATGCCATAGTACTGGCTGTCCTCCACTGTCATTCCCACAAAGGTCGGTCGGGTGGTCCATCCAGAGGTGATGTGGCGCACGAAGATACCGCTGTCACAGCGGCTCACGCTGGAGTCTGATATCAGTGGTATCGAGTCCTCCACCCATATCCCGGCAGCGATAGCGAGAGTGGAGCCGCTGACATTGGATATCTCTAGGTTTGAGATTAGACCGCCCGAGTTACCCCAGTAGTTCAGTCCACGGGTAATTAGGCCGTCGGCGGTCATGCCATCAATGATGGGGGCCGAGTACGCCCCAACGGAAAGTCCGATGCCGTAGCGCCATGAGGTGGAAAATCCGTGGACATCCTGACCGCCGCCGTCTATGACGAGGTCATTGATTCGTGGCGACGCCCCGTCGAACAGGTCGACGGCGACCCTGTCAGCATTGATGATCGTGAGATCGTTCATGGTCGGATCGCTGTCATAGATGGTGACGCCGTACTCCGCATCGGTGATTGTGAGATTCTCTATCTTGGAGCCCAGCCCGCTGCTGCTCGAATTGAACACGATGCCGTCATGATTGCCCAAGATGGATTCGAGTAGCACTGGCGCTGTGTTCGTGCCCTGTACGGTGATTCTTCCAGCCACGAGTATGTTCTCGTCATCGCCAAGCTGGATGGTGGTTCCAGATTGGACTACGAGTATTTCCCCACTCTCGACTGTATAGCCGTCCTGAAGCACCACAGTTCCCGACCACACGGTGGTCGAGCGGGATACAGCACCAAATGTAGCCGGGACCAGTGGAGAGGCTGAAAGCAGCAGCAGGAGAATAAGTGCTACAGCACGCCTGCGAACCACCGAAACAGATGCTTGCATGGCTAGTCCGCTCGCTGTCCGCCTGTTATCCCTTGCGCACACGTGAGCAATGCCGAACTAACGTATAGCAGAGGTCATAAACGGCAACCGAGCGCGATGCCCGTCGAGGACTGAGAATGAGTACTGCCTTCGTTCTGATTAAGGTAGAGCCGGGACTCGAGAAAGATGTGTATCTGGCACTTCTAGAAATTGACAGTGTCACAGAAACTCATGTCTCCTATGGGGAGTACGATCTGGTGACACGTATTGACTTCGCCGACGAAGGAGAGATGGCCAAGACCCTGATTGGTAAAATGCGCTCAGTGGCTGGAATCATCAAGACTGAGACGCTGATTGCGGTGGAGGTGTGAGAATGGCTGTCGGATTCGTCCTCATCACGACCGAGGTAGGCTGCGAGATTGCTGTCAGGGAGGCCGTAGGTGCCATCGAGGGAGTGGTTGGGCAGTGGATTGTCTTCGGACCTCACGACCTATTCGTCAAGATTGAGGCCGATGACGAGGCCGAACTGACTCGTTGCATCGTTCAGGAAGTCAGGTCGGTTCCCGGAATCACCGAGACACGCACCCTCATCGGTGCAGAGATCTAGATTGCTCTCGCCATTCTGCCGATGAGCTCTGTTGCTGCTGCACTGCACTCAGCCATCCTGAACCTGCCTACCGCCTCTCTCCAGTGTGACAATCTGCGTTCGGGTTCGAGGACGCCGCGCCAGTACCAACGCTGGGCGCACAGACGACGGTGCATTGCGAGGTCCTCCCGCAGCGGCATGGCGGCAACTGAGGCGTGGGCCTCAACAAGCCAGTCAGGGTGGCTGTCGGTAGCCTCGAGAGTTGCGTGGATGAGGCGAATCCTCTCACTGAGGTCTTCACGCGACTCAATCAGTGACCTAGCTAAGCTGAGTGTTTCTGCTGAGGCGCTCCCACCGGTCCGCGATGAGAGACGCGCACGTAGGTCGAGAACTGCCATGCGAGGATGTTCTGGACCCATAGCAGATTCAAGGGCGCCGTGCGCCTTCGCGGCTGCGGAGACATCGTCGATTTCGAGAGCGATGCCGTGCCTGATGAGGTCGAGGGCGAGGCTGCCAGCGCTGCGCTCTGATTCCGGCAGTGAGGACACGTTCACCGCATCTACGGCTCTAGTCAGCTCTTGCGCTAGTCGGCGGTCGATGCGACCGGGCAACCGGTCGTCGTATCGGCGCACTAGGGACGCGATGGTTGCCTTGGTGTGCTCGGCGGGAGCCATTTCAGCCATCGCGCTAGCCTCGATGTCTTCTGCGGACCTCGGATCACCTCGGAGACGAGCCAGTCGAGCGGAGCGGAGTTTTCTGCCGACACCTACGCTCAGGCCATCAATGTGGGACTCGGCTATCTCAGCCTCGCCGCGCTCCAGAGCGAGATCGGCGGCCGCCTCTCTGATGGACTCGTCCTCGCTTAGGCTAACAGCCTGTTCGAGCAGGACCGCTGCCGCAGCGCTGTCCTGCTCGGCTATGGCTTGGATGTGCTTGGAAACCCATTCGGCGTCTGGCTCTCCAGAGTGAACCATGTGATGACCCTCCATCCTGCGTGCTCTGGCTCCTTGTCTGGTGGCCCATCTGCCGACCGCCTGCGCGTGCAGTGCATTGGACTGCTCATCTGACCAGGAGCCCCTACGGACATTGCGAATCAAGTGGTGGGGCTCGGCCATGACGCCGCTCCACCTCAGTATGGCGGAATCGTCGAGTTCGTTAGCACCCTCTCCCTCGAAGAGTTCACTGACCAGTAGCGACGAAGGGGAGATGCAGAACTCGTCCAGAGTTTTCGTACCTTCGTCGCTGAGTCTTTGCATCACCGTGGACTCGACGTACTTCTGGACAGCCTCGCCGAGCTCGGGTACCTCTTCGCCGGGCAACCACAGGCGGAGAGCGAGGGGGTGGCCACCTAGGGCCTCTGCGACGCTCCTAGCAGTAGCGCTGTCGGTGTCGCTCGGGAGTAGGAATCTAGCGTGCTTGAGAGTCAGTCCCTCGAGCTTGAACTCGGAGAAGCCCTCTGGAAGTCCGAAGGGGCTCGGGGATCTTGACACCGCAAGCACAGAAGAGCTACCTGGTGATGCCTCGTCAAGCAATTCCGCCACACCTGTAGCGTGACGCAGATGCAATTCCTGGGCCTCGTCGAGGACCAGTAGGGTCCTCGAACCGTCCGAGGCGCCAATGATGGCTGAAGGGGAGGAGGGTGCATCCTCACCCAGCCACATCTTACCTACACCCGCTGCATCAGTATCGGAGCCACAGGAGGCCCATCGCACGGTCCAGCCCATGCTCAGGACCTGCTCTGCGACGGCACGGGCGAGACTGGATTTGCCGACACCGGGCAGACCACTTAGGAGTACGTTGGATCCGGCGAGTAGTGAGTCCGAGAGGTTGGTTGCATCTTCGTCCCTACCGTGCAGAGAAATCTGCTCAGGCAGGGGGCCGAAACTGCGTCCTCTGCGAGCCGGCGATGGCTCTTCGAGTTCCGAGATGGCCTCGCGGCCAGTATCTGTAATGTGAACGACTGTGCGACGACGCGAGCCGCCGCCGGTGACGTGAGCTGAGCGGGTCGAAACGTAACCCTCAGCTTCGAGTGAGGAGAGTGGCGCGTGCAGGGCCGACCTGACTACTCCTAGCGACTCTGCGAGACCGGGCAGAGACAACGCTCTGGGCACGTCCCATGCAGCCTCCAGCTCGCCTCCATACTGCGCGAGGCGGGATAGGATTCGCGACTGCGCCTCGGAGAGCATGACGCCCGAGCGAAGGCACGGGTTCATGGGCGTTCACCTGCAGCGCATCAACCTACATGGCGCTCGACCCTACTGGTATTGACTTGCCCCGCAAGCCCGGAGTCTACCTATTCCGGCGGGCTGATGAGCGGGTCACCTACGTCGGGAAGGCCACTGACCTACGTTCTCGTGTCAAGTCGTACTTCGTACCCAATCCCGATCGGAAGATGATTCCTCGACTGGTTGAGGACTCTGACCGCGTTGACTTCATTGTTACCAAGAGTCCGGGCGATGCCTTGATTCTCGAGAGGCAGCTGATTAGAGAGCACAAACCTCGCTACAACTCGATGCTGAAGGACGACAAATCGTACCCCTTCATCGCCCTGACTGATCATGAGCACCCTCGCATCATCTACACACGACACCCTCCTGAGGGCTCGCTCCGATGGGGTCCTTTCGCCGATCCCGGCGCAGCCAAGCGAGTGATTCAGTTGTTGCGCCGCCAATTCGGCATCCGCGATTGTCCTGAGCTACTGCCGCAAGGTTGCCTAGCGATGCACATTGGACTGTGCCACGGACCCTGTATCGATGCGAGGGGGTACGATGAGCGCATTGCGGCTGCAATCGGTGTCCTTGACGGTGACGCGGGCGTCCTAATCGAGTCGCTCCAGAATGATATGGATACCTCTTCGCTGGCACTGGACTACGAGGCGGCGGCTAGGACGCGTGACCTGATCGGCTCGGTCCAGAGGACTGTCTCGCAGAGAGTAGTGCACAGCAGATTCTACCAGGATTGCGACGCCATTGGTTTCGCCTCTAGAGGAGATAACGGAATGGTTGTGGTCCTGAACGCGAAGGACGGCATCGTCCAAGGGCAACTCGAGTACCCGTTGGTTCACAGAGGCGATATTGCCGATTCGGTCGCCTGTGTCCTCGCTGAGCACTACTCGGGCACCAAACCCCCGCGCACTGTCCTAGTCCCGACGCCTATCGGTGAGTCAATGGGGGCTTGGTTGGTCGAACGGCGCGCCGGCGCCGTCGAGGTTAGAGTGCCACAGCGTGGCGAACTGGCTCTACTGCGCGGGATGGCTGATCAGAACGCCGAGGTGCAGGTTGAACGACACCAGAAGAGACGATCGGGCAGCCTTGAGCAGGCTGCCGCTGATGATGCAGCGAAACTGCTCGGACTTGATTCGCTTGACCATATCGTGTGCTTTGACATGGCCCAGTTGCAGGGTGACGAGCGCGTCGGAGCGTCGGTCGTACTACGCAATGGCAGACCGGCGAAGAAGGAGTATCGGACCTACCGTGTCAAGAGCGACGCTCCGGACGACCTCAGGATGATGTCTGAGGTGGTCGAGCGATGGTTGAAGCATCAAGACGGCTGGCCTGACCTGCTGCTGCTAGACGGCGGCAAGACACACCTGTCGAGCATCCTGAGAATGCTGGACGGCCACGGCCTAGCCGGGCGCTTCCCGGTGGCGGCGCTGGCCAAGCGTGAAGAGACTCTGCACATGGATGGTCGCGAAGCGCAGATTCTAAGCAAGCACGGCAGGGTTCTCGTCCATGCTCGCGATGAGGCTCACCGTTTCGTCAACCGCTACCACAGGAAACGACGTGGCAAGGGTGCAATAGGCGACCCTCTAGAGGAGATTGATGGGCTTGGGGCGAAGAAGATCCAAGCCCTGCTCCGCCACTTCGGAGGCAGGCGCGGAATAGAACATGCGAGCGTCGGAGAACTGCGCGAGGTTCCAGGAATAGGCAAGGCGATGGCTGAGCGGGTCCACGGGCACCTGAACAACTAGTTCTCCCACCAGTCCTCCTCGTCTTCCTTAGGCTTCTCTTCTGCCACGTCCTCTTCGAAGTACGCCTCATCGACTACCACTATCTTGTCGTCGAGTTTGCCGAACTCAGACTCCATGGCCAGCTCGGCGATTTTCTGCTCCTCCGCTGAGGACTCCTCCTGCTTCTTCTCATTACGCTCCATCTTGAGTCTTCTGCGTCTGCTAATCAAAAGTCCCAGACCGACCAGCAGCACGAATAGGTACGGAGCGAGTTCGCCTAGCACGAACATCCAACTGACCTCAACAGAGTAAGATACAATGTCCGAATTCTTGCTACACTGCGCCCAAGTCGTCGCTTCGGGGCATACTGGAGTCCTGTACACCACCACTTGCCTGCCGTCGACCTCGATCAACTCTCCGAGGTCCATTTGACTCTCAAAGCTGAGCAGCCTAACCGAATTCGGCAGGTGTATCTCCATCCTCGCAGAGGAGCGGATGGTCCCGAACACGGTGTGCTCCATCAGCGGCGTCACTTCGAGGAAGAACTCCGCCCCCTCCACCTGGATCCCCGAATCGGTCAGTATCGGTGATCCAAAGGCAGCAGCCATCTGGTTGGCTATGATGAAGCCGATGGCCGCGGGCTGGGCCTTGATGTCTATGTCGTCGCCCCTGAGTGCGGCTGTAACGACAGTGTGTGCGATTTTGAAGCCAAAGCGCAGCGGGACGCTGTCACCGACCTCGGAGTTGCTCGGCATCGTGGTTTCCCCGAACCCCAACGAGGGAGACACAGGCAAATGAAGCAGGTCGGCAGAGATAGTGTATGGGCCCATCCCGAAGTCCTGCACGGTATTGAACGAACCTTCGGCATCTATGACCTCGCTCGATCTCATCTCCAGTTCCTCGCCCAGCATCTCCATCCCAAGATTGGATATCTCGACATCAATCGGCTCTCCCACCCCCAAATCCAACGGTGCCTCGAGGTCCGAGCCTGCGAGCAGCCCGCCTTGCAGGCGGTCTCCCATTACGATGGCGCGTCTCAACAGATCGGCGGGGACTGGGTGCAGGGTGATATCGTCCTCGCCTAAGTCGATTTCCAGTCGGTAGATTTCCAGCACTACCTCGGCATTGAACTGGACCTCAGCGGCGAACGAGGCCTCCCGAATCGCGAACTTCTCGATGTCGACCACAATGTCGAGCGATACGCAGGTCTTCTGGTTCGAGCCGCAAATCAGGTCGGGGCTGTCATCCTTGCAAGGGTCGGACTCGAGGCATATGGGGTGTCTCCAGTCGAAGATCCTAGTTCCGGCGAAGCCGAAGTCCAGCTCCCCTCCTCCTGTTATGGGGGCTGTGATGACAACTGTCGAGGGGTCGCCGATGGTCGACTCTATCCACTCCGGCAAGTGCAAGGTCAAGGTCAGCTCGGTGCTCGGCATGCCGTCAGGAAGCAGGTCCTGCAGCCATCCGGTGTCAGTGGAAAGCTCGACTTCGACCACGTTCATGATCGAGGCGAGGTCATCGTCGGTGACCTTTGAGAGGTCAATGGTGGTGATGTCTCCGCCGCTGTTCTCAAGCATCCTCTCGACTACCGATGAGACCCTCATCGGGGTCGACTGCGAGGTGGTTTCAAGGACGACGGGCCAGGTCCCGCCCATGGCGTCCTTGCCCTCGACGCAGTAACTGACTTCGAGTGCCTCCTCACAGGTCACTCCAGGGGTGTGACGGAAGTCCAGCCCGCCTTCGGAGTCGGCTTGTGCGAACTGCGGGGCGCCGAACCAGATGTCGGCACCCAGAGCATCGGAGAACGCCGAGGACAGTTCCTCCACGGGTATCCCCTGAAGGATTGCTGATAGGTCCTCGTCGACTTCCTGATTGAGTAGCCTGATGCCATCGGAGGTCACCCAAGGAATCTCGATGGTGCCATCATGCAGGTCGGCGCTCCAGTCGTCGAGGGTGACGGAATCTAGGTAGTGAATCGATATCTCGAGGTCGAATCGCGAGTTCTGGGTGTCGGTGGCGTCCACTATCAGGTCAATCTTCAGTGATGGCTCTCTCAGGTCGATGCTCGCGGTCGGGGTGGTAATCGACCTGTGAACGAGTTCGGAAACAAGCCGGACCGAGTCGAGGGCTGCCTCAGTCACCGCTTGGGTGTTGTCGACGGCGATGAGAGAGTAAGTCTGAGGGTGGCCGTCGCGCATCGTCATCTTGATCGAACCGGGGGCCTCCACGCTGCTCACGTCGGCGTAGTCAGGGGGAATCACCGAGAGCTCGACCGAATGACCCATCGGCGAGCTGGCGTTGAACTCGGAGGTCAGGACCGCCCCCATCGTCAGCATGCCCTGCATCATCCGGTTGATGTCGGAGGTTTCCGGTTTCAGGCCGAAGGCGCTGGTATCGACCTCCATCTGCAGCACGACCTCGAAGCACAACGGCGGCTGGAACGGGTCGTTGTCGAAGCCGTTGACCTCGTCTATCGAGTCGTGATCGGAGTCGTAAACGCAGCTAGCGTCCGGTTGTGCCTTGAAATCGACCTCAGAGACAGTGGTTATGGTGGTGGTGTTGACATTAGGGAAGTTGATGTCGATGAATTCCTCCATTATCTCCTCAATCCTCTCCAGCATCAAATCTGACACGGTGTCGCCGCCACCCCTGTGGAGACTCTGGTAGTTGCGGATGTAATCTGCAGGAATCCCATCCCATGGGGCGCTATCGCCTTCGAGGTCGAGGTCGCTGAGCTGCAAATCATCCCTTGACATCTCGTGAACTGAGAGTCCGACCTTCATCTCGACCATCTCTGCGTCCTCGATTCCTATCTCGACGGAACTCCGCATCCACTCCTGCCCAGGAGTCTGGTCCAACGACGAGTCGTAGTCGTCGCAGACCCCACTGGCGCTATTCCATGTCGCGCAGATGTTGTTCACGACATCGGGTTGCCCAGGAGGGGGGTCGGCTGCCGCAATAGGCGCCATCAGGAGCATGATGAGGAGTACGGCAGTACGCTGCACAAACGCAGGCATGAACATCAGAGCCATAAGTCTGAATCCAAAATGCTTCGACCAGAGGTCAGATGCATAGGGAAGATCCGCACCGCCGTCTCGTCGAGTCTGTCGGAGAGGTGTTGCGTGGGGCTGGATTGAGAGATGAGGAGTGCATAGCACTCCTAGACCGGTTGCCGAGCAAGTGGGAGAGATTTTCCGATGTCGTTCTGCTGCCGAACTCAGCATTCCAAGGGAAATGGGATTTGCATGTCTCGGAGGAGCTTTGGAGGGCGGTTGCCGAGGCGTTGAAGGTCAACAGATTGGCAAAGCTCGGAGAGATATCGGGGGAGATGCGCGAGAGTTCTGTCGAGATGTTACTCGGCGAGGACGACTGGGTCGTACGCCGGGAGAACGGGGTGGATTACGGATACAACCTCACCCAGTGCATGTTCTCAGCGGGCAACGTCAACGAGCGGCGCAGGATGGGAGAGGTAACCGGCGCCGGCGAGGTCGTGGTCGACCTGTACGCCGGCATAGGCTACTACTCGCTGCCTATGCTGGTCCACTCGCAGGTCGATCACATCCACTGCTGCGAGTGGAATCCGAACGCTGTGCGGGCGCTCGAGTCGAATCTCAAGAGCAACGGGGTGACGGGGCGCTGCACCGTTCACTTCGGTGACAATCGAGTCACTGCGGCAAATCTGGAAGGAGTTGCTGATCGTATCATCCTCGGTTTACTACCGTCAGCCGAGGACGGGTACGCCATCGCTATGGCTGCTCTCAGACCCGCCGGCGGCGTGCTACACGTGCACGGCGTGGCAGCATCTGGGAATCACGTTGCTTGGGCCGCTGATGTTACTGAGGCGCTGCGTGAGAGGGGGAGAGGATTCGCAGTAGATGCAGTCGAGGCGCTGAGGGTGAAGAGCTACGCGCCGCACTGGGACCACGTTGTGCTCGACGTCACGGTCTCGGCTGCTAGCCGTCGAACTCAAGTCGAGCAACCCTAGCCCGTAGGCATGGCTGCCGATTGGCTACTAGAGGCCGCTGTCCAGTACAACGAGCAATCGTTGGAGGGCAGGGACGGCTACCCAGCTCATCTCTTGATGCCGGTAGATACTCTGGCGCAGATACTCGATTGGACCTTCCAGTCGTTGCCCGATGAGATTCTCGTGGGGATAGACGTGAATCCTGACCTCCCTCACTCAGGAGAAGTCGAAAAGACCTACTGCGGGGCTGATTTCGAAAGTGGTTTGTTCTCGGGCCAAGGCTTCGTTCTCGGTGAGCCGCATCTTGTCAACCGGGGTGACTCATATTCTGTCCACCACGTCCCCGAGGAGTGGATGGACGGTCTATTCGATGAATCCAGAGGAGTGAGGGGGGGACGTTTCTCGCACTGGCTGCACACCCATCCGAATGCTCCTGCGATACCGAGTGGGGCCGATGCCGAGTCCGCTCAGTGGACTGAGGGTTGTGACATGATTCTCGGCGTTCGCTACTCTCCAGAGGGCATGCTGCCGTGGCTCGAGGGTATCGAGGGCGAGCGTCGAGAGTTGACTCCAGACGACGATGGTCGCCCTGTCATCGGCAGAGCCGTGACGGGGCATCTTATTCACGGACTCGAACTGATCGCCTTCCACAGAAGAGGTTTTGCGGTCAATGTGGTCTTGACCGACGCTGTAGGTCTGCCAATTGAGCGGCAATAAACTAGAATTTATTACAGAACAACTACGCAGTACGCTGTTTTATCTTTCTTAATAATTATTAAATATAATGGTGAGCGAAATACTCCAAACATCAAGGAATCGTTCCTAGAAAGGACCGTTTTAGTCACGGAATACGTGCTCTCGGTAGTGCTCCAGCTCAGCAATGCTGCCTCGGATATCGTCGAGCGCCCGGTGCCCTGCGGGCTTGGTCGCTCGGGGCAGATTCGGGTACCATCTGTCGACTAGTTGCTTGATCGAGGTCACATCGACGCTGCGATAGTGAAAGAAGTCGTGCAACTCGGGCATGTAACGTCGCAGGAAGCGCCTATCTTGGCCGATAGTATTGCCGCAAAGCGGCGATACACCCTCGATGCAGTGTTCACGCAGGAACCCAATTGTCAACATCTCGGCCTCGGCAATCGGAATTCCATGGTTCCTGACTCTGTCCAGGAGCCCGTTCTCGGTGTGGTGTGTGAGATTCCAATTGTCCATCTTAGCCAGTTCCGACTCGGGCTGTGAAATCGCGAAAGCCGGTCCCTCGGCAACCACAGTCAGGTCGCCCTCGGTTACTATGGTGGCAATCTCAATAATGGTATTCTCTTCAGGATCGAGACCGGTCATCTCGAGGTCCATCCAGACCAGTCGCTCCTCGACCATGCGACTGGCGCTGGCGGGACAGACTTAGGGCTTCTCATGCAAGGGCGAGTATCATAGTGCCCTGACCATGCGCATGGACATGAGTGGTGTAGGTTACATCGAGTTGCTGAGAAGGAACTCCTCCTTCCGTCGCCTGTTCATTGCGAACGAAATCTCGTTCATTGGCGACTGGTTCACCGTAATCGCCCTCTTCATTCTCGCGGGGGAAGCCACCGACAACTCGCCACTGGCGATTGCTGGTGTGATGGCCTCGAGGAGTTTTGCACTGGCTTTGGTAACTCCGTTCACGGGGATGCTGGCTGACCGATATTCACGCAAGGGACTCATGTTGGGTGCTAACATCGCTTCTCTGGTTATTCTCGTTTTCGTACTTGCTTTAGATTTGCTAGGGAGTCTGACATCGGTGTATGTACTGGCGGTGGTGATGGTGGCTGCTAGAGCAGTCTTCGACCCCGCTGAGTACGCATATCTTCCCAACATCTGTGACGATCAGGAGCTGTTGACTGCCAATGCCTTGGCCTCCGGAGGATGGTCGGTGGCACTGGGGCTGGGTTCCGCAATAGGCGGGCTGACCATCTCCATTTACGGCATCCAGACGGCGCTGTGGATAGACACTGTGACCTTCATTGCGGCCGCCATAGGAATCATGACACTGCCCCCCGGTGGCCCAGACACCACAGAGAGGAAGAGCGCCACCCCCCGAGTGGTCGTCGGCGAGATTGTCGCTGGATGGAGGTACATCCTATCCAGCCCGCCGCTGCGCAGGGTGGTGTTTGCCAAGGGCCTGTGGGCATCTGGAGGCGGGGCTCAGGTTTTCCTTCTAATTCTGATTGGGATGGAAGCAGGATTCGGTGAGGCCGCGGCGGGCATCGGCATCCTATTCATGGCTAGAGGATTCGGTAGTGGTTTCGGACCCATCGCAGGAAGGCCACTGATGGAGAACCCACGTCTGAGGCCGTATCTTCTGGGACTCTCTGTGGGAGTCTGCGGGCTGTTCTACATCGCCGTCTCGGCCGTGGAGTGGACTGAGATGGTTCTGATTCTGGTGTTCTTCTCGCATGCTGCGAGCGGTCTTAACTGGGTACTTTCAACCACTTTCCTACAGGAGAGATCTGCCGACGAATGGCGCGGTAGGGTGGCTGGAACCGACCACTTCGGAATCACCTTGACGATGGGAATCTCAGCAGTAGTCGGGGGACTCATCATGGAGAACGGTCTTCTCGAACTCAGAGAGTTGATTGCCCTGACCGGGATGGTTCAGATTGTCCTCGGACTGGCTTGGATTGTGCTAGCCTCTTCACATGAGAAGAGACTGCTAGACCAGACTCTGTAGACCGGCTAGCACGACCAGCGGCACTATCGAGAAAATGGTGTCGCGCAGCAGTGAGCGGGTAGACGCCTTGACGCGAGCAGTGATTTTCAACTGGATGTCCTCATCCAGCTTATCCATCATGTCCCCAGCGGGCCCTCTGACCTGTTCCAGAGCGCTCTCGACGGCGTCAGCGCCCATGTCCAACAGACCCGATACAAGATCTGAAAGCGGTCCGCGCTTGGGCGCTGGGACATGCTCGCCATCTACAGTGTGCTCCACATCCACCACTGTTCGCCATGGCCTTGGTACCTCGATTTTCCCGACCCCCTTGAGGATCTCACGACCCACCACAGCCGCTTGCACCGCCATCTTGGCTGTGGTGAGATTGTACTTAGTCAGCAACTGGATGCCGCGGCGCGAGCGGGTAATCTTTCCAAAGTCAGCAATCAACCAAGCCGCTCCGGCTATGAGGAGTAAAGCCACTCCTATCTGAGGAGTTTGTTCCCAGCTGGGCCAGCCGATTGGACCGAACCATATGCGAGCAGTAATTGCTATGATTGCAGGGAGTAGGAAAGCCAGCACCTCATTGGCGACTATCAGCCAGAAACCCTCGATTGGGAGTTTCTTCAGTCTTACGAAAAACCACCTGATGTGTTTCGTCCTCTCGCCGGGTGGGGCGTAGGTATTCACCAGATCAATCAAAGGCGGCATCACGAAAACCATCCTCATGATGAAAGGAATCGCCAGCATCAGCAGGTAAGCGTCCCAAGGAGATGCGGGGGGCAGACTAGGGAAGGCGATGGCCTCTGACATTGGCGCTGAGTGGAGTCTGACCCCCATCAACCTCACTACGGCCTCACATAGAGGACTCACGCAGGACGGCGGCCTGGTTCGAAGCCGACCTGACCAGCACAATGGCGATTATTGCCCCTGTGGCGAAAGCGATGCCGATGTACTGGTGCGTATTGAAGAACAGCCACGCTAATCCAAGTAGGGACAGGTAAGACACCATCTGGCAGATGATTGACAGTCTCAGCAGTATGATATACTCGACGTCATTGGGATTATCGAATTCTTGGATGTAAGAGTTGATGAGGAAGAAGACTGCTTGGAAAGGTAGCGCGGCTGCAAGGATGGCGAGGCCGATTACGGTCCCCATGTCTGGATTATCCGGACTCAACTCCAGACCTCGGAACAGCATATTACCCATGTTGACACCGATAATCGCAGCGTGGATTGTCCACGCCTTGTCCGAAGGAGCGTTGTCTCTACGGGCATTCTCCGGAACCATGTCGGCGCTCGGTTTCGCGGCACTGTTGAATATTACGCTCACAAAGCAATGCTCAGACGGTGTTACGAGGTATGCGCATACCTACCCAGCGCTTCCAGACAGATGGAATCCTTCAGGGAATATCTTCCGCAGGGCCATTTACTTCCAGCAGTGCCGCCGTCCAGTCATTCTGAAAAACACTTTGCGGGTCAAACGTATTGCAGACGGTGCGAAAAGCATCGAACCTGGGATAGAGGGATGTTATCTCGTCGGCCTCAAGTGGGCACACCTTCCCCCAGTGCGGGCGCGCATGGAACAGTTTTGACATGCTTCGGGCCATGAAGCTCGCGAACAGGAGAAAACTAGCATATCGAGCCGGCTTCGCATAGCTGATGAAACTCAGCGCGTACCAGTCCTCACCCGCGCCGCTGGCCATCGAAATCAAGGTATCATCTGGAAGCACCCGCCTCACACAAATGGGGAAGTGGTGGCAGTACTGGTCGTGAAGTCCGGCCAGTTCCTCCTGCATACCGAGCCCCTCAATCTGTCTCTGGTTGTCTGCAGACAACGCTGACTTCCTCCCGCCAGCAACCTCGATGGTTTCTTGGGCGAACCCAAGCGCTTCCGCCAACTGGTCTCGGCGCACAAACAATTCGATCTCGATGTGACGGAAGGCATCGTGCCTCATCACCAGCATGGACGAGGAGCGGTCTGTGACCTTCCAGTTGCGAATCAAGAAGACCGGGATGATACGCCGAAAGGCGAGCCGAATCAAGCGCCGGCTGCGCACGATGCGTTCCATGAAAAGAATTTGTAGGATTAAGCCGTAGTCCATTGTTCCCATCCAGTAGAGACGGTACAACCTAGCGAGGCGGGAACGCGGTCGGTCATCCTCTCTCCGGTGCTGGATGAAGTAAGACCAACGCCAGGGCAAGAGGTAGAACTGCTGGAGCGGGAATGACGCTTCGGCGTCCAGAACGTCCGACAGCTGACGGGACTCGGTGAAATGCTCCTGCACGTTGTACTGTTCGCGACAGCGAATCTTCACAGCTAGGATTATTCCGAGCGATCCCAGTGAGCAGCGCGCTGCCTGCAGAGATTCTCCAGCGTTCAGTTCCTCGATGGTCGCCTGACCACTGGAATCGTCATAGCGCGCCAGTCGCACCCCCACGACATAGTGCGACATGCTGTTGCGTCCCGAACCGTGAGTGCCGGTAGAAATCGCCCCGGCGATCGTCTGGGCCGTAATCAGCCCCAGCGAATGCAGGGTTGCTCCCTCGCGATTGAGTTCTTTGAGGAGGTGCTTAATCTGGCATCCGGCACCAACTGTGGCAACTAGTTGGTCGTCGTCGGACTGGAGCTGGACGTCGTTCAACCGCCGCAGGTCCAGCAGCACGTCGTCGCTGAGGACCGTTTCGCTCCAGCTATGCAATCTGCCGACGGCGCGGATGCGCTGGCCGTTGTGCCTATCGAGAATCTGAAGGACTTCCTGCTCATCGGATGGGGTGTAGGCTGACGACGGTCGGAGCACCTGGTTGCGGCCGAAATTCTCGCGTTGCACGCTTTGAACCACGCATCTGCGAAGGATGGTCTGGTATAGAAATCTCCGACTTACCTATAGAGGTGCGAGAATGTGGCACGCACCTTCGCCAACTTCGGAGACACCACTATCTGACAGTACTGGTTATTGGGATTGTTAGAATAATAGTTGACGTGATAGTTCTCTGCAGGCCAGAACCTCTCCAGCGACACCACCTCGGTCACGATGGGGTCAGTATAGTCGTCCGAGATCTCCTCGATAACTGCTAATGCCTCCTCGCGCTGTTCTTGGGTGGAGTGAAGTATAATGCTCCTGTATTGGGGACCCACGTCATTGCCCTGCCTGTTGAGTTGGGTGCTATCATGGATGCAGAAAAATACATCGAATAATTGTCTGCGGGAGATTACCTCGGGGTCGAATGAGACCATTACGGCCTCGGCGTGGCCGGTGCGCTTACCGCACACCTGCTCGTAGGTCGGGTCATCGACATGACCGCCCGAGTATCCCGGAATCACCTCGCTCACCCCACGCAGCTCCTTCAGCGCGCCCTCGACACACCAGAAGCAACCTCCTCCAAGGACTATGCTCTCCATTGGATCACCTACGGTAGTTGGGTGCTTCGCGGGTGATTTCGACATCGTGGACGTGACTCTCAGAGAGTCCCGCGGTGGTGATTCGTACGAAATTGCAGTTGGCCTTCATCTCGACTATACTGCCATTGCCGGTGTAACCCATCGAGGAGCGCAGGCCGCCTACCATCTGGTAGAGCACATTGTCCACGGGGCCTCTTGCGGGCACTCGGCCCTCGATTCCCTCTGGAACGTACTTCCTAGTATCGCCCTGCTCTGACTGAAAGTACCTCTCGTGAGCTCCCTGACTCATCGCCGAGACAGAACCCATGCCGCGGTACACCTTGTATGACCTGCCTTGGTATAGAATGGTCTCACCTGGAGATTCATCTGTTCCTGCTAGCACTGAGCCAGCCATTACCGAGTCGGCTCCTGCGGCTATCGCCTTGGCGATGTCTCCACTATACTTGATGCCGCCATCGGCAATCACCGGGACGTCGTTCTTGACACAGGTCTCGACCACGCCAAGTACGGCAGTGAGTTGCGGGACCCCCACTCCGGAGACTATCCTAGTCGTGCAGATGGATCCTGGGCCGATTCCCACTTTCACGGCGTCCGCCCCGGCATCGATGAGCATCTCGGCGGCCGCCCCGGTGGCGATGTTGCCGGCGATTATCTGGGCGCCGTCTGCGGCCTGCTCGCGGATCTCCCTGACCGTGTTGATGACGCCGTGGGAATGGCCGTGGGCGGTGTCCACTACCACAGCGTCAGCGCCGGCCTCGTACAGCGCTAGGGCGCGCGCGACGCCCTTGTCACCGGTTCCGGTGGCCGCTGCCACCCTCAGCCTACCCTGCGAGTCCTTGCACGACTTCGGATTGTCCCGACTTTGCTGGATGTCGCGCACCGTCATCATGCCAGCACAGCCGCCGTCGTCATCGACCACGATTAGTTTCTCAATGCGGTTCTGGTGGAGGAGCTTCTTGGCGACCTCTGGGTCGACATGCTCTGGGACTGTGACAACCTCGGTGGTCATCATCGTCGAGACCTTTACCGAGTCGTCTGAGACAAATCTGATGTCGCGATTGGTGATGATACCCACTAGAGTTCCAGAGTCGTCCACCACAGGGAATCCAGAGAAACCGTGCTGCGACTTAATCGCCCTCAGTTCTCCAATGGTGCTGTCGGGCGAGATAGTCACCGGGTCAAGGACTAGACCGGCCTCGAAACGCTTGACACGGTAGACCTCCGTGGCCTGGGACTCCACGCTCATGTTGCGGTGGATAACACCGATTCCACCAGCTTGAGCCATGGCGATGGCCATGGCGCTCTCGGTCACGGTGTCCATCGCCGCTGAGATGAGCGGGATGTTCAGAGGAATTGAATTTGTCAGACGGGTTGTGGTGTCTACTTCAGCCGGTAGGACCGCCGATTCAGCGGGCATCAGAAGGACATCGTCGAAGGTCAGAGCCTCGGGCATACCGTCTAGCGCCATTAGGTACGGCCTAAGGAGGCGATACTTGAACGATTCTGTCTTAGCGGTTGAATGTGGTCTCCGAGGCGCCGAAATAGTTGGAAATACTGTAGAACAATGGCTTGATTTTGATGGCTTTGCATGAGCAAATTCCCGCAGCGAAACCGACGACTTCAAGAACCACTGTTAGCCGGCCGCGGAACGAGGAGAGGACCATGTACGAGCTTGCTATGATTGGCTGGCGTGAATGGGTTGGGATACCCGAGCTCGAGGGCGAGCCTCTATTGGCTAAGATGGACACTGGAGCATGGTCGAACACGCTGCATGCCAGTGACATTGAGATCATAGAGTCGGACCTTGAGAGTCGGGTCAAATTTCGCCTTGAGGATGGCGGTGAGTGGATCGAGCGGCCAGTCCACGATTGGAGGCGTGTTCGCGACACCGGGGGCCACGAGACCATGCGTCCAGTGATTCGGACAACTCTGCAGATAGCCGGAATGGATTTCGATATCGAGGTCTGCCTGAAGGACCGTTCACTGATGCGCCACAGGTTCATCCTCGGACGCCGCTTCCTACGCAAGCATTTCTGTGTCCACCCTGGCAGGCAGTGTATTCACTCAAGTGAGCAGACGCAACCTAGGATAGTACTGGAATACTGATTTCACCAATTCTCAAATGCACTCTCTTCCACGGCCTCCCATGGCCATGGCGGGAGCAGAGGCACCGTATGACCCCGGTGAACCGTCGCCATGGTGGCTGAAGGGACTGGCCATCTTCATGGCACTGATGGTGGTGTTCATGCTATTCAATACCGCATCGGGTATTCTTTCTCCCATGCTGATTGATAGTTTCATGCCTGAAGATTTCGAAGATCTTGAGCCCTATCCAGAAGATGGGACGGAGGAGGAGAAGGCGGAATGGGACAGGTCGAATGCGGAATGGGATGCGTTGGTGGAATACATGGACGACATGATGGGGGTGTTGGAGTTCTCAGCCGTACAAAGCGGCTTGCTGGCCCTCATGGGACTGTTTTGCATCCCAGTGCTGTGGAGGGGTGACAGGGAACTTGGGGTAAAACTGGTAGGGGCCTGGATTGGGGTCAACTTCCTAGGAGGCATGGGCATGATGTGGATGATGTCGAGGATTGGTTTCATGCCTAATTTTGATTATGGCCCTGAGGCGGAGGCGGTGGATCTTGAGTTCATAGAAACGTTCAGCATGATTGCTGGATATGGTCAGATAATAATCTGCAATATTTGTTTCCTCGGGATTCTAGGCCTAGTCGCTAGTAAGTCCAAGCCTAGTACATCCTTCGACATACCCTCTGGATTCCGTCCTGACAACCCGCCCCAATCTTGAACATCTACCACTATGTGGTAAAAGCATGGAACAGACGGTCCAAGGCATACTAGTGGTGAACACGGAAACAATTCCGGGCATGATGATAACCGAAACTTTTGGAGTGGTCAGCGGCTCGACAGTGAGGGCCAAGCATGTAGGAAAGGATATTTTTGCAGGCCTTAAGAACATAATTGGCGGGGAACTGTCACAGTATACGGAGCTTCTTCAGGAGTCCCGTGAGGAGGCTATCGGAAGAATGGTCGCAGATGCGATGTCGCGAGGAGCCAATGCGGTTGTGAATGTCAGATTCGCGACTTCGGCAATCACTGCAGGTGCTGCAGAACTGTTCGCCTACGGTACAGCGGTTAAGGCCGAGTAATCGGGGGTTTTTCGATGGCAGATGTAGTTGGCTTGCTGGTACTAGGAATAATCTTAGTAGTACTCCTTCCCTTCTTACTTCTTGCTCTAATCGGAATGTTGTGGGCGGTAGTCTATCCAGTGATGCTCATTTGGGCTGTCCTATTCAGCGGCAAGAAACTGGATCAGCAGATTGTCAACACTGCATCTAGAGAGGCCTCGCTAAGAAAGACACTCGGTCGCGACCCCCTCACAACCATTGACGGTGGATACCGCACCGGCATCACCTCTTGCGGGGTGGTTTGGGCCGGAGTAGTCTACGGACCCAGTCACTGGCACCTCCTGATAGGCTGGATTAACAATCTGGTAGGGGGTTCGGTTGACATATTCCAGAAGGTCATCTCTGCAGGAAGGGCTGAGGCCATGCAGCGATTGCGAGAGAATGCTCTTCGTGACGGATGGGAAGATGTGATAAATGTCCGAATAGATACCTCCGATATGACTCCTCAAGGAGCGCGGAAGAGCATCAAGGCAGTAGAGGTCTTCGCTTACGGAACTGGTGTGAAGTACACCTAGGACTCGTTGTAGATTGGTGTCTCATCTAGGTGCATGGCGAGATTGAACAGCCACCACGATATCAGGTCGAATGATTCCACGAGGTTCTGCACACCAGTACCGTTGTCAGTCACCATCATGTCGACCATCGTATCGAGAGTGTCGCACGGACCGTGGTAGCAATCCGAGCCGCCAGTGAGCGAGCCGAAGTCCATCGAGACTACTCCGAGCTGGTCTGCTATCCTCTCGTAGTCGCTCCTCCCCCTCTGTGACTCGTGCACCGATATCGAGAGTCTCTTCTGGTCGCTGGAGTCAACGTCCTTCATCGAGGCGTAGCCCTCGGTGTTGTAGATCTCCCTCCCTAAGCGCAGCGCCTCGGCGATGTCGTTGTTGTTCGAACCAACCCACTCAGCGAGTCTAACCATGGGCCACTGCTCGTTGATCTGATTGTCCGTCTCGGGAATGATGTCGACTACTAGGGTGTAGTAACCCGGCCAGTTAGTCCCGACTGCATCCGCATTGAGGTAGTTTGACAGGGTGACTCCTGACGGGATGTTCTCTATCCATCTGTCAACTCCATCGTAGCCGTTCTCCTCGTTGGACCAGAAGCAGACGGCGATGGTTCTGCGGTGATCGAACTGCGCGAGACCTCGGGCCGCCTCTAGGACCAAGGCCACGCCAGCACCGTTGTCGTGTGCTCCGATGTGGGTTCCTCCTCCGGGTGGGCTTCCCGCCTCGGCGATGTCGAGATGGGCCCCCAGAACCAGCCATTCGTCGGGGAATGTTGTCCCCTCCTTGTAGCCGCAGACATTGACCGCGTAGGAAAAGTCAGAAATCCAGTAACGGTGAATCTGCGTGTCGTAGCCCATCACCTGAAGTTCGCTCTGCATGAAATTCGCAGCCCTCATGTACACCGGGTCGTGCAGGGTGAAAGGACCCCAGCGATCGTTGTAGCCTGAATCGGGATCAGCGAACAACTCTAACCACTCAAAGACGTTGAGGCCGTCGATTATACCGGTGCTGTGCAGTGCTCCGTCCTCCACTGTGTACGCTGAATCGTTCTCCCTTGCCACAGGATGCTCGATGTAGGCGTATGGTGACTGCTCGAACTCACTCGAGGAGAACCATTCCGTCCAACTCTGGTTGGTCGCTCGCAGCGGCCAGGTGTCTCTACCCAATTCTCCCAGTAGGAAGTGAGTTGAATTGAGATTTGATGGGGCCAGCATCTCTACGCTTGCAGTGCCAGCCCCATCGAAATCGAGCGTAGTCCCATTCACGATGTATCCGGACTCCTCATCCATGACGAGATATGGGACATGTACGCTCATCGAGCTTGATGCAGTGACCTCTACAGTCTGGAACTGCGCACCTATGAGTACCTCGGGAGAAATTGTCAGGTCGTCGGTCGAAATCAACTCGGCATCCCCCCCGGGGGAGAAGCATCCGGTTAAGCTGGTAGCAATAATGACGAGCGCGAGACACGCTGCGCGGACACGGGTCATCGATTCGGATTGGTGTTGGCTGTATATCAGTTCAGCCGAACAGGGCAGTTTCAAGGCTGAGTGGCCCCACGCAAGTCTCCTGACTCGGAGGTGAGTGTATGCAGAATCCAATTACGCGCATTGAGCCAAAGATAGCCGCGCGGCTATCCAAGCAGAAGTACCAGCTCGTAGGTGAGCACGGTGGCGTTAAGGTCTGCCACTGGACCAAGCAGAGCCTGATTGCCGACCGCTCGTGCTACAAGGGCACCTTCTACGGCATCGAGAGCCATGGCTGCATGCAGATGGCGCCCAATGTAGACACCTGCAACCTCGCCTGTACATACTGCTGGAGAGAGCCTCACTCGGAGACCCTGCACAAGAT
>LWDU01036245.1_pt1 | contig 50525 bp, 35 predicted proteins | sample 727161 | NCBI WGS metagenome assembly LWDU01 (sample SAMN04566230, study PRJNA314399) | hydrothermal vent metagenome | isolation source: deep sea hydrothermal plume seawater | place: Mexico: Gulf of California, Guaymas Basin | collected 2004-07-11
ACGCCGCGTATTTTTCGCTGCATGGGGCCATGCAGGCGGAGAACGAGAACGACCCGGAAGGATACCTGCTGCAGGAAGCACGCCGCATTCTTGGTGAAGACATCCCGTTTGTCGTATCGCTCGACATTCATGGAATACTCACCGATCGCATGCTCCGACACAGCGACGCGGTTGTCGCCTACCACACTTATCCACACGTCGACTTTTTTGAAACGGGTGCACGAGCGGCGAAGCTGCTGTTGAAGATTGCGGCGGGACAGGTGCGTCCCGTGACCGCGCGTGTGAAGGTCCCGTCCCTCGCGCGCGGTGATGAGATGATCACGGAAACCGGTGCCATCTCGGAGTGTATTCGACTGGCAGAATCCATCGAAACCAGCGAAACGGGGCTTTCTGCGGGGGTGATGTGGGGCAACCCCTTTACCGACGTTCCGGAACTTCGAACGAACAGCTTTGTCGTGATGAACGACGATCAGACGGCCGCGCAGGAGCAGGCCGTCAAACTGGCGAATCGCTTCTGGATGCATCACGAAAAAATGCAGGTGCCCCTGACCAGCGTCGAAGATGCTGTTCGTCAGGCGGCTGCCGTGGCGTCAGGCACGGTCGTGATGATGGACGCCGCCGATGCCACCAGTTCGGGCGCGTCCGGTGACAGCAACGCCGTTCTGTGCGAGGTCGTGCGGCAGGGTTATCGAGGCCGTTTGCTCTCGCCCATCGTGGATCCGGCTGCCGTTCAAAAGGCGATCACTGCGGGTGTCGGCGCGACGATTCGCACTACAGTCGGCGGAGCGCTCGATCCGGATCGTTTTCAACCGCTTGAAGTGGAGGCCCGCGTCCGTTTGCTGTCGGACGGCAGGTTTTGCAGCGAGTCGTTCGGCTGGAACTGGGATTCAGGCAATACGGCCGTGCTGGAAGCCGACAACGTCACGCTGGTGGTTGGCACACATCCCGTCAGCCTGTTCGACCGCTCGTGGTTCTATGCCAACGGCCAGAACCCGCGGGACTTCGACATGGTCGTGGTCAAATCGCCACACTGCGAGCCACATATGTTTGCTGACTGGTGTGCGAAGCTGATAAACGTCGACGCACCGGGATCCACGAGCGCCAATCTCAACAGTCTGGGTCACACCATCTGTGACCGGCCGATTTTCCCTCTGGACGAAGGTGTCGACTTTCATCCGGTGGCCGACATTTTTCGACGGTCATAACAACCGCTGCGCCTGCACCAATCAATCGCGATTTCTGTGCCGCCGAATTACCCTGTTGCAAGGCGTTTTGAACCAATGTATTCGCCACACCTCTCGAGAATTGAAGCCATGAATCTCCGAATTGAGGTGAGACTTGTCCTGACACTGCTGTTGATTTTTTGGCAGACGGGATGTTCCATCAGAAGTCAGGCATGCGCTGACGAAGCGTCACCGAAGTTTTCGAAGACGACATACACGTACAAGACGGTCGAAGAGCTTAATATACAGGCTGACGTGTATCGACATACAGATGCTGTCAGACGACCTGTTATCGTCTGGCTGCACGGCGGGGCGCTGATTATGGGAAGTCGCAGCGGTGTGCCGATGCAGTTGCGAACACTTGCTCAGGAGCAGGGATTCCTGCTGGTATCGCTGGGCTACCGACTTGCCCCCGAAACGCAGTTACCTGAAATTGTTGAGGACGTGAAAGACGGGCTGGAATGGGTTCAAGAAACGGGCCCGGAGTTGTTTGACGCTGATTCCTCACGGTTGGTCGTCGCCGGAGCCTCGGCGGGAGGCTATCTGGCTCTGATGAGTGGCATCGTCTCCGATCCTGCGCCCACTGCCATTGTTTCATACTGGGGTTTTGGAGATGTGGACGGGGACTGGACGACACAGCCAGCTGCGGCGTACCGCAAGGGAAAGCTGATTGACAGGGACGCTGCGTGGTCCGGTGTCGGAAGTCAGGCGTTGACAAGTGCAAACAAGGAGAACGGTCGCGGTCGGGCAACCTTCTTTCTGTACCTGAAACAGACAGGACGATGGGTCAACGCAGTCAGCGGTTTCGATCCGAAAGTCGATCGCGACAAACTGACGCCGTTTTGTCCGATTCGGAATCTTTCTGCTGAGTATCCGCCGACCTTGATGTTGCACGGTACTGCGGACAATGACGTGCCGGTCGGGCAGTCCTTCGCAATGGCTGGTGAGTTGAAACGGCTGGGCGTCTCTCACGAACTGATTACGATCGAAGGCGGCGGCCACAGTCTGTGGGGCGGCGACCGTAAACTGATCGACCAGGCGTTCGCACGCTCGATGGAATACATCCGTGAGCATCTTGAAACACCGTCGGCCGCTAACTGAGCCTGCGGATCAGTCGTCACTGCTGTCATCGTCTGGCTGAGACTTTTCGTCGGTGCTCTTCGCAAACAGTCGTTTGGCAATCCGATCTGAAATTCTCGCGGCGTTTGCGTTCTCGCTGTTTGCCAGCACGGCAATCGTGTGCCCGGTCGCTATATGGTATGCGACGTCAGCACGAAAACCGCTGATGCCGCCGCCATGCCGGATGACGTCGTGATCTCCAATCTTCCGAACGAAGACTCCCATGCCGTAGTTGAATGCTTTTCCGTTGTTCCGCACGCCACGGGTGATCAGCAGCTGAGTCGATGCTGGTTTCAGCAGGCGTTCAGAAACCAGTCCGTGCTGCCATGTGAGCAGGTCGCTGACGGTTGAGGCAAGGTTTCCGGCACCGACGGTTTGCGTCAGGCTGATATAGGGAGCATTTCGCAGTACGCCCCGCCAACGCGTGTATCCCGCTGCTCGGTCGGGAATAATTCTGGAAGGTCCGTCGCAGTAAGTGTGTTTCAGTTCGAGCGCATGGAACACGCGGTCCTGGACAAAGTCCGCGTACGATTCTCCAGACGCCTGTTCGATAACCATCCCCAGCAGGAAGTAGCCGGAATTGCAGTACTGGTGCTTTTTACCAGGTTCAGAATTGAGCGGCAGGTCCTGGAAGCGACTCAACACTTCGTCCTGTGTTACGTCGATGCGCAGTTCCTTCCGATAAGCCGGCAGCCTGGTGAAGTCCTTTACTCCCGACGTGTGCTGCAACAGATGCCTGACTGTGACGTCGCATCCTGGCGTGGGATATTCGGGAAGAAACTTTGACAGCGGGTCGTCAAAACTGATCTTGCCGTCTTCGATCAACAGCAGCACCGCCGCCGCAGTGAATTCCTTTGTGATCGATCCGATGCGATAGACGGTGTCCGCAGTTGCAGGCACATTCAGTTCTGCATTGGAGTGGCCGAAGCCACGAACACAAAGAATCGTATCGCCACGAGCAACGCCGATACTCAGGCCCACCACGTTCTCTGTCTCGACGGCGTGTTGGCCAACGGAATCGACGATGGTTGTGATGTCTTCGGCACCATCAGTACACAGCGTGACAGAACTGCCCGCCAGTGCAGAAACGACCGATATGAAGCGGAACAGCAATCGCACGAGGTTTTCCGGGAACAAAAAAAGTGAGCGAGTTTTATTGTCTCCCGGTACCAGAAAATTGCCCGGACGTTCAGGCGTTTAGCGATAGCGGAGTGATAAACCTGTTCCGACGAAGTAATCGGCGGCAGCACCATTCAGGCCTGTGCCTGCTCGAATATCCCATTGAATGTCATTGCTCAGCAGCCAGGTGAAGCCGCCGTTGAAGTAGTGTTCCGTCTGCGCTGTGTCTGCGGAGTGGGGGATTAATGCGAACCACTCGGTGTATGCTCCAAGCTGATCGCTGAGTGAGTAAGCGACCGTCCATGACTGTGACCACTCGGTGTAGGCGTCCCCCGTCCCGTCGTCAATCGCGCGATTAAACTGTGTTTGGCCGGCGGTCGACAGCCAGTCATTGACCTCCCAGCCGTAGATCAAGTTGCCACCGGGAAGAAACTCATTTGTCGTGAATGCGCCTGCTCCGGCAGCAACTGTCGCCTGGGGGATCAATGCCATCTCCGGCAACAGGCCCTGTTGAGGCGTCAGGCCGATCTTGAATCCCAGGTACAGGTCGTCTCCACCGTCGACCTGTACGCCATTGGTGTCTTCGACGTTATAAGTCCAGCCGACACGCAGCTCCAGCCAGTCCTGCAGGATGCCGTATCGCAGGAGCGGTTCTGGAAATGAGTGCGAACGAGTTGTTCCTGCCGCGTTGTCATCTTTTGTATAGGTATAACCGATCTCCAGCTGTGCCACACCCAGGCCGACAGTGGAGCTGGCTTCGGTAAAGTCCGGACGGTCGGTGACGAGCGGTGCGTCCAGATCGGGACCGCCGGTGCAGATAGTCGTACAACTCCATTGGAACAATGTCCCGCAGGACACCTGACACGGACTGAACAGCTGTTCGACACGATCACGTGAGTTGCAGCCTTCGAAGGATGTGCAGCCACTGTGCTGTGCGAAAGCCGCAGTGTTTGAGGTCACGACTGAGCAAACGGCCAGAAATGCCAGGCGTCGCATGGGAATTGAGTTCAACATATCAGGTCTCCAGAATCACGTTGGCCTCAGGCCATCAAGCGACACGCAATGGAGAAATGTAGCATCGGCTAAATGTTTTGTCGGCACCGACGGCAAGTCAGTGAGTAGCGAAGTGAGAGTTTCTTTGCCTGATCAGAAAGTCTTGCCTGCGGGCCGCAGTGCCGCGACGGAACTCGCGGCAGTCTGCGACAAACGGGATGTCGACCGGCGGATTCTGCCGAACCCGGGACTCAATCAACCGGACGGCTTATTCCGGTTATCAGGTCATATCGGCTGAAGAGGCGCTCAGTATTTCATCAAAACTGCAAGACGAGCTCATGCCGGCCGGTCAGGAAAAGAAAATGATGAGCCACATCAGCACACTGCCGAGGCTGATGAACATGGCCGCCCAGACTTTTGGCGTGGGGCGACCTTTGCTGAGGCAACGCCATGCCAGTCCGAAGCTGTACACGGCCAGCGGGGGAATCCCCAGGCCGTACACCGCGGAGCGAAAGGTGCGGTCGATGAGCTGTGCATCGGCCGACGGCCGGTTTGGCAGGTTTTCGATGTTTGGAACGCGGAATGGTGAGGGATCGGGATTCTCAGGTGCCGTGATGAGGTCCGGGGGATCAACGATTGCTTCCAGGTCGTCAGGCAACGGCACGAGTTTGGCGTCACCTGGACGGACTGCAGAGCAGGACCAGCATTCGTCAAAGTTTTGCTGGTTGGCTTCTGAGCAATCAGTGCAAAGCCAGCCCATGCGTCTTTCGACGTCCCAGCGATCCTGCTTCCGGAAGCCACTCTCCTGTTCCCATTCCGACAGCAGTCGACACGCTTCATCTGCGTCCGAGCGACCAACCTTCAGTTCGACTTTTGCTAATCCAACTGCAAAAAATCCCAGTGCCTCGGCAATTTGATCACCGACAACGGCGGACTGGATGCCATTTTCTCCCAGAACGACTTTGGCAAGACGAGCTTTGGATGCAGACGTGTAGGTGGCGACGGTCAACAGGTCTGTTTCAGTCATGTGTTCGTCTACAGCGTCGTCAAGCTCTAGTTCCGGGCGTTGGTTTGCGTGTTTCAGCCTGAGACACCGGCATGCTCACGAGCCAGAACGGTTCACACAAAAACCAGATTGCTCTAATTTGTCAGTGCCTCTGCCTCCGTGGCACTTATCAGGCCGTCGTCGTCATCGTCGAGTTGTTTGAAGATAGAGCGAGGGCCCAGGAATTCGCGATAGGAGACGTCTCGGTCCTGGTTGCGGTCCATGCGGCGAAACCATTCCGGACCGCTCAGTCCGCTGATTCCGGGAAGAATCGCGTCCGTGGAACGAGCGGCCATGCCCATCGCCTGCATGGAATTCATCCGCAGTGATTCGGGCTGGCCGAGGCCGATCTGCAGCGAATACGCCGTGCCCAGTTCTGATTCCGTGAGTTTCTGATCCTTGTTCAGATCGTATTCGAGCAGGATGTCGAAGCCTTCCAGCAGTTCGCGACCGGCCAGGCGTCGGTCTTTGTTTTTGTCGAGCAGTTTGAACAGAGTGGTGCCGTCCTGTTTGACGCTGACTTCGATGCGACTTTGTGTGGCGATGGCATCGCGTTCGATGTACGTCCTGATTTCCTGCCGCAGGACCATCTCATCACCATTCAGATCGACGCTCTGGAAGTCGGCATTGGCAAGATACTGCGCCATCTGTGATTGGAATTCGGGATATTCGTCATCCGTGAAATATCCGTTCTTATCTTTGTCGTATAGCGATGCTCGTTGCAGCAGAAAGTCCACCATCATGTCTCGCGAGCGTGCGCTGCCGCCACGGGCACGGATTTCGAGCGGCATGTCGTCAATCACCAGCTTCATGCGGCCACGTTTTTCCGTCCTTGCCTGAACGAACGACATGGCTCCTTCTGAGACATCCGCCGTGAGGTCGCTTCTGTTGGCGGCTTCTGCCAGCTGAACGTTGAGGACCAGGTGAAAGGTCGGAGCCGCAAGGAATTGTTTCGTTTCGGCGGCGTCCAGCTTCGAGTCACTGTTGCCATCAACTTTGGCGGTGTCTGCTTCGGGCAGGCGAAGTATTGCCACATCAACCGTGCTTTCATCACCGTAACGAGTGACGATCTGTTCCGCTGTGCGCTCCAGCGACTCCTCGTCACCCAGTTGCACGAACGGCAGGTTCGCAGCGTCGGGAACCACGGCCGCACGTTGGTTGCGTGGATCCCGAAACGGCATCAGTTCAGCGGCTGTAAATGTCTGGTCATCGTCGAGATCTCGAAACCGCAGCGAGTGACGCCCGTCCATCAGCTCTTCTCGCGATACGGCACCGTCGCCATTCTGGTCGACCAAAGCGGCCAGTCGTACCGCTTCCGACGCATTCACCGCTGCAGCGACAACGTCGAAACTACGGCTTAGCTGCTCAGCAAACCACTCGGTGAATGCCTCGACAGACGTTGTGTCCGCCTGCTTATCACCTGTCACGCTGCGCAGGACTTGTTTGGCGGTTCGTGCGGCGGTTTGTTGCAGCAGTCGTTCCGGGATCAGTTCCAATTCGCCCTGGCTGAGCGCTCCGTCGTTGTTAACGTCGACGCGGTGCGCCAGAAACTTTGTGACCCACAACCGATAGGCCTGCCCGTCGACGGAGATCGTTATCTCGGCAAAGACCGGACCCTCGGGAGCCATAATCACCATGACAGCTCGGTCGACGGATCCTTTCAAATTTTGCGCCGCAGCTGTGGGACATAGAAGAAGGGATAGAAGCACCAGGCAATGTCGCGTTCGCAGGATGGACTGCCAGTCGACCCTGTGGTTTGGCCCACTTTGACGTGATAATGCCCGTAAGGCAGTGTGGTAGGAATTCATAGGAAACCCTGAGTGGTTACAGCGTTTCACGCTGGCTTGTGGCCGCGAAGAACGCTTTTCGATAGCAGTTTCGTTACTCCCACGAGCCAGTATCGTTCACGGCTGAAAACAAACTGATCCAGTCGCGATTATCTGACATCGTACCCGGATGTTGCAGCCAGTGCCGCCATTTTGCGGAAGTGACGGCTCAGGCGGTCGACCAACAAAAATACTAGTGCGTCGTTAATGTCGGGAACCGCGCTCTGTTCAGAAGTGTGAGACTCATATTTGCGATATCCGGCGCAGATCGAGCGGTGGCCTGCCGACATTGGACGCAGCCCGCTTTATCACCGGACATCTTTGCGATTTCCCCCAAAACTTCGTATTGTCACCGGAACGCCGCGATGGTTTCCCGGTAAATCGTAGTATTGGTATTCATTGATTCGTCGCTCTCGCGGCGTCGTTTCGTTGTCGTATCGGCCATTCTGCGTCTCCTGCACGACAGGAACGCTGTTTTCAAATTCAGCGACGTAACTTTCATTCCCGCATCGAACTACCTTGTTGCGGGGGCATTATGGTCACGAGATATGCAGTTTTTCAGACTCTTCAGGTTGACTCATTTGTCTAACAAACTGACGAAGGCATGCAGCTCGACCCCGAATCGAGATGCCGCTCTCACGAATATGGCTCGTTTTCAGGTCATGTTCCGAAGATCCGTGGGCCACAGTTCCATGTTGTGCATGGCGGTCGTGGGGGCACTATTGACTGTCGGCCTGCCGATTCAGGCCGATGAACCGCACAGCGCGTTTATTGAAGGGCTGAGACAGCGAAAGTTCTTCGACACGGCTTTAGAATATGTGGATAGCCTGGGCAGGCGAGTCGATGTGCCAGCGGAGCTGGCCAAAACTCTGGATCTGGAACGAGGCGTTACTTACCGCGAAATGGCTGCCGCGTCTCGGGTGCCCGAAGATCGCGAACAGGCCCTCACCCGCGCAGAACAGGCCCTGAAGAAATTTACGTCCGAGCATCCCGGACATCCTCGCGCGGCGTATGCAAATTCCGAACTTGGTGAGTTGTTGTTTGAACGTGCCCGATCTCTGATCTGGGACGCCGAATCACCTTCGAACGCCGACAAGGCAGGGCAGTTGCAGCAACAGGCGCGTTCGTTAATCGAACAGGCAAAAGCCATTTATCAGACTGCACATGATCAATACGAGAGGCTGTATAAAGCGTTTCCGCCATTTATCGACAGGACGAAGGACGAGGACGCTTATCTGGAACGCCTGAGCGCCGAAGTCAAGTATCTGCGAGCCTGGTTCAGTCTGGTGCGATGTACGTATGAACGCGGGCAGACGTTTTCCAAAGGGTCGAAGGAACGCGCTGAAACGATGGTCCGTGCGTCCCACGCCGCAGCAATCCCATTGGACTGCAGTCCCGATTGATGATGGGAAAATGCTTTCAGGAGCAGGATGATCTCAACCGAGCTCTGGGCATCTATAACGAAATGTTGAGTCACAAGTCGGACCATCCGAGTGTTCAGTTACTCAAGTCCATCGCTCTGCAGTATCGGCTGATCTGCCTGAACCATGAAAAGAAAAACGACTTCCAGCTTGTGCTTCAGGAAGCCCAGGCCTGGTTGCAGGACAAGTCCAACCGCAACCGTATCTACACCGAAATCGGGCTCGGCATTCTTTGGGAAAAAACCATTGCCGAAGAAAAGCTTGGCCAGGATCGGGCGCTTGAAGCCAGGCAACGAAACACCATGTTTCGTCAGGCACTGGCCGATTCCAAACAGGTGGCACGTTTTCCCGGACCGTACCGCGAGCCCGCTGTGGCGATGGGCCGCCGGTTGAACGCGGAACTCGGCGAAAAAGACTCCGTGCCGAAGGACTTCGACACGGCATTTGAACGAGCACGTGGCATGGTCAGCCAGTTGAAGGGGCTGAACGAAGACCTGCAGAAGGCAAAAACTGCTGAGGAAAAGCAGAAGGCGAAACAGGCGATCGATTTTCAGCTGAATGAAATCGGCCGATTGTTTTCTCTGGCCCTGAGTCTGCGGGAGGACAAAACGGACACCAAAGCTGTGGCACAGGCCCGGTATCTGCTGAGTTACGTCTACATGCGGCAACGGAAGAGTTTCGACGCCATCATTCTGGCAAAGTACTGCATGACGACCGATCGTGTGAACGATCCCGATTCGGCGCTCAGTGCCACAGAGATTGCGATCGAGGCTGCCGTTCAGGCCTTTAACGATGCCGGCACGGATAAGACATTCGAACTCGATCTGCTGAAAGGGATCTGCGAACTGATTGTGGAACAGTATCCGCAGTCGGCCCGTGGCAATGAAGCTCGTATTCGTCTGGGACAGGTCTATCGTGACCTCAACGAACCGCTGAACGCTGCGACGACCTATCTCAGCGTGCCCAAAGATTATTCGGAATATGGTTCGGCGAGAATGCAGGCCGGGCAGTCGTACTGGCTGGCGTGGGTCATGGCGATGTCGGACATCGAATCCGGCAAACAACCGGAGAACGATGAGGAATCGGTCAAAAAGTGGAAGGCCGACGCTGCCGGTCTGATGCTGGAAGGGATCACGGTCGCCCGCGAGAGGCTGGGCAGGAATGCGAAGCCGTCCCCGGAAATTGCGGCGGCCGAGGTGTCGCTCGCGACGATTCACAATATGAACGGACAATTCGCTGAGACGATTAAACGACTCACCGCGGGCGGGGATAATTCCGTCCTGAAGCTGCTGGAAGTTGCCAAGGGACAGACTCGCCCCGAGAAAGGTATCACCAGCAGCGCGTTTGCCGGCCAGGCCTATCGTCTGCTGCTGCGAGCTTACGTTGGTACTCAGAAAGTCGCAGAAGCGCTGCAGACGATGAACAAGCTGGAAGCTGTTGGCGGCCAGGACACGGCCGCGGTTTATACACAGCTGGGACAGGAACTGCAGGAAGAACTTAAACGTCTGAAAGCATCGGGAGAAACGGAACAACTCGCGAAGACGCGAACGTCGTTCGAACAGTTTCTCGCGAAGGTCAGCGAAAACCGTGAGAACATGGATTACAACTCGCTGGTCTGGATTGGTGAGACCTATTTCGGACTCGGGCAGGGAACTCAGGAAGATGTCGACGCTGCGGCCGGCTACTACAAGAAAGCGAATGCGGCTTACCAGGACATTCTGGACAGAGACCTCGCCGAGGGTGGTAGTGTCATCGCCGTCAAACTCCGGATCGTCCGTTGCAAGCGGGCACAGGGACAGTTTGAAGAAGGCGTCAGTCTGGCTCAGTCCATACTGAATGAGACGCCGCTGTCGCTGGACGTTCAGTTCGAGGCGGCTCACACGCTGTCAGACTGGGGTGCGTCAGACGGCGGTCCGCCGGCAAAACTGCTGGCGGCCATTGAAGGTGTTGAAAACGCCCAGGGCGAAAAATCGATCTGGGGCTGGTCCGGCATCACACGCAAGCTTCAGGCTCGGCAGAGTTCACCGGACTGGGATCAGCTGAAGGAGCGTTTTCTGGAAGCTCGTTACGAGTATATCAACAGCCGTTATCGCTACGCAAAAACGGGAGCGTCCGATGGCGAAGTACAGTTACAGTCCGCTTTGGCGGAAATCACGATCTTCATTCAGGTGTTCTATGACCTCGACGACGTGTGGTTTGCAAAGTTTGACAGGTTGTATCAGGACACTCAGCTGGAGCTGGGACAGAGCCCAAATCCACTGGAACGGCCAACTCCCCCCGAAGAAGTGACGGCTCAGGACGAGCCGGAGAGTGCCGACTCAGCGCAGCCTGAACAGGAGGCTGCTGCCACAGCCGCACCGCCTGCTGCAGGGACCAACATGATTGTCATGCTGGTCTTGCTGGCGCTGGCGGCGGGAGGTGGTTTCGGCTTTTATAAACTGATGAGTAAACCACAACAGCGGCGACGTTCGAGTGTTAAGCCGGATGGCGTTTCATTCACTGCTCCACCTGGTGCCGGGGGTGGCGGCACTGGCGGTGCTCCTGACTTTGCAGGATTGGAAGCGGCAGGGGCAAAAACGTCAGCAGCCGTGGCCGCACCGCCTCGAAGGAAAAAAGTCGCCTCAAAATCGGGCAAGCAGGCTCCGTCAGATTCACAGCAGCGTCCCGTCAAGAAGAAGCGGGTGTTGACGCCGGAAGAAGCCGTGAAGTGGAAGGCTGCCAAAGCGGCCAAGGCACGGGCCGCCGCCGCAGCTGCTGCCAAGGGTGAAGGCGGGGCAACGGCCGCACCAAAGAAGCGGGCCGTCAAACAGGTCAAGAAAGCGACCGCTCAGGATCCCGCGGCCGCACCAAAGAAAAAAGTCAGGAAGCGTCCGCCACAACCGCCGGCAGAGTAAGTCGTTCGGTGGTGGCCCCGACAACAGGTTCAACGCAGTTTCACGAGACAACAAGGCGTTCCGAGATGGATAAAGTTTTCTACGTTTTCAAAACGACGCTGTCGGCCACTCTATTGGTTGCAGTGGCGGCACAGTCTGTGTTCGCAGTCGACATTGTGACACGGCGGAGTGACAACACGCAGCTGCGTGGCGAAATCATCCGTGTGAGTCAAAATGAGATTGTGCTGAAACGCACGAACGGCGAAGAAATATCGATTTCAGTGGCGAATCTGAAGGATGTTCGCTTTGACAAAGAACCCCTGGCACTCAGTGCCGCGCGCTCCAACGAACGCAGTGGATCTCTGGACACGGCGTTGACCCGCTTTAAGGAAGTGCAGAGTTCTTACACCGGCGGCGACAAGGGGCTGAAGACGGATCTCGAATACCTGATCGCCCGCGTCGTGGGCAAGCAGGCTCTGACCGATCCAACCAAGGCCGACGCAGCTAAAGAATCGCTGGAGAAATTTCGCACCGCCAACAAAGACAACTTCCGCTACCTGGAAGCAACATTGTTGCAGGCATCAATCCACGCCCTCAAAGGGGAGACGGACGCAGGAAAAGCGTTGCTTGCTGAAGTACAGGCGTCTGCCGTCAAGGGATTCCAGTTGCAGGCGGGCGTTGACCTGGGAAGACTGCTGCTGGTTGCCGGTGATGCTGCAGGAGCCTTGTCGTCCTTTGATGATGTGATTCAAAAAAGTCAGGGTGACGTATCGGCGACCGGTGCCATGTATGACGGACTGCTGGGACGAGCAATGTGCCTGAAACAGCAGAACAGTGTCGATGATTCCATCAAGACTCTGGATGAGGTCATCGACAAGGCACCTCCCACGGAAACTCGCACTCTGGCAGAAGCATGGGTCCGAAAGGGTGATTGTTTTCGCCAGAAAAATCAGGAAAAAGCGGCGTTAATGGCCTATCTCCACGTCGATGTTCTGTATCCCGGCGAGCCCGCTCAGCATGCTGAGGCACTGCTGCGACTATCGCAACTCTGGGGCCCCGGCGGTCACCAGAATCGCGCTGTCGATGCCTCCACGCGTCTGACCGAACGCTATCCAAACAGTCAATGGGCCAAACAGAGTGGTGGTTAAGGCGACTCGCACACGAGGTATCGCCCCAAGGGGCTTGTAATCTCAGCCGCAGCGCTGAGCTGGCAGGCCAGACCACCGGCAATTCTCATTATGTCGATTCCACGAGCGGAAAATCACGAGACATTTGCGGCAGGACGGGCAAATTGGATGACTCCGCCAACCTGACCGGCTACATTTCTTTTCAATCGTTTAAGACACAGTCGCCGCTGACTGAGCTGCGTAAAACTGTAATTCCGGAGATAATTGAACATGCTGAGCCTTTATGAACGAGTATCGCGGCAACGATCCTTGCGGAACTGGGGGATATTTCTGCTGGCACTGACCGTTGCGATTTCGGCGATTCCGCTCGCCGGACTGTCGCCGTCCGCTGTGGCCCAGGATGAAGAGCCAGCGGCTGCCGAACCTGCTCCGGCCGATGACGGTGGCGATGCGGCAGCCTCGCCCGATGCTCCCGTCCAAAGCCGAAACTTTCTGACCTGGATGTTTGATGCCCTGGGCTTGTTCTGGATGTCGATCTTTGCAGCATTATCTTTTGTGATGGTGGCGCTGATCATGATGAATCTGCTGCAGGTCCGCCGCGACGTGCTGCTGCCCAACGACTTTGTCGAAGAGTTCGAACAGAAGCTGAACGGCAAGGACTTTCAGGGGGCTTACGAGATCGCCCGAAACGACGATTCCTTCGTCGCCCGCGTCCTCGCAGCCGGCATGGGACGGCTCAGTCGCGGCTATCCCGAAGCCGTGGAGGGAATGCAGGAAGCTGGTGAAGACGAAAACATGGCGCTCGAACATCGACTCAGTTTCCTGGCACTTATCGGCACCGTGGCTCCGATGCTGGGACTCATGGGGACTGTTCAGGGCATGATTGCGTCGTTTGACAAGATTGCGTCGTCGGCCGTTTCACCCAAACCAAGTGAGCTGGCTGAAGGTATTTCCACGGCCCTGTTTACGACGCTGATTGGTCTGGGCATCGCCATTCCCGCGATGGTGTTCTACAGCATCCTGAAGAATCGCATTCAGCGATTGGTTCTGGAAATCGGCATGGTGAGTGAAGGCCTGATGAGTCGTTTTGCAGCCGTCGGCAACAAAGGCGGAGCCAGTGGATCCACCACGAAGCCTGTCTGACGACGCTCGTTTTGATCAAGCACGGATATTGTTCAGCGCCCGGCCGAAGGTGCCGGCGATTGGCAAACGTGAGTCTGTGCCCTCCACCGGGCCTTAAGGCCGGAGTATCAATTCCATGAAAATCAAGTCATCCGGTTCCACTCCTCCCGATGTCGACATGACGCCCATGATCGATATCGTGTTCCAGTTGATCGCCTTTTTTATGGTGATTTCCAACTTCGAGCAGCAACAGGCCGACGAACGAGTGACTTTGCCGAGGAATCAGCTGGCCAAGCCACCGGAAGTGAAACGTGACGACGCCTTCACACTGAACCTGGGTTTTGACAAGAACAAAGAGGGCGAGATCATCGACAATACGCCCTATATCTTCTTCGGCGATGAACGCGTCGAAGTGGCTAACTGTTCAAATCGATTGCGGCAGGAAGCTCAATTCTACACGACAATTGGTACGCCCCTGGAAGATGTCACCGTGGAGATTCGAGCAGACAAAGAAGTGCCATCCGGTCTGGTTCAGACCCTGATCCAGAAGTGTCAGGAAGAGGGGATTGAGTTTCAACGGTTCGCACTCAAGGCAACGCAGAAGGTTAGTCCATGAAAATTCGCAACCGCAACGAAGAGGGCGAAAAAATCGAGGTGCCGATGGCACCCATGATTGACGTGGTTTTCCAGCTGCTGATCTTCTTCATGCTGACGTTGAAAATCATCGAACCCGAAGGCAATTTTGATATCAACATGCCACTGGGTGCACCGGAAACGTCATCCGTGACTGATCCGGATCTGCCCCCGTTTAAGGTGCGCATGGAAGCGGACCCTGACACCGGCACACTGTCTCGGTTGTTCTTCAACGGTCAGCCAATGGGCAACGACCGGACCGCCTTTCAAAGGCTGAATCTGCAGATCCTGAAATCCGTCAATGCTTTGAAGGCCGCCGGCCCTGACGCGCTGGATAAACAGGAAGTTGAAATCGACCCGGATTTCGGCCTGAACTATGAGAATATCATTGAGGCCATCAGTGCGTGTTCCGGAAAAATGGTGGAAGGCAAAATGGTCCGCTACATCAGCCGCATCAAGTTCGCCCCGATACGGGCTGAGAACTAATCTGTGACTGCTGGTGGATGCAGTTGATCGTATTCCGTGGCCAGTTGGGCACCCGGTGTGATGCCGAATTTTGCCCACATTCCCAGATACATGGCGGTGATCAGCACGACAATTGTCACCCCCAGTGGTTTCGCGAGTGCCCATGGCGTGATGTCGACGTCTTCGCTGTACTTCTGCACAAAGGGTTCTGGCAGTGGGTTGATGAAACGCACGGCCGTCATCAAAGCGACAAGCAGAAAAAAGTTAACGGCCGCCAGGTGCAGCCAGTGCATTTCGATACCAAACAGCGTGTTGCCCATGGCGATGCCGAAGACTGACTGAAAGATAATACCGGCCAAGAGTGCGAAATTCGCCGCTGCCGCTGGTGTTCTCTTGCTGACAATTCCCATGAACACGATGGCCAGCAAGGGGATGTTCAACACGGCAGCAATTGACTTCATCAGATTAAACAGACCGGTTTCGGCAAAGGGCGAAAGCACCAGAGCCAGCACTACACTGACCGGAACCATGACGATGCCGAACAACTTGCCCGTCTTCACGACCTGACGGTCCTGGGCCTCTTTGTTGATGACACCCTTGTACAGGTCAATGCTGAACAGCGTGCATCCGCTGTTCAGGAAGCTGTTGAATGAACTGAGGATCGCTCCAAAAATTGTGGCGGCGAAGAACCCCACGGCCCATCCCGGTAATACCAGATTGACCAGATAGCCGTATGCAGCGTCGGCACCCAGCGGCGGTGCCTCGTCTGTTCCAAAGGCGATGTGCCAGGCAATGATTCCGGGCAGAACCAGATACAGGGGGCCGGCAAGCTTCATGAATGCGGCGAATAGAACTCCTTTTTGTCCTTCGGCCAGGTTTTTCGATGCCAGCGTGCGTTGTACAATGCCCTGATTGGTACACCAGTAATAGGTTGTGATCAGGGTCATGCCTGTCAGTAGTGTCTCCCACGGAATATCCGAACTGCGGTCGCCCAGCGAAGACAGTCGTTCCGGATACGTTTCTGTCAGCAGTGAGGCTCCGGACATCATGCTGCCGCCGCCGATGTAGCTGAGGCCCAGAATCGGAATCAAAAGCCCTCCGATCACAAGGCCAATGCCGTTGACGGTATCCGAAACGGCCACCGCCTTCAGGCCTCCGAAGACAGCATAACACCCGCCGACAATGGCCAGCAGACTGCACACCACAGCACGGTTAATGGTCATGTTCGTGGTGCCAATGATGGACGGGACGTCAAACACCGAAATCATGAACTCGGCGCCCGTCAGCAGGACGAACGGAAGAACGTTCAGTACGATTGATGCCAGAAAGATGATGGAGGTGAACGTTCTTGTTTGCGGGCCATAACGCAAATCAAGGAACTGAGGAATCGTCGTAATACCGCTTTTCAGGTAGCGGGGCAGAAACACCACGGCCATCAGAATGATCGAAAGGGCCGACCAGACTTCCCAGGCCATGACGATCATGCCATAGCGGTAGGCACCACCGTTTAGCCCAACCAATTGCTCCGTCGAAAGGTTTGTAAGTAACAGGGACCCACCGACGACGAACCATGACAGACTGCGACCGGCCAGAAAATAGCCGCTCGTCGTTTGCTGGTCGTCGTTGTGCGTTCTTAACCATGCTACGACTGCGACCAAACCGGTGAAGAAAAGGAACGAAATTGCCGTAGTCATAAATCATTTGTTCCGGACAGGGACTAAACTTAGTTTTGCTAAATAACAGAGTCGTGGTGGCACATTCTGAAGCGCAGATGTGATCAACGCCAGCAAGTGCCATCATCTCTGCCGGTATTTTGGGTCAGTTCAGCGACGCTAATCCTGAACTGGTCTGTTGCGGCGAATCCCACTGTTTTCGCTAACGAAATTCGATTGGCCAACGTAAAATACGTGAACCTGTGGACACGGTAGGATGTGTCGCTGAATGCGGGTGGTTTGCCATAATTAGTGTGTCTTAAAGTACTTACGTTTCGTCGATCTGGTCGGACGCCAAACATGTCAGAAACATCTCTGAGTCCCGCGATGAACAGTGTTAGCGGGACGATGCCGGAATCTGCGAATTCTTCGTGGGCCAATGAGTCCTTTTCTGACGAATTTGACTATACCCCCGTGTCACCATGGGGGCCGGTTGCGTTGGTTCTGGGGATCGGCAGTCTGACTGGATTCATCGGCATCTTTGGTTTGTTTCTGGCCGTCGTCGGAGTGGTTGTTGGCTGCACAGCCATCATCAAAATTCGTTCCTGCCGGGGCACGGTGAAAGGAACAGGCTTCGCGATTACCGGATTGGTCCTGTCGGTCCTGTGTCTGGTGCTTGGGTCCATGAAGATGGCTCACGCATACCAGACAGAATGCCCGCCGGGCTTTCAAAGAGTGAACTTTCCTAACGACATTTCAGACTGGCAGTTTGCGTATTACGGTGGAGTTCGCAGGCTGCATCCGATGGTCGCCCCGTTGATTGGCCAAAAGGTATTTCTGAAGGGCTTCATGTGGGAGACTCAGAAGTCGGAAGGTCTGGAGAACTTTGTTTTCCTGAAGGATAATGGTGAGTGCTGTTTCGGTGGGTCACCCAAACCATTTGACATGATGGTCGTTAACATGACGGACGGAAAGACGACCAGGGCATTCAATGGGATGGTCGCTGTCGCAGGTGTTCTGAACGCCAATGTGAACGCTGGAGAAGGCGAACCCGTGTATACGGTTGATGCAATCATGGTTGAAGAAGCACAGACTCGGTTTTAGAGTCCGGTTTCGACTGTCATTTCTGCACAATTGCAACATCGAACTCTTTCGAACTGCAGGAGACGCTGAGAATGGAATTCGGCAATCGAACGACTGCACTTGTCCTCGCACTGATAACGTCCCCCATCTGCGTCGTCTTCATGGGCTGTTCAGGATCGGGGGGTGACGGCTACGTGGAATACGGTCAGATTCAGGCCGCTCCGTCGTTCAGTTCCACTGAGCCTTCGGCTACTGCTGAAACGCCGGCAATTGGCAGCGACACTGAACAGAGCGTCGCTCCGTTGTCTGAGGGAGACACCAGTCCGGATGCGGTTGTCGTGGCGCAGGAAGACGGGCTGCCCGATCAAACAGAACAGCCAGAGGTCACCACCGTGTCGAACACCGTGGACAAACCTGATACCAATCCGACGACGTCGCCTGACGACAGACCTCTGAAAAAGGCCGATCAACCCTCAGCGAAAGTGGCCAGCCCCGGTCCGGAAGTTCCCGCAGCCGGGATCGCGACCATCGGCCCGGACAGCGTTGGTGGCGAGGAGCCGCTGCCCGCCGAGCCGCGTAAAATAAAGCTGCTGATCTCAGAAAAACGGCTGCTGCCCGAGGGTGATTCCAAAGCGTTGCGGCTCACGTACGACGATATTGACCTGCTGAAAATTCTGAATATGGAGCCCGTGCCGACAGACGCTGACAAGCACTTTCCCGCATGGCTGAACGATCTGAGCGGACAGAGGATTCGAATTCGTGGGTTTATGTATCCCACATTCGAAGCCACCGGGCTGACAGCATTCACGATGGCTCGGGACAATGGTATTTGCTGCTTCGTCCGCCAGCCGAAAATTTACGACATCATCGGAATCATCCTCGCAGACGGCGAGACGACGGACTACATCGAGGGCAAACCGTTCGATGTCGAAGGTGTTTTTCGAATTGCGCCCGAAGCGGACGACGAGGAATTGGATGACGCGGAATTGTTTCAGTTGTACCGTATAGAAGACGCAAAGGTGCTGAGGTAGACACGTGCGCCAAGAGCCGTTCACTGTCACAAAGGAGTTGTGAGCCAGCGGCGAGCGGGGGACGTAAGTCCCCTGATTCCAACGCGGATTCGACGTGGCCAATGCCGGGACTCTGTTCACAATGCAGGCGTCCGTGAAATAAGAACGTTCAGGGCATCGTAGCCGGCAATCATCCGGGCACTGACGTGCCTGGCTCGCCAGCGGTGAGCAATTCCGACGGCGTTCGTCCGGCGGCAGCGCCGTAGGCTCGGATCAGGCGACTTTCGTCACACTCGCTGTGAACTGGCGCCCAGGGGACCCCGGCAAAAATGTAAACGAAACGCTTGTCGTGTATTCGACAGCGTGCATTCCGGTTACAATGTCTGCGCCGCGATTACAATTAATCGTTGGCCGCCCCGACGATTTGCTCTCCGTTGCACGCTCCGTGTATGGAGTCAAACTCTTCCCAGGTCGACGCGTTATGTTGGTTGGAGGTCGTGATGAAAATAATGACTGCATTGTCCGTCTGTCTGTCTGTGTTTTTGCCAATCGGTCAGGCCGCTGAGTGTGCCCTGTGTCCGTTCTGCGACGCACCTTCGCTGACACTGGCCGAACAGGTCGATCAGGCCGGACATCTGATTCTCGCCAGGTGGGTTGGCGGTGAAAAGCCGACTAATGAAACAGCGGGCACGGCAAAATTCCGAATTGTTGACATTGCCAAGGCCAAAGGTGACGCCTTCAAAAAGGGTGACGACATCGAGTTGCCGCAGTATATCGCCGGCAACAAGGAGGCTGTGTACGTCCTGATGGGCCCGGACATGAAGTTCATCGATTGGCACGTGCCCAGTGAAGCCACTCAGTCATCATGGGAATACGTTTCCAAACTGCCGATGCCGGTTACCGATCAGAAAGAGCAGGTTAAGCGTCTGGCCTATTTTCTGGACTATCTGCAGCACGACGAACTTTCTGTGTCTAACGATGCCTATGCCGAGTTCGCTGCGGCACCCTACGAAGTGATCGTTCCCCTGAAGGATCGTATGCCTCGCGAGAAATTGCGAGAGTGGGTCACCGACCCGGACACTCCGGTGACCCGCATCGGGCTCTACGGCCTGTTGCTGGGCCTGTGTGGCACCGAAGAAGATGCCGCCGCGATGAAACAGAAAATCCTGACACCGGATACTGACTTTCGGCTGGGCATCGAAGGGGTGATGTCCGGGTATCTGATTACTGCTGGCGAAGAGGGCCTGAAAACGCTGGAAGACAGCAAGATGAAGGCAAAGACGTACGTCAACAAAGACGGCGAAGAAGTGAAGCTGCCATTCAGTGAAACCTACGCTGTAATGCAGACACTTCGCTTCATGTGGACCTACGAGCCGGACCGCATTCCCAAAGAACGGCTGAAAGAATCCATGCGGATTCTGCTGGACCGACCGGAGCTGGCGGATCTTGTGATCGCGGATCTCGCACGCTGGAAGGACTGGGGCGTGCAGGACGAACTGATGGAGATGTACGACGACGAAGAATTCGACATCCCGTCGATCAAGCGGGCCATCGTGCGTTACCTCTTCTACTGCAGCAAAGACAGAAATGAAGACGTCGAGGATCCTCCGGAGTACGCCATCACAGCGGCAGAGCACCTGAAGCTGCTGGAGGAAAAAGACCCCAAGACGGTTCGCAACGCCAAACGCTTTCTGATTCGCTGAAAGACGTGTCGGTGATGTCTGTGACGACATCGTCGGCTGGTCGCCAGGAAACGTGATACAGGTGATCTTGCCTACGATGGCTTCGGCAGCTGTTAATTGCTTCAACGGTCCGCGGAAGATCGACTGAGTTCTTACACTGCAGCGTCAACCCCGTATTCATGTGTGCCACTGGCTCCGCCAGTGCCTTGAGGTTTACGAAAACACTGGCGGAGCCAGTGGCTCACCCCCACTCATCTATTCACTGACAAAGCACTACTATGCCCGTTGATAAGTCCGGCAGCCGCATTCGCCAGATGTTTGGCGAAATTGCCGGTCGCTATGACTTCATGAATCACTTTCTGTCGGGGGGCACGGATGTCTACTGGCGCTGGCGGACCGTGCGTCTGGCCTCACCCCACGGCCCTGCGCCGATTCTTGACGTGTGTACGGGGACAGGTGATCTGGCCTTTGCCTGGCGCAAGGCGGCCGCACAAAACACGTCTGTCATGGCGACTGACTTTACTCACGGAATGCTGAAGCTGGCCGAGCAGAAACGCACTGATCGAGATGTCGTTTTTATGGAAGCGGACACTCAGGAACTTCCCTTTGAAGACGATCTTTTTCAGCTGGTGTCGGTGGCGTTCGGACTGAGAAACATTTCCAGTACCATCGGTGGTCTGCAGGAAATGACTCGGGTGTGCCGCCCTGGTGGTCGAGTTGTGGTGCTGGAGTTTTCCTTGCCTGACAACCGTCTGTTGAGTCGTGCTTATCAGTGGTACTTTCGAAACATCCTGCCGCGGGTCGGCCAGTTGTTGGTTCGAAATCGGCAGGCCGCCTACGAATATCTGCCACAGTCTGTATCCGAATTTCCCTGCGGTGATCAGCTGACTCAGATCATGGAACAGGCCGGACTGGAACAAACGTCGTTCCATAAGATGACCGCAGGAATCGCGACGGTGTATATTGGCTACAAGCCTGAACATCCGGACCGACAAGTGGTCTCTGACTCCTCGAATTGAAAAGTTTCAATTTGACATATCCATAATTGACACAGGGTCTCCCTGACCGTCATCCTCCAATTCTCTTCTCAAAGCTTCCATTCATGCCCCTCCCGGGCTTTGGTTTTGAGCAAAAAAGGAGGAACTGATGTCACTACGTTTTCGCATCTGTCTGATTGCCTGGATTACGGTCGTCGCTGTCACTGCCTGCGGTCAATATGCGTCCGCCGATTCGTTTTTGGTCACGCCGGATTGGACGATCGAAATTACTCCGTTACAAAAAGTAGCGCCGTCTGTCGCAACACCCGAGGTCGATGCTGTACCTGTTGCAGCCGCGTCAGCAGACGGAGGGACCCTGCAAGTCAACGTTGCCGACTATGTACGGATTTACAAATCGATTCCGTTCAACCGAGCGGAGTACAATGCCAACCCGACCTACCGTCACGATTCAGCGATGGAGATTCTGACGGGCAATGCTCGCCATCAGACGATCGTGCGACACGGGACACCAAAGCAGATTCCGACGCAGACTCAGGTCACACCATACGCGGGATCGGGCTGGCCGGGCATTTCCGGCTATTTTCCGGGTACGTTCATTCGGCCAGGTGTCCGTCTGAACTACTATCGCCATTTTCCGTCGCTCAACCCTTATTGGAGCGTCGGGAACCCTAACGGTGTTTTTTGATTGCAGCTGACGCAATACAGATGATGACCGCACGTGGCGACCTTTCGTCAGCCCCTGAGAATTCCATCGCGCTGACCTGATCAAAAAACTTCAAAAGCCTGTCGTCCTAACCCCTGGGGCGGCAGGCCTTTTTTTTGGCACCGACTTGATTGATCGATCGGTCCGTCCCGCGCTGCAGTCGATAACTCGTCGGTTCCGCATTGAAATGTGCCACTGGCCAAGCCAGTGGCACACAAATGCGTACTTAACGACGGACGAGGCTCTAAGCGTATTCGCGATCCTTGATCAGTCCGGGATACGGGATTGGGTACTTGCCGTCGGCCTTGGCTTTCAGCGGTGACTCAGATTCGAGTGTCAGGTTCTCGATCCCCGGTGCAAACTCGTGCTGGCTGTTCATCATCTGGTCCAGCGTGATGACCTGTCCGGTGTGAGCGGCCATGCGCCCCATTGATGTGACGATGCTGGCCATGCATCCTCGTTGTACTTCATTGTACGTTTGATCTTCGCGGATGGCCGTGACCAGGTGTTCCCATTCCGCCTGATACGGATTGTGCTTTTCAGGCTGAGGATATTCCCAGGTCAGATTGTTTTTGTCCACGTTGTGCCCTTTGTAGATACGAGCACGTGACGGCCAGTGAGAGCGGGAGGAGATTACGCCGAGTCCTTTTGACCCGTGTGCGAAGCTGGCAAATTCTGAATGGCAGCCAGGCATTGTGCGGCCGCCGACAAACAACTTCGTGCCATCTTCGAACGTGTATTCGATCGAATACGTGTCAAAGTTCTGGTCGACCGATTCTCCGCGATAATGACGTCCGCCGAGGGCCTTGGCTTCCACTGGCCACGCGTTTTTCATCCAGCAGGATTCGTCAATGTTGTGAATCAGGAAGTCGCTGACAGCGCCGCCGCTGAGCCACAGGAAGCCGTGGAAATGCTTGATTTGATACATCAAATCCAGATCCGGTGGGACCGGCTGTGCGGTAAGCTCGCATCATGTTGATGTCACCGATCTCACCGCTTTGAATGCGGTCGAACAGTTCGCGGCGAGCATCACAGTGGCGGCACATCAGGCCGACGGCGACTTTCAGGTTTTTTTCCAGTGCCTGTTCGTTCAGGGCCAGCATCTTTCGAGTTGACGGGCCGTCGGGCGTGAGAGGTTTTTCCATGAAGACGTTCAGGCCGCGTTCGATGGCGTAGGTGTAGTGCAGCCACCGAAAGGCACACGGCGTGGTCAGGATCACGATGTCGCCGGGCTTCAGGCAATCCATCGCCTTTTTGTAACCATCGAAGCCGATGAATTTTCGCTCGTCCGGAACGTCCAGCGTTCCTTTCTCGCCAAAACTCTTGTTCAGGTTACCGAAACTATTGGCCATGTTGCTTTCGAAAACGTCGGCCATCGCGACCAGTTTGATCGGGCCGTTGTCAACCGAAAGTGCGTTGGTGGCCGCACCTGTTCCGCGACCGCCACAGCCCACCAATGCCAGTTGAAGTGTGTTTTCATCAGCCGCATACGCACGCGGGGCCAGCGTCGACAATACCGTCGATGCGGCAGCGACACTGCCTGATGTCTTGAGAAAGCTGCGACGGGAAGAGCCGGAAGATTGGGAAGACATGGTCTGGTTGTTCCTGTACTTGAGGTGGGATGTGGGAATTCTGATTTCGCGGAGGTGTTTGATGGATTGATCGTAGCGACTCTGCCTGCGGTAATCCATTAAGCGGTCATGCGACCCCCCGGACGGATGCGGTATCTGCCTGACGTCCTATTCCACAACAGGATCCAGCTGTACCGGGGCCGTTTTTGCCCACTTCGCGGATTTCTCTTCGTCGGAAGGTTCCACCAGTGGCCGGACAATTCGAAAGCCGACACCGATGGCGTCCGTGTGATACCAGATGCTGCGAGGAATCTGGGGATCCTGTTCCTTCCAGTCTTCACTGGATCCTTCCCGCACAGCCGTTCTCAGCAGCGTCGGGTCGTCGTCCCAGCCTCCGCCACGGACGATTCGTGGATAGAGTTTTGATGGAATCGCCAACGGGTTTGTTGCGCCAGCGGAGCGTTGGCTGTAGGCGTCGGGAAGATACTGGTCCAGGACCCATTCAGCCGCGTTGCCGTGCATGTCGTACAGGCCCCACGGATTTGGCTGCTTCTGGCCGACGTCCTGATAATTGTCGTCCGTGTTTTCGTCGTACCACGCGAATTCGTCCAGCTTCCCGGCATCATTCCCGAACGAATAGGCGGTCGTCGTACCTGCTCGACAGGCATATTCCCATTCGGCTTCCGTCGGCAGTCGATAGTATCGCCCTGTCTTCGCACTCAGCCATTTGCAATACATGCGAGCCGCATGTTGAGTCATGCAGATCGCCGGCTTCTGCTGTTTACCCATCCCGAAACTCATGTCGGTGTACGGTGGAGTTGGGCGGGTCACCGCATCGGCCACGCCATCGCGCCGAGTGACAGGTGTGTCGAAGATTTTTCGCCGAGCGATATCGATGTTTTCGCCCCAGATTTCATATTGGTTCCATGTGATTTCATACTTGCCCATCCAGAACGCAGCAACTTCCACTTCATGTTGTGGGCCTTCATCCTCGTTACGATCCTGTTCGCTTTCCGTACTTCCCATTACGAATTTTCCGCCCCGAATCGGCAGCATGTCGATGACAACATCGGTGTGGTCGATCACTTCCGCGTAGGGTTTCATCTGCGACTCAGTTGCCGCAGCGGCGTCGGGTACGTCTGCAGCGTCGTCGCTGACGGCAGTCAGTTCGTGCGGGAGCAGCAGGCAAAGGCCGACAGCAAGACTTAGAAACACAGACGGCCGGGACGCCAACAACATATCGAAACCTTTTGTCAATTCAATTTTTTAGTACAGCTGTCCGCAACCATATCTCGCGAACGTCATCGTGTGTCCTATCGTACTCTGGAGACTGAACAAAGTCGCGACTGACGTCTGAAAATCGGCCGACAACCGGGCTCGCAGAGATTGATGTTTCCGGGTTTTTCAAGGCAATTAAGCAGCCGGGGACCGTCGCAGTGACCGGGTTTCTGCCTGTGCACCGCGCGCAAAAAAAGGCGGGAAGGAACAAGTCCTTCCCGCCTTTCCGCCGATTACTGCAAAAGCAGACTCACGACAGGAGCTTCCCGCTCGGGCTACGCACCCTCGTGAGCGGGAACAGGCGAGACGCATAGTTCGCTCAGGGATCAAAGCCGAATCAGTACATTCGTGTCGGACTGAGAGCATATGCTTCCATTCCGTGCTCACTAATGTCGAGGCCAATCTCTTCTTCCTGTTCACTCACTCGCAATCCCATTGTGGCTTTCAGCACAGAGCCAACGATGAGACAGAAAACGACGGTGAACCCTCCAATTGCCACGATTCCGGTCAGCTGCTTAATCACCTGATCCACACCGGCCATTGCACCAAAGAGGCCGACAGCAAGCGTGCCCCAGATCCCGCAGACGAGATGGACGCTGATCGCACCAACCGGATCGTCAATTTTCAGTACACCGTCGATGAACAGCACTGCGAAGTAAACAAGGACACCGGCAATCGCTCCAATCAACAGAGCATCCAGGCCGGACATCTGGTCCGCACCTGCAGTAATGCCCACCAGCCCGGCCAGAATTCCATTCAACGCCATACTCAGGTCCGGTTTGCCGCCATGAACCCATGACGTAACTGCTGCCGCAAGTCCACCAGCCGCAGCCGCAGTGGAAGTTGTGACCAGGACCAGTGAGACCAGCCCCGGATCAGCGCTCAGCACAGAACCGCCGTTGAATCCAAACCATCCAAACCACAGGAGGAATACACCGATGGCCGCAAGCGGTAGGTTGCTGGCAGGAATTGGCATTGCCTTTCCGTCCACGTATTTGCCTTTTCTTGCTCCCAGAAGACAGGCCATCACAAGTGCTCCCCACCCTCCGACGGAATGTACAAGAGTCGACCCGGCAAAGTCGTAGAACCCACGGTGATCAAGCCAGCCCGCGCCCCATTTCCAGGAACCTGTGATGGGGTAGCAGATGGCGACGAACAGCGTAGTGAAGATAAGAAATGACGACAGCTTCACCGGAAACGATCGTCGCACAAGTGGCAGCAAACATCGCTTGGAAGAAAAAGTCCGTAAACGCCGTGTACCCTGGGTTGTACACAGGAGACGAGAATGAAGCTTCGGCTGCCTGGACGGGGCCATTCATCATGAATCCAAAGCCCGCAAACTTGAAGAAGCCTGTCGCTGCGTCCTCAAACCCCGGGTACATCAGATTGAAACCGACCACGAGATAGGTCAGGAACCCGATGCAGATAATCATGGAGTTCTTGAACAGAATATTGACTGTGTTTTTGGATTGCGTGAGACCGCTTTCCAACGTTGCAAATCCAAGGTGCATGACAAAGACAAGCATTCCGGCAATCATGATCCACAGGTTGTGTACAATAAAATCCACGGGAATCGACGCAGCTTCGACTTCCGGAAGGGCTCCAATTGCCTCCACTCCATCAGTGGCGTCATCAGCTGACGCCGCCTCGGTACCCGCGTCCTGTGCAAACGTGCTGTTGCTGCCCAAGACCATTAGGACAAGTGCCAGCGGCAGCAGCCAGCGGAGTCCCGTTTCACCCAACAATGATTTCATTTCGCCTGTCCTTCCGGCACTCTGGTCCGAACTCTGTTTAAGGGATCACGTCCATACAAAAGAACGTGCTACAAGCCCATAAAGCAAGCATCGCGCCAAAGTGGTCGAACGATCGCTGCTGAATGACCTCGCAGGCGTGTTTGGCATGGTAAATCGCAGCCAAAATTACTTTGTAAAAATGACAAGAGACTCTCCCCAGCAGAATTTTCATGTTGTCTCTGCCCGCGTGCGCCTCTGAGTTGCTCGAAAAATGGGCTTGCAGCCTTCAGGCGAGCGGGGCATGTCAATGCCCTGATTAATGGCTTTGCCATTGTGCGATATCAGCACGCAGCACGAGCAAGCGTGTTGCTCAAGTGTGCGCGCGAGACTCACTCGCTTGCGCGTCGAGCTTGTATTTCGGCCCCTCGCCGGACCGTTCTCATACGACCGGCTCTGCCAGAGGGGGCCTGTTGACACAGTGCGGCGGCTGACTCAAGACACTGGTCGCCGCAGGTCAGGCCCTTGTCTGTGAGTGGTTCGCCTATCGTGCTTTCAGGAACTCAAGCAGGTCGGCCATCTGCTGCACGGAAACATCCTTCTCAACGCCTTCGGGCATCAGGGATTTGTTCGTTGCCTGCATTTCCTCGATGTCAGCACGAGCGATGGTTTGTTCTTTGCCTTCCGGCTGCCGCAGCACGACCTGTACTCCCACATCGCTGACGAGCAACCCGTTGAACGTTCGTCCGTCGGTGGTAACGACCACGTAGTCACTGAATTGCGGGTCGACGCGACGATTCGGGTCCAGGATGTCGTACAGCAACGCGTCTTTAGAACGTCGTCGCGTATCACTGATGTCCGGACCGACGTTGTGTCCTTTGCCATCGATCTTATGACACTTGATGCACGTTTTTGCAAAGACAGCGGCACCACGTTCGGCCGAGGCGTCCATTGTGAGTGCTGGCTGATATTCATCGGCAACCGCTTTTCGATTGGCGGATACCACACCGCCGAAAATCTGCACGGCCAGCTTGCGGATCTTCTCGTCGCGATGCTGCAACAGTCGCATGCGTTGATCGATATCAATGGCGGCCGACGGCACGCTGCCGTTGATCATGCTGTTCAGTAATTCCATGGTGGTATTTGGTCTTGCCATCAGTAACGCCAGAGCCGTCGACCGCACGGCTGGTGCCAGCGTACTCCACCGCTGCAGAATTGTAGACGATGTCTCCTGTGCTCCGGTCTGGCGGACGACTTCCAGTGCACTCTGCTGCAGTACGCCCGAAGTGCCCGGGACCAGCAGCTCTTCAACCACTTTCGTGACTTCGGACCGAGATTGAAGCGTCAGCATTTCGATGGCAGCTTTGCGGTCTGACGTCTTCGCAGAATCATCCACCGCGACATCTGCCAGCCGCTGCAACAGCTCTGAAATCTTCGCACAGTTGTCCGCGGCCGGTTCCGGCGGATCCTTCAGGAACGCCGCCAGTGACCCGCGTGTTTCTTTGTTCTTATTTGACCGCATGCCGCCGGCCAGGCCCTTCAGGATTGCAGCGGTCATCCAGTCGGCCGCACCAATTGCCCATTCCGCATCGTGAATCGCTTTGCTGATTTCGACTTCGCCTCCCGATTTGCCAACCAGCTGAGAAGTTCGATACAGGAACTGAGATTCGCCAGCGTCGAACTCCGGGGCGGACCGACTTTTCCCCGGATTGCGACGACTCACCTGCGACGTTACGTTCAACAGTTCGTGCGGGCGGTCGCCGACAGCAATCAGCAAGGCATCCTGAAACCATGAATTCTTTCGATCCTGAATGTTTACGGGACTCAGAACTTCAGTCCATTCTCGATTTGCCGCTTCCGGATTTTCGTGCGTGCATTCCAGGATAGCCTGAAAATGCAGGGACGGGTTTGACGTCCGGGCAGCAGTTGCCATGGCAATTCGTTTCGGTTGTCCTTCGCACATTTTCATCTGCAGTCGGATCGCGTGGTCTTTCTGTTGCGTGTCTGTCAAGTCGAAGGCCCGCTTGATGTCACGGCACTCCACTTCACTGCGACCATGCAGGCACCAGATGGCATTCACACGACCGTGAACCGGAGATTCCTTCGCCGCCAGCATTTCACGCAGCAGTGCTGACACGTTTTTGTCTTCAGATTCCACCAACCGCTGTTGAGCCATCTGACGTCGCCAGCCGTTGTCGTCCTTCAGCAACTCGACAAGATCACGGTTCGATTTCGGAGCTGTGAATTTCTGAGACGGTTCCGGGTTCTTAGTGGGAACGATTCGCCAGATGCGGCCTTTGTCTTCGCCTTCGCGCCAGTCAATCCTGGCGGCGATTTCCGGCGGCAGGAATTTTGGATGTTCCACCCACATGCGATACATGTCGGCAACGTACAGAGCACCATTCGGACCGGTGCGCAGACTGGCCGGACGAAACCACGTGTCGGTGGAAGCCAGAAAGTCCGCGTCGGCACGTGCTCGCCTGGCCGTCAGGGCGGGGCTGTTCTGCTGCGGCTCAACAATCGTTCTCGTGACCAGATGCCCGATGGGCTCACAGACAAATACGCTGTGCTGAAAGTCCGTGTCCCACAGGTCTCCTCGGTAGGCCGTCACTCCACAGGCGGACGTGTGCGTTCCGGCGTGAGACAGATAATTACTTTTCATATCGACCAGCGGAAACACCAGGGTGTCTCCGCCTGATGGTCCGACGTCGGTGTGGCGTTTGCTGAGGGTGACAAATGGATTTCGTGTGGCCACGTCCTGTGGGATGATCTCCATCATGATGGGGTTGCGGTTTGTGCAGAAGAAGCGGTTACCGTCGTTGTCGATCGTATTGCCGAACTGGCCCATTCCGCTGATGGCTTCAAACTTCATCGTCCGCGGATCAAACCTCATGTCCTGCCTGGGCATTTTTACCGGTTCTTCCGTTTCGAAGCCGGGGCGTCGACAGCGAACATTGCCCGGGGCATAGGTCAGGTAAATCCAGTTGTCCATGCCCCAGCGAGGACATCCGATCTGCATCTGCGGATGGGCCGGCGTGAAACCATCGAACCACACTTCGCGGACATCGGCCACGTTGTCGCCGTCCGTGTCCTTCAGAAAAATGATTTCCGTCTGAACTCCCGCCAGCAGGCCGCCCATCAGCGGCATGAAACTGTGGCAGAACATGAGCTCGTCGGCGAAGACCGTGCGTTTGTCCATGCGACCATCGCCGTTTTCGTCTTCCAGCAGAATGATCTTTGAAAGCGGTACAGCGTCTTTGTCCTCTGTGCCGTCTTCCTTGACCGGACCGATCGGGTAGTCGCTGTATTCGACCACAAACATGCGTCCCTTATGGTCGAAGTCAATCCATACCGGGTCCACGACCAACGGTTCCGCCGCGACCAGTTCGATACGGCTGCCCGGTTCGATCTGGAAACACTTCTGCGAATCTTCCGCAGATTTTGGAGGATCCGGCTTCTGGTCGATCCAATGACGACCGCCGCGTTCGCTGTTGACAGCGTCCAGAAGATTGTCGGATTGTTGTGGCAGCAGGCAGCAAAAAATCAGAAGGGGAAGCATTGACACACCTTGTGGATTTGGGGGGGAGGGATCAACAGTGTGTCGAGTTTGCCACAGACTTGCCAGCGTCACGCGAGTCGTCGGACGGCGGTGTCTGCCTGAATCTGCTCGACCCTTCTGCCACGGCGACTCAGTTCTTAAAGTTACGTAGCTCTCGGTGTGAGCGGCAAGGCGCTAGCCGCCGGTTTTCCCTGAGCGAACCCGCGGCTAGCGCCTTGCGGCTCACATCCCAGTATGAAACACTGAGTTGCCGTGGCCATTCGGCCGGGCCCGGTGGACAACGAGGATCCCATATGCCAGTGTTTGCCCGGAAACGAAACTTCTTCCAGGACGGCGACTGATCAGGGAAATCAATATGCCATTTCGAATGCTAATCGCTATCGCAATGTTTTGTGCTGTACAGACCGGCGGTCTGGCAGAAACGAAACCAAACATCGTGATGTTTCTGGCGGACGATCTCGGCTGGACCGGCTTAGGTTGTTTCGGCAGCGATCTGTACGAAACACCGAATCTGGACGCCTTGGCCGCTTCGGGAATGATGTTCACAGACGCGTACGCCGCCTGCACCGTATGCTCTCCCACCCGCGCTTCGATCATGACGGGCATGTATCCCGCCCGACTTCACTGTACGGACTTCATTGCCGGTCAAAACCGGCCGTATGCACGTCTGCGGATTCCCGATTGGACAAAACGTCTTGAGACAAAATACGTCACAATCGCGGAAGCACTGCGCGGGGCCGGATATCGCACGGCTCACGTCGGGAAGTGGCATCTTGAAGGAAAAGGCGAAAACGTCGAGGGAACGGATGCCGTCAGCCAGGGGTTCGATGTTTCGATCGCAAAGCCGGCGGGCACACGTGGCTACTTCCTCAGGAAGGGGACGACGTCAAAAGCCGGCACGAACTATGTGACCGATTGGCTGACAGACAAGGCCTGCAACTTTATCGACGATGCGAAGGATCAACCTTTCTTCCTGTACTTCGCTTACCACGTGCCGCACACCCCGATTCAGGGACGAGCCGACCTGGTCGAATACTTCCAGCAGAAAGTGCGACCGAACGCAACACATAACAACCCCACGTATGCGGCCATGGTTGCCAGCCTGGATCAGAGTGTTGGTCGCGTTCTGGAACAGCTGAAGGCTCATGGCCTTGACGACAGCACAATGGTTGTTTTCACGTCGGATAATGGTGGGTTGACTCAGCGCTATGGCAAGCACGATGGTTTCACTGAAAACCTGCCGCTGCGACGAGGCAAGGGATCCGCGTACGAAGGCGGGGTCCGAGTGCCCACGATTATTCGCTGGCCAGGTGTGACGAAGCCCGGGACAACGTGCCGTACTCCGATCATGACGATTGACTACTATCCGACGTTCCTTGATGTTGCCCGTGCAACAGGTGACGCCGATCACAATCACTCGATCGATGGACGCAGTCTGTCGCCGCTGTTGCGCGATCCGGCGATCAAAATCGACCGCAGTCTGTACTGGCATTATCCACATTATCATGCGGGCGGTGATGGTCCCTACAGCGCGATTCGTTCCGGCGATTACCGCCTGATCGAATTTCACGAAGACAACAGCCTTTGTCTCTTTGATCTGGCCAGCGACGTCGGCGAACAAAATAATCTGGCCACGCAGAAACCGGACAAAGCCAGAGCTCTGCATTCGAAGCTGACGCTTTGGCGCACTTCCGTTGCCGCACAGATGCCGACGCGAAATCCGGATCATGATTCTGCTCGTGAATCAGAAGTGAGCCGACGAAAGTAGTTCGATCCGGCACGTGCTCTGCACGCAACGCGCGTCCGACGTTCGGCTGATGTGCCGAACGATAATTGCTTGATCGCGGTCAGCCTTGAAGTCCTGCCGCATGTTGCCATGATCTCTGACTGATGAAATGATCCCATCGCCTGTTTACTCACAAGGTTGATCTGATGCTGCGATATTGTCTGTCCTGGCTGCTGCTGCTCTGCTGCACCACAGTCGACGCCAAATCACCAAACGTCGTGGTTATCTTTTGCGATGATCTTGGTTACGGAGATCTCGGCTGCTTTGGGCATCCGTCGATCGCAACGCCGCATCTCGACCGCATGGCTGTTGAGGGACAGCGGTGGACGGAATTCTATGTGGCCGCCTGCGTGTGTACTCCCAGCCGAGCGGCACTGCAGACCGGGCGTTATCCCATTCGCAATGGCATGTGCTCCAGCACGCGGCGAGTTCTGTTCCCCGATTCCAAAGGCGGGCTGCCTGCCAGTGAGATCACCATCGGACGCATGCTGCAGCAGCACGGCTATGCGACTCACGCGATCGGGAAATGGCATCTCGGTCACCTGCCGCAATTTCTGCCTGTCAGCCATGGCTATGACAGCTACTTCGGCATTCCGTATTCGAACGATATGGACGCCGTCAAGCAGGCTCCCAAAGGAAGAGCAAGATTCAACGACCCGAAGATTGATTATTTCAACGTGCCTTTGATGCGTGGCGCCGACATTGTGGAACGTCCGGCGAATCAGCACACAATTACGAAGCGATTCACTGAAGAAGCGGTGAAACTGATCCGGCAGGAAAACGAAAAACCGTTCTTCATTTATCTGGCTCACAACCTGCCTCACGTGCCGTTGTTCGTTTCCAAAGACTTTACCGATGTCAGTCGACGAGGTTTGTACGGCGATGTGATCGAAGAAATCGACTGGTCCGTTGGTCAGGTCCTGTCAGCACTGCAGGAACAAGGCATTGCAGACAACACACTGGTCGTCTTCACATCGGACAACGGTCCGTGGAATTCCTTCCATCAGCAGGGAGGTTCGGCCGGGTTGCTGCGTGATGGCAAAGGGTCTACGTGGGAGGGTGGAATGCGCGAACCCACGATCTTCTGGTGGCCCGGAAAGATCGAACCAGGCGTTGTGATGGATCAGGGCAGCACGCTGGATCTGCTGCCAACCATCGCCGCCATCACTGGCGCCACACAGCCTGGTGACCGCGTTATTGATGGATACGATCTTTCACCAGTGCTGTTCGATGGCAAAGACGGTCCACGGAATGAAATGTTCTACTATCACGGAGAAGAGTGCTACGCCGTTCGATCCGGCATGTACAAAGCGCACTTCAAAACGAAGACGTCGTACACCGGTCAGCCATCTGGGCCATGACCCCAGTGAAGAATACGATATCGCGAAGGACCATCCGGATATCATCGCTGCGATCCGTGAGGTCAAAACACGGCACGAAGCATCGATCGAACCGGTCGACAACCAGTTGAATAAAAGGTGATTGCCGCCTGCGTCAAAATCTCCGGTTACGGTCGCCGCGCGGCCGCTGGCTGAAAACTCCAGGAATACTGTGTCCTGCCTTTGTCGTCCGTCAGCTTCATGGCGGCGACGCGAATTTCACCGTGGCTTTGGGCAGGGTCCAGTCGGATGGACAGCACTGGATGTTTCGGAGCAAGCGTGACGACGTAGTTATGCGGCACGCCGTCATGTTGGATGTCAAATCCAGTACTTCGATCTCGGAAGAACGCCGGATTGACGCCCTCTTCCTGCCAGAATACCTGGCCTCGTCCGGAGGCGGTTGACGTCAGTGTGATGTGCAGCGTCAGTTGGCGGGCGGGCAGGTTCCTGGGAAGGCGAAAGCTGAGGTGAGGATCATTTCCGTCGCTCACGATTACTAACACACCATTTTGGGTCGACACGTGGCAGTTGTTTCCTGGACGCCAGCCTGCGACCGTTTTGGCACTTTGCCGGGGTGTATTCCTTCGCGACTTGCCTTCGTCTTCCAGCCGGTACTGCGTTGGGTCAAAGTTTGGGTTCGGAACCGGCACAACAGCTTTGGTGTCGATGAGGAACTGTTCGATCAGTGCATCGAGTTCCCTGACCCGTGCCGGTTCTGTTCCCGCCAGGTCCTTCCGTTCGCCGATGTCATTTTTCAGGTTGAAGAGTTTCCAGCGGTGAGCACCATCGTCGCCGCCATGAAAAATGCAGATGAGTTTCCAATTGCCGCAATGAACGCTGACGGCCGGCGGTAACCAGTCCGGAACGCGTGGGGCGTGTGGGAAATATGTAAAGATGGCGTCGCGTTTCAGAGGCTCTCTTCTGAGCGCCGGCACGATGCTGATGCCGTCGAAGCGTTGCCCGGGTTGCGGATCAATGTTCAGCATTTCCAGCAGCGTCGGATAGAAGTCGCAGCTCTGGATGACTTCGTCGCAGCGACTTCCTCCCGGGACATTCCCCGGCCAGATAACGGAACACGGTCCGCGAACTCCACCTTCGTACATCGTGGCTTTACCCCCACGCAGCGGTGAATTGCTGGTCGGTGTTGTGCCGTCCACTTCGTTGTACATGTTTCCGCCGTTGTCGGAGGCAAAAACGATGATTGTGTTCTGGGCGATGCCCAGCCGACCGCGTCGTCCATGCTTTCTATCATGGCAGCATAAGTGGGGCTGCGTTGCGGGTCATTCGGATCGGTTTTATGGCCGTACTTTTCGATCAGTGTCTGTTTGGCATCGAAAGGAGCGTGAACACTAAACATCCAGTAGTTCAGAAAGAACGGTTCGTCCTGATGCGATTCGATAAACGCAACGGCTTCCTGCGCCATGCGGTCTTCGATGTGTTGGTTCGGAGTGTCAGGGTCGAAGTCCGGAAATTTCCAGGGTGCAACATAGCTGCCGGCCGGTCCAGGTCCCGGCCAGTGCGGAACGTCAACGTCGAAACCATGTTCCAGCGGCGAATACGGTTCGTGACCCAGATGCCATTTGCCAAAATGCCCTGTTGCAAAGCCGGCATCCTGGAGTGCATTCGTCAGCGTGTAGTATTCAGTGCTTAACCGAGTGACCCCATCCACGGGAGCCGCCTTGACGTTGGCGGCGGCCTTGCTGCCCGCGGTCGCCTGCAGGACGATGCGTGGCAGGTGACAGGATGGCGTGGTTAACCCCGTTCTGGCCGGACTCAGTCCTGTCAAAATGCTCGACCGCGTCGGCGAACACAACGGACTGGCCGCGTATGCCCGGGAAAACGTCATTCCTCGCGCGGCCAGTCGTTCGATATTCGGCGTCTGGTACAACTTTGTAGTGCCAAACAACGTGGTGTCGCTCCAGCCGAGATCGTCGGCGAGAATGAAGACGACATTGGGACGTTCCGCACTCTGTGATGTCGAACAACACGCCAGCAGGGCCAGCGTCAGTGAGAGACGTATTATCATTTGTCGAACTGTCATTTCCTGAGTGCTTTGCCTTTGATGTCCTGAAATTCGATCGACTCAATATCTCATCAAAGGGGTCAGGCTTCTTTGATGTGTTTCGACGCCGATTTGACCGCGGTTGACACACATTCACTCTTTTGCTGGCAGCGGTGTATGTGCGGCCGTCATGATGGCTTCCATTTTTTGCACCATGTCAGGCATCGATTTCGCCAGGTCGTTGGTTTCGAAGGGGTCGTCCTTAAGGTCGAACACTTCCAATGGTTTGCCGCTTTGCCGATACGCCTTCCATTTTCCCTGCCGCACGGCCTGGGAAAATATTTTCTGTGTCGTGCCTTTACAGAATTCCCAGTACAGGTAGTCGTGCGGCTGCTGATCGTCAGCCCCACCACGCAGCGTCGGCAGAAAGGAAATGCCGTCGTTCTGTTGGGGGATCGGTTGGCCGACAAGATCTGCAATCGTGGGCAGCACATCCTGAAACGAGCTCAGGTGATCGGTGGTCTGGCCGGGTTTGATCACGCCAGGCCAGCGAGCCAGCATGGGCGTGCGGATTCCGCCTTCGTGCATATCGCGTTTGTGTCCGCGGAGTCCACCGGTGGAGTTCCAGAAAGTCGGGTCGTGCCCGCCTTCTTTGTGAGCTCCGTTGTCACTACTGAACATGACCAGCGTATTGTCGTCGATGTCGAGTGTCTTCAGCAGTGTCAGGATATTTCCGACTTCGTTATCGAGGTTCTCCATCATCGCGGCAAATCCGGCGATGGGATTTATGACATCCGGGCAGGGTTCATCCGGCCCGGCTTTATATTTTCCGATCTTATTGTCGAACTCAGGAAACACCTGCCGCCATTTTTTATGCAGTTCTTTCGGAGCATGCATGGCGGCGTGCGGGACAGCGGTTGGGATGTAGCAGAAGAACGGCGTATTCGATTCTGCGTTGTTTCGAATGAAGTCCAGCGCCTCACCGATCACCAGGTCGTGGATGAATGTGTCAGGTTCCAGTGAGATCTCTTCGCCATTGCTGATGGCACTGGTTGGGAAATAGGTGTGCGCGATACCCTGACTTTTCCAGCCATAGAATTCATCGAACCCATGCGTCAGCGGGTTTTGAATGCCGGCCACATTCGTGTATCCCAGACCCCACTTGCCGAAGGCTCCCGTGGCATATCCGGCCGCCTTGAAGACTTCCGGCAGGACCGTCATTTCGGGGTCGAGTTCTGCCCCGATCTCGCCGCTGAGATTGCCTCGCAGGTAACAGTGCCCGGAATGCTGGCCGGTCATCAGGACAGCTCGCGACGGACTGCAGACCGTGTTGCCGGAATAATGCCCCGTGAACTTCAGGCCTTCGCTGGCCAGACGATCGATATTGGGTGTCTGTAATTTGGTTTGCCCATAACACGACAGGTCGCCGTAACCCAGGTCATCCGCCAGAATGTAAATCACATTGGGCTGATCCACAGCGAAACCTGCCCGGCTGGCAACACCAATGACGGCGATCGTGAAAAGTACTCGTTGGAGCATGTGACTGTTGCTTCTGCTTTCGTGGTGCATTGAGATGGGGCGGGATGTCTGACGTCAGGTCGACTGTGCCGCCGCGGACCTATTCTTCTGTGCTGCCGCTGAAACCGCAACCGGCTGAGGCAGCTGCTGTCGAATGTCTCTTGGATCTTCTTTGAACAGGAGCAAGCAGAGAAAGCAGAGCATTCATGAATCGTGGGCTCTGCTTTCTCTGCTTGCTTCTGTTCCCAAAGACCGCTCGTGATGGAATTACTTGTTTTCGGCGTCACCGGGAGTGTTGATGTCTGTGGTTTCGATTGGTGTAAACGGCGTAATCGAAGGTTGTGGATTTTGCGTCTCAGCGAATTACGATCACTGTAGTGTTCTCTCGGCACCTGTTGTCGGTACACTATGAGATCTCCACGCCAACACGGTTTTCTTCCCACCGCACTATGCTCCGTTGCTTCAAAAACACGTTCGTCCTGTTTGTGGTTTCCGGCTCTCTGGTTTGTGCTCAGGATTCAACGTCTCCCGAGCAACTTCAGTTTTTCGAAACGCAGGTCCGTCCGTTGCTGCATTCTCGCTGCGTGAAGTGTCACGGAGAGAACGAACAGAAGGGTGGCCTGCGGCTGGATTCACTGGAGAGTCTGCTGAAGGGTGGGGAATCCGGTCCGGCAGCGGTAACAGGCACGCTGGCAGATAGTCTGCTGCTGGAAGCGGTCCGTTACGAATCCTTTGAAATGCCGCCGGACAAACCTCTGTCTGAAGATGAGATTGCTGATCTGGAAACGTGGATCAAAAATGGTGTCGCGTGGCCGCAGCTCAATGGAGAATCCATTCGTCTGCAGGGGGCTGTGTTCACGGAAGAAGAACGCAGCTTCTGGAGTCTGCAGCCTCTGACTCATCCGGACCCGCCGCCGACTGGTCGGTGGGCCAAAAACGAAATCGATCGCTTTGTTGCTGCGAAACTGAGGACAGCCGGAATCGAACCGGCTCCGGCAGCCGGCGACGATGTCCTGGCCCGTCGGTTGTGCTTTGATCTGCTGGGTGTGCCTCCATCGCCTGAAGATATTTCAGAATTCAATTCCGCAGAATCCGGTGAGCGCTGGTCTAAACTGGTCGACAGACTGCTTGCTGATTCGCGGTACGGTGAACACTGGGCTCGGTACTGGCTGGACGTGATTCGCTATGCCGAATCCGATGGCTTTCGAGCAGACTTCTATCGTCCCGAAGCCTGGAGATACCGCGACTACGTCGTGAATGCGTTCAATGACGACAAGCCGTACGACCAGTTCATCATCGAGCAACTCGCGGGCGACGAAGTGGCTCCTGACAAAGCGGAGGCTCTGGTCGCCACGGGTTACCTGCGTACGTTCCTGTATGAATACAACCAGCGAGATGCACGCACGCAGTGGCAGGATATTCTGAATCAGGTGACCGACATCACGGGCGAAGTGTTTCTGGGGCTGGGGATCGGTTGTGCGCGTTGTCACGACCATAAATTCGATCCGATTCTGCAGGAGGACTACTACCGACTGCAGGCATGCTTCGGCACGATGGTTCCTCGCGACGATATCCCGGCGGCGGATCTGGCGGACCGTCAGCGATACGGTCTGCAGCACGAAGCGTGGTTGTCGAAAGCCGTGGAACACCGCGACGAATTGAAACGCATTCAGCAGCCTTACCTGAAGAAAGCGGCAAAGGCAGCGACCGAAAAGTTCCCGGCCGACATTCAGGTTATCATGGCGAAGCTGCCGGGAAATCGAACGCCTCTGGAATTACAGCTGGCTGATCTGGTTAATCGTCAGATCCTTTATGACGAGTCGAAAGGAAAAACCTCGGACGCTGATACGAAGCGCATCGCAGCACTCGAAAAACTGGTTCTTGAAGTGGCGGGCAAGGAACCGGCAAAGCTGCCCGCCGCGATCACGGTCGTGGATCTTGGCGCCAAACCGCAGGTGATTCATCTGGGGGCTGACCCCCAACGCAAAGCGGTGTTAGCCGGCGGTCTTTCGGTCATCGATTCTTCGCCCTTTTCGCTGCAGCCTTCCGAAAACTCAACCGGTCAACGGACGGCTCTCGCAACATGGATTGCCAGTCCGGACAACCCACTAACCGCACGTGTTCTTGTTAATCGAATCTGGCAGCACCATTTTGGCACGGGGCTTGTGGAAACGGCCAGCGACTTTGGCTCTCTGGGCGGGCGTCCAAGTCACCCGGAACTGCTTGACTGGCTGGCGTCAGAATTCATCGCCCACGGCTGGAGTATCAAATGGCTGCATCGCCAAATTCTGAATTCCGCCACGTGGCAGATGTCGGCCTTTCATCAGGATGCCGCCACCGCGCAGAAAATCGATCCGGGCAATCGGCTTCGTTGGCGGTTTGATATTCGTCGACTGAGTGCAGAGCAGATTCGCGACGCGATGTTGACGTCGTCGGGCGAACTGAGGTCAGAGCAGGGCGGTCCGTCCGTCGAATTCGCCAGCCTGCGGCGTTCGCTGTATTTGAAAGCCATTCGCAACGCACCTGAGCCCCTGTTGCGATCACTCGACGGCGTCGACGGGCTGAACAGTATCCCGAAACGCAGCACCACAACCACGCCGACTCAAGCGCTGAATCTGATGAATGGCGACTGGGTGCGCAAACGAGCCGCAGCGATGGCAAGGCGAGTTCTTGAACAATCCGTTGAGTCGGACCCGAACAGCATTGTCAATGCGGCATTTCGTACAGCATTGGGGCGCGGCGCTGAAACCCGCGAAGTGTCGGTGGCGATGGAGCTGTTTGAAAATGCGTTTCGTGCGACAGAAGTGGGTGCTGAGGCATCCCAACGCTTTTCGCCGCTTGCCGAGGTTACGGGCCACGCGGTGTCTATTGATGAAGACGATCATGCACCGCTGGCGACGAATGACAACCAGTTGGTCGTGGCCGCTCCATTCACGTTTGTGGGCGTGATGAAACTGAATTCACTGTATCCGGACGCCACGGTGAGAACCATCATTTCGCAGTGGGATAACAATAATAAGAATCGGGGTTGGAGTATCGGCGTGACCAGCGAAAAATCTTCGTATCAGCCGCGCAATTTTATTCTGCAGGTTGTCGGTGATTCCGGCTACGAAGTTGTTGCGTCCAACCTGCGTCCGGAACTCGACAAGCCGTATCTTGTGGCAGTGACGGTTGAGCAAACGGATGACGGAAAAGGCAAAGCTGGATTCTATCTGAAACCTCTGGATGCAAAGTATGGCACGCTGGAAACTGCGGATGTGGTCTTCAAATCGGCCGCTGGAATCAGCGGCAAATATCCGGTTGTGTTGGGCGGGCGACACAAACAGTCGCGTCACAAATGGGATGGTCAATTGGATCAGATCGTTCTGTTTTCCGAACGGCTGAAGCCCCTGGTCATCGAATCGCTCTTCGCAGACCAATTGAGATCCGTTGTCACCGCACAACAGTCTCCGGTCGCTGCATGGGACTTCGATAACAAAAAAAATCCCGTTGCCGACGCATCGTCGCACGGTCATGATTTGAATATGACGGCTGGCATGCCGGTCAGCCCTCTGGAAAAAGCTGTCACAGAACTCTGCCACGTGCTGTTGAACTCAAACGGATCCCAGGCTGGTTCCGGCCTGCAGACCATTCCATGATGACTTACCAATCACGACGCCAAATGTTGACTTCCGCCGGTATGGGCTTTGGCGCCCTGCCGCTGGCGGCGATGCTGGCTGACAACGCCCGCGCGGGTGTCAATCCGAATGCTGCAAAGGTTCATCATCGTCAGACGAAGGCGAAGAGTGTCATCTTTCTGTTTATGGAAGGTGGCCCCAGTCATATCGATCTGTTCGATCCCAAGCCGCTGCTGAAAAAACTGGCCGGTCAGTCCTTGCCGGAATCCTTCGAGAGACCCGTGACCGCCATGGGCGAAGTGAATTCGCCGCTGCTGGAAGATCAGCAGTGGGCACAACACGGAGACAGCGGGCTGTGGATTTCTGACTGGCTGCCTCACACCGCCACCTGTGCGGATGACCTTGCTGTGATTCGTTCCTGCTGGAGCAATGGGATCAACCATGCCGGCGGAGTGTGTTCCATGAATACCGGTTCTCCCATTGCCGGTCGTCCGTCGCTGGGTGCGTGGGTCAACTACGGTCTGGGCAGCGAAAACGAAAACCTGCCCGCCTTTGTCGTGATGCAGGACACCAATTCACAAGTCGTGAATGGCGCCCGTAACTGGGGCACTGGTTTTATGCCGGCGATTTATCAGGGCACACAGTTCAATACGACCGGCAACCCGATCTCGAATCTGTCGCGGCCAAAGAACGAAGATGCAGTGGTTCAGGAGCGAAAACTGCGAGTGCTCGATTTTTTGAATCGTCGCCACGCTGCTGACAGGCCTCAGCAGTCGGAGCTGGAAGCTCGCATTGCCGGCTACGAACTGGCGTTTCGCATGCAGACGTCGGCACCGGAAGCCGTGGATCTGTCGCAGGAAACGGCGGAAACTCAGACACTGTATGGCATGGACGAAAAGGTGACGGCCACATTCGGTCGACAGTGTCTGCTTGCTCGCCGGCTGGTGGAGCGAGGAGTCCGCTTCGTACAACTGTATCATGGTGCCGGCAGCAAGTGGGATTCCCATTCCGCGATTGAAAAGAATCATACGTCGCTGTGCAAACAGACGGACCAGTGCGTGGCCGGTCTGTTGAAGGATCTGAAGCAGCGCGGCCTGCTGGACGAAACGCTGGTTGTCTGGGGCGGAGAATTCGGGCGTACACCGATGAGCGAAAAGGGTGACGGGCGTGATCACAATCCCACCGGTTTCACGATGTGGATGGCCGGTGGTGGTGTCAAAGGTGGTCGCACGATTGGTACCACGGATGAACTGGGATTGCACGCCGTGGAGGACCGGCTGCATGTTCACGATTTACACGCCACGATCCTGTGGTTGATGGGGCTGAATCACCGAGAAGTCGTGTACTACGACAAAGGTCGCCCCGAACGAATCGACCAGAACGAAGGACACCCTTATACCGGCATCGTCGGGTAACGCGGTCACGAGGGATCGGGTGTCTCCGGCGTGACGGGCCAGGCCGGCTGCTTTTACCTACTCGTTCCCAAACTCCAGTTTGGGAACGCCTGCCCCGAAGCTTCGGCTTCATCACGTCACGAAGCAGCGATCGTCGGCAGTCACGACGCACAGGGCGATTCGCATTTGCAGGATCGCGCCCCAGCGTGGCAAAGCTGAGCTTTACGGATATGCGTTCCCAAGCCGGAGCTTGGGAACGAGTTTGAAAATCCTATGAAGGATTCGGTTTCGTTCCAGTGATTCCCCAAACGAGTCGGTCGAGCCCATCTTTCTTCACGCCGTCCCGCAGATCAACCCAGGTAAACTCTTCAAGAAAAAGAGGGAGCTTTAACCCGTCTGGCGCGTTCGGCAACAATATCGGAATCACCGGAACGACGTTACCCGATTTCTTTTCCTCGACGAAACGCCGAAGTAAAGCCTTCATCTCAGGGTCTTCCCAAGGGCCCATTCTATTTTCTCCGACGAAGACTGCTGCAGACTTACACGTTGTAACTATATGCTCCAGCCCTTCCTGCCACGAATGTCCTGGCCGCAGTTCCCACTCATCAAGCCATACAGAGATGCCTCTCTTCTTGAGTGCTTCACCGACACGTTTGACGTCTGGTTTGTCCTTGCTGTTGTGACTCAGGAATACGTCAAATAACTTAACTGTTTCTTTCGAATCGACGCCTGCCATTGCCACGGGATCTTTCATATCTGATTCGATCGTGGTGTGTTTCGTCGCGTCCGCCAACAGCTGAACGAATTCGGTTAACGTAAGGTCGGCAATGTCAGACACATCGAGGTCATGTGCTCGGCAGACTTGAACGCGCAACTTTAGAAGAGCATCTCTCCTGTCTCCGCCAATTTCATCACAGGTCAAAACCAACGAGTTGTACGCCCGGCGTAAATTCGTGTCTCCTGTCGTCTTGACCGACCGCCCGGACAGTACGTCGACAAACGTTTGTGCATCTCCCAGAGAAGCCTGTGTCGTGACAGATATGATGTAGGAGTCACACGCTGGACTTCCCTTTATCAGGCCCGGCAGAAAATCCCGCTCCAGTTCTTTGTAGACCTTCCTCTTCGCCGCATATTCTTCAACCGTCCAGACGATGCCGGGCTGTGGGTCGTAAGGGGTCCCTGCTGAGTTATGGTGAAGCCCGTTGAAGAAGCCACCGAGTCCACTTTGCGGTTCGGCCAAATGGTAGTATCCCGTGTCCAGGATCTTCCATTCCCAGGGAGGTATCGAAACGTGAGGACTGAAGTGAGGTTTCCGCCAACTATCCTCTTGAATGGCGGAAGCCTTTGGTCCGCGAGGTATCGGATCGTCGACATTTCCTCGTTGGAATTAGCGAACCTGCAACAAGCACAAACATCGAAAATGGATATTCTCAGTGGACAGACAATTGGACGGAACACTCGACCCCTTTGATTGAACCTACTGAGTATGACGGGCACTCAATACATGAGCAACCACGCTGAGGGTCACCACTACGGGAAAACAAAGGGGCCGCAGCCAATACTGTTCGGCACGGAATTAGCATTGTGGCGCGAGACGGCCGCGACAGGGGTATTTTGCCTCTTTTTTGGGGTAATCGGCAGGGTGGCACTGGCTGACGGAGTGTGCCACTGCTGTTACGAACCGTCGACAATCGTGCCGGCTGAGTGAAACCAGTCTGGAGCGGGCCGGCTGAGTTTCGGCAAGTCATCGTCGATCACATTCTCAAAATGGAACTGCGCACTTGACCACTTGAAGTCGACGGCTCGTGTGCAGAGCCCGCGCTTGACTGGGTTCAAGTGGATGTAATCGATTGAGGCTGTGATGGCGTTCGCAGATAAGATGTTTCGATCGTAACCCGGACCTTCCTGCCAGAACCGGAAACAGTATTTGCCGGGTCGTTCTTTCACCGTGAGTTGTTGAAGCAGCGAAGTGCCCCGAGACTCAAGAAGTTGCCGGATCTGCTGCGACGTTGCCGCCGTGGCGTAAGCTTCCAGCTTGCGAACTGACCTGTTGGCAAGCTGGAAGCGTACCCCACTTACAGGCTGCCGTCACCACGCTTGACGATCATGTGCTCATCGACTCGTGTGCCGGGAATGCGGACCTGCAGCCAGCGTTCCGAAACGGTCTGGTCACCATCGTTGCGGGCGGTGACGGCGTCGGCCACAGCAATCGCTCGAACCGCCATGGCCAGCCGGGGCTTCCCGGTCAGGTCAGCCCGGCGATCGGATCTGCCTGGTAAATGTGGTACGGGCGATTGGTGATGTCGTACCAGTCTGTATCGCGCGGAATGCCAAGGGCGTTGTAGATGGTGGCGGCGAAGTTTTCAGGCGTTTGCGGATCGGCGGTGACGTAGGCGCCGTTACGATCGGTGGCGCCAACGACAGTGCCACCACGGATTCCAGCACCCGCCAGCAGGATCGATTGTGCGGGGGCCCAGTGGTCTCGGCCCGGCAGTTTGTAGATCTTCGGTGCGACGTTGGAAATGCGTGGCGTTCGTCCGAACTCCCCGGCCATTACAACCAGTGTGCTTTCCAGCAGGCCGCTCTCATCGAGGTCATCCAGCAGCGCGGAAACAGCGCGGTCAGTCGGCGGAAAAAGGAAGTTCTTCGCTAACGGGAAATTGTTTCCATGAAGATCCCAGCTTCCGAAGTTGCCCATGTTGACCTGCACCATATTGACGCCGGTTTCAATCAGTCGCCGGGCCATCAGCAGCGACCAGCCGAACGAGTTGTCACCGTAGCGTTCGAGCGTTTTGGCGTCGGCGTTTCGCACGTCAAATGCACCTCGGACTTTCGGATCCGTGATCAGCGACACGACCCGCTGCCGAACTCGATCATAACGCGAGACTTCAGCTGCCTTTTCAAGGTGAGTTCTCTGCTCGTCGATCGACTTCAGCAATGAGAGGCGATCGCGGAACCTGGAATCCAGCATTCCTTCCTGCAACGTCAGGTGCGGAACGGCGAACGTCCAGTCGTCTTTATCGGACGCAACTCCGTCGTGCAGATTGAACAGATACTTCGGGAAGGCGCCGGAATAGTCGTGATAGGCATGCGGCTTGTCTGTGCACTGCAACCAACACGGTTCGTGCTTTGACCCCAGCATTCCCGCAAACTGCCCGGGATAGACACCGGTGTTCGAATGATAAATTCGCTCAGGAAGGATGGCACTGGGCGGCATGTTGTGACGGGGCTGGCTGGCGAATCCGGCGATTGCGGCAATGCTCGGTAAGTCGCTCGGCTGCGGCTTGCTGGAACGGAACGTTGGTGGCACGACGGTGTTTCCCGTCAGCATGACATAAGTGCCCTTATCATGCCCGTTTTCCTTATGAGTCAGAGAACGGACCAACGCCCATTTGTCACTTCTTTTCGCCAGCAGCGGGAAGTGTTCACAAATCTGAATGCCCGGCGTGCTGGTGGCAATCGGATTGAACTCACCTTTGTATTCCGCCGGGCCTTCCGGCTTCATATCGAACGTGTCGTGCTGTGATGGCCCGCCCGTCAGGAACAGGTAGATGACCGCTTTGGGTTTCGGCAATGGAGTCCCCGATTCCGCCGCCAGCGCGCGCATCTGTGATACGTTCGCCGTTGAAAGTCCCATCAGACCGAGCGATCCGGCCTGCAGGGCAGTGCGTCGCGTGATGTGTCTGGCGGTCGATGTTGTGTGACTGCGTCCCATCTGTTCCCTCCGCGGCCAATCATAACACAAACAAGGTGTTCCGAAGCAACCGTGTGCGTGACATGATCCAGGCGGAATCCGCGTCCGTCTGCAGCAGTTCGCCCACATTGGCTGTCATGATTTACTCATCGAATCCAGGGGATCTGGCAGCATAAAGTGCCGGATACGGCTCGATGCTCGAACGTCCAGCGGCAATTGCGCATACTGTCTGCGTCTATTCCGCCAGCCGATTGGAGAACCACCGTGAGAATCGCTGTTCCTGTGATTTTACTGGCTACCTTTGCATCGTTCGTTTGTCAACCACTATGCGCCGCGGACGATGCCGCGAAGGCCCAGAAGCTGATCGATCGAGCGATCAAGGAGATCGGAGGCAATGAGGCCCTGGAAAAAAGTCGCAACACGATCATGGAGGACAACGGAACGTATTATGGAATGGGCGACGGCCTGCCATACAAAGGACGGTACGTTTACAGGTATGGGAATTCGGGAAGCTATCGTATGGAAGTCGTCGGGATATTTGTCCAGGTGCTGGACGGCGACAAAGGATGGACGTCGATGATGGGTGACACGAAGGACATCGAAGGTGAAGCTTTGAAGGTGGTGAAGCAGTCCTGGTTTATCGGTTATGTCGTCACGCTGCTTCCACTGCAGAAGCCAGACCAAGCGTTCAGCCTGAACATGGCAAAACCGGAGACGATCGAAGGCGAAGAGTGCGACGGCATCACGGTCGATCATGAGCAGATGCCGACACTCACCATACACTTCGGCAGGAAGACCGGCCTGATCAAAAAGACGAAGTATGTCGCCAAAGTCGCCGAGCTGGGGTATCAGGAAGCGGTCGAGGAAGCCATCTTCCAGCAGTACACAGAGTTTGACGGCGTCATGAGCGTAACGAAATTTACTTCGCTGCGTGACGGAAAGAAATTCATTGAAGCAAACTTCAGTGATCTGAAGTTTCCCGACACGATCGATGAGAGTGAATTCAAAAAGCCCAAATAAAATGAGGGCTGTTTAGAACCGTTAACGTTTTCTCGTTCCCTGCGTTGTGTGCCACTGGCCGCTACAGCAGTTTTCAGAAGGACGAACAAAGTAGGCCGTGCCGAGCGAAGCGCTGTTTCGGCATCGTCAGCCCGCCTTTCTGATCACCTCATTGCCGGAGCGGCGTCGCTCTGCTCCTGGATTTCGGCCGACGCTGAATACAGGCCATTTCTGTGTCACGCATGGTGCTGGTTTGATTGAACAGGAGGGCGCAGAGGAAGCAGAGAAAACGTGATTCGTGAACTCTGTTCTCTCTGGTGCCTCCTGTTCAACAGTAGCCGAGCGGATAGCGGGTAGCCCAGGTTGCTCGCAACCTTTGGGTGCCGCAGGCACAAGAGGTTATGATGGAACGATCTTCCGGCAATTGATGGTGCAGAGGTTTGTTGTTTTTCGATTGGTCCGCACAGCGGACTCTACATGCCTGGCAAATCTCAAGCGTCGCGAAATGGGTTTAACCGCGTTGCCCAACGGGCCGCGCTTCGATCGCGGGGCGATGACCACGCGGTTAAACGCAGGGTGCCACTGGCTTTGCCAGTGTTGTTTCAGATACGCAACGCTCAGTCACTCAGTTGCGTCTGATGTCGTGGTCGACGCGACAAGCACACCTTCGACGGAAAAGTCATCGAAGGTAAGATGTCCCCAGCCGCCCTGATTGCGATCAACAACCCGCAGGAACGCGGTTTTGCCTGTCAGATCGCTGACGTCCCAGATGGTCCGTTTCATCTGCGGACCTTTGGGGCCACCGGCAGCTTTGATGACCTTGCCGCTGTTCGCGTCGTACAACCCCACAAACAAATTCTTTGTATTGAATCCGCCGGAGGCCAGGAAGCTCGCTTGCTCACCGCGAATTTCAAAGGTCGGCGATTGCAGGACGACTTGTTGTTTGTCGGAAAATCCGTCCGCCGTGTTGATCGTGGACAGATGAAACCGGCCTTCGTGATTGAACGGTTTGTGTTTCCATTTAGACAACGACGCGTGATTGGAAACGGGAGTTCCGGCCTCGCCGTCAATGATCTTCCATCCATCGAGTGCGCCGGATTCGAATGTGAAGCGAAGATTTCCCAGAGGTTTGAAGCCATCGTACGTGGACGCTGCGGGCTTCGCTTTACTTTGTTGCTTCACTGGAGTTTGCAGCCTGCGAGGTTCGTCCTCGAAGAATCTTGCGCCGCTGCCGGTCTGTTCGATGTCGCCAAGTTCCAAGCGAGCCGATTTGATGCGTTTCAATTTGATGCGTTTCATTAAGGACGTAACAACGTCTCGATTCGTGTCGACAACATTTGTCGTTTCGCCAGGATCCTTTTCCAGATTGAACAACATCGTGTCGGGGACGGTTTCAATCATTCGTCCCCACCAGCCCAGCCAAGGCGGATTTTTGGTCCGTGGCAGCACCAGTTTCCACCGGCCGGATCGCACTCCCGTCAACAGGCAACCGGAATAGTAAAAGTAGTCTTCGCGTGGACTGGTTTCTGTTTTGCATGTCAGAAACCTGGAGGCATCCTTGCCGTCAATCGTGATGTCCAGCAGTTTCGCCCCTGCAATCGTCGCGAAGGTCGGCAGCAGATCCATAGTGCTCAACAGTTGGTCTGATTGCCACCCAACCGGAATTTTCCCCGGCCAGCGAGCAATGAAGGGTACGCGCGATCCGCCGTCCCACGCAGACATTTTCCAACCCCGAAACGGTTCGGCATTGCCGGAGTGATCGCGTGGAATAAACTGCATTCTTCGCGTCGTTTCGACCCACGGGCCGTTGTCCGATGTGAAGACAACCAGTGTGTTGTCGTCGATCTTCAATTCCCTGAGCGTCCTGAAAATCTCGCCACACGACCAATCGATCTCTTCGATCGTGTCACCGTATGGTCCGCCGCCGGACTTGCCCTTGAAGCCCTCCGACGCGCCGACCGGAATGTGGGGCAGGTTATGCGCGAGATACAGGAAGAATGGCTGTTCGTGGTTTTCACTGATCCACGAAACTGCTTCACGAGTGTAGTCGGCCGTGATGTGGTCCCAGCTTTCGACGGCCTGGATTTCCAATTTCCGGTTGCGAAAAATCGGGCTGCGGAACGGAGTGTCCTCCACCATCACCGTGAATCCGTTGAACATCGGTGTACCGTAGAAGTCGTCAAACCCCTGAGCATTTGGCATCGTCGCGGGATCAAATCCTCCGGGCCCGTCTTTCTTATGGGCCGTCAGGTGCCACTTCCCCAGCATTCCTGTCGCGTAGCCTGCGTCTCGCAGGACTTCCGCCATCGTGACTTCTTTCGGGTGCGGCACCGTGTGCAGGTGCTTGACGTTGCCTGGTTCACCCACACGAATGGGATAGCAACCCGTCATCAACGCAGCTCGCGATACACCGCAAACGGGTTGCGCATAGAAGCTGGTCAAACGAAAGCCTTCGTCAGCCATGCGATCGAGGTTTGGCGTCTTGATATTTGGCGAACCAAAGCACCCCAAATCCTGATACCCCTGATCATCCGTGAAAATCAGAATGATGTTGGGGCGGTCGTTGGCGCATGTGTACGTCGCATGCACAAAAATGAGAATCAATGCGGCGGATGATATTCTGGTGATCATGGTATTCGTTCTTTTGTGATTTTAACCTGCCGACCTGAACCGCCGTGCAGGTGTTGTCGATTCCCGGGCCGCAGTAGATGCTGCCGAACGGCAGGGTCATCAGTTCCGCACGACGCAATCGTCTACGTCTCGATGGGGTGGCACTGACTTCGAGCCAGTGGCACACAATCACAAACAGATCGTTTGAAGTCACGTAGGTGTTGGCTTGTACCGCAGCGACTTTTCGATAGTGCCACCTGACCGGCCCCTTCCTCATTTCTCCGCTTCTGCCCGTGGTTCTGGTTCAGGCGATCACATCGTCGATGACGTGGCCCTTCACGTCGGTCAATCGCATGTCGCGGCCTCCGAAACGGAATGTCGATCGTGTGTGATCAACCCCCATCAGGTGCAGCATCGTCGCGTGCAGATCGTGGACTTCGGCGCGGTTTTCGATCGCTTTGTAGCCCCATTCATCAGTGGCTCCGTAGACCGTTCCTGGCTTGACTCCGCCACCTGCCATCCAGACGGTGAAGCCGTATTGGTTGTGGTCGCGACCATTCTTGCCCTGTGCAAACGGCGTGCGGCCGAACTCACCTGCCCAGACAACCAGCGTTTCGTCCAGCAAGCCGCGTTGACCCAGGTCCTTCAGCAGTGCTGCGATGGGCTGGTCGACGGCGAGGGCATTGTTTTCGTGACCTTGTTTCAACCCGCCGTGTTGATCCCAGCGGTCTCCGCCGACTTTGGGGCAGGTCAGTTCGATAAATCGTACGCCCTTTTCGATCATGCGTCGTGCGATCAGGCACTGAGCCGCATAGATTTTCGTCGGTTCGTACTGGGATTCCATCCCATACATCTTCTGGATATGAGCAGGCTCGTCGCTGACTGACATCACTTCAGGAACCGCCATTTGCATGGAATAGGCGAGTTCATAATTGCGGATTGCTGATTCAAGACTGTCGTGTTTGCCGAATTGATCAGCCGCAAGTCCGTCCAGCTGGCCGATCAAATCCAGTTTGCTGCGTTGTCGCTGCCCTGTCGGTTCCGTCCGCTGGATATTGGCGACACCGCTACCTGAGGGTTTGAAAACGGACCCTTGATAACTGGCCGGAAGAAAACCGCTGCCAAAACAATCCAGCCCGCCTGGAGGAATCAGGCCACCATTGATCACAACAAATCCGGGAAGGTTCTGGTATTCGCTGCCGAGTCCATAGTTCACCCATGCGCCCATGCTGGGCCGCCCCTGTAAACCACTGCCGGTGTGCAGGAAATAGTTCGCAAACGTGTGCTCGGGAAA